>Ga0268251_10000259_pt1 | contig 17984 bp, 16 predicted proteins | sample AgamicAsMae_FD_200527 | JGI IMG/M metagenome (GOLD analysis project Ga0268251, IMG submission 200527) | Agave microbial communities from Guanajuato, Mexico - As.Ma.e (v2) (version 2) | ecosystem: Host-associated > Plants > Phyllosphere > Phylloplane/Leaf | place: Guanajuato, Mexico | collected...
GGCTTCGGTAACGGTATCGAGGTAGAAGTAGATAAGATCATTGGCATACTGATCTTGGTTATTGCCAAAGACAAGGTGTTCCAAGTAGTCTTTGACTGCAGCTGGCGCACGCTCCTTCAGTAAGTCAACGGCTTCGGCAGGCGTAAACTTCACTCTTGCATTCTCATCTGCAAATATTTGAACACCGAGGACAGGGTTGCGATGGGCGAGCCAAGTGCCGTAGTCCTTGACCAGTTCGACATCCTTGATTCTGGTGACGTACTTGCGTACGTCCAACTCTCCGTCGATCAATTCACCGCCTACGTCTTCTGAAGATTCGAGTATACGCCGCCAGGTTGACAGAACTTGACCAACCATACGTCGACTTTGATATAGGCGAGAAAGGACATAAAGACGTTTGTGTTGTTCAAGAAGCTCAACTGCACGGTCGAAGCATTCTACACCTTGATCGACGACATCGTTGAGCTCGGAACGTATCGATCCAGATATCGCCGGTCCCGGGAATGTGTTGCTGTCGAGCATCAGGAGCAGAGACAATAACGCAGCGTCAACGGTATGGAAGACCTGCTTCTCATCTGCGATACTGCCAAAGCCTTTCTTCTTCCGCCAGGATTGCAGGTAACGCTTCAAGACTTGAAGCAAATTGTCACCATACGGACCTTGTGGATCTTGGTTAATGGACGCTGCATGGTATTGTGCTTTGAATTGTTCGATGGCGTTCTTGAGACCACCCGGTATCCAGAGGCCTTGTTGGCCTTCGACTACCTCATCTGACAAGACCGGGATGATGGAAAGGATGATGCGAGGGTCTATCTCTCCTTCTACGAGAGCATCATGCGTTGAGCGTTTGTCAGCCTTAGAAGCAATGATGCCCTGATTCGTCTTGAGAATGAGATCAATCAGTAGCAGGAGCGAAGCTTGTTGTCGAACATAATTGAAACCAAAGAACTCGAACTCGTTCGTGGCTTCTCTGCCACGGATACTGTTGATTACTGCTTGGACTTGGCTACGATGTACAGCGAATACATCGGCCGAGGTCTCGATAGCAGCACTCAACCGAGTTTCGAGCTGCACGACGAGAGGGTTACGGACCACCCACCAGATACAGTCGCTGGCAAATACCAATACTCTAGTCTGGACACTTGAGAACCGGTCAATGAGCTTATCTTCGTCGTTGTTGCGTTTCTCATCTGACGCAATCTCTTCGGGTGTCGCTTCATGAAGGTAGAGACGACGCAGACTGAGTGCTTTACCAACAGAAGGAAGACTAAGATTTGTCGCAGTAGTGACCTCGCGTAACGCCATCTGGGCTTTAGACATGTCTGAGTCTGGCAGGACGAGGTAATCTTTGTGATACTGATTGTCCGAAGGATCAACATCCCAACGTTGATACTCGACAATCTTTTCGACGACGCCATTCTTCTCACGACGTACGACAGCTAGCACATAACCTTCTTGAGACATATCTCCAGGCATCTGTGGCATGGAAGGATCTGAGGCTTGACTGTCGACAACGATCGAGTCTGGGTAGCTCTCGAACTGAATGGTACCCCTGACAACATCGCCGTCGAGATTGACAAACATACCCACAGCAGGGTCATCAACAGAAGTACCGGTCGTCAAGAGGAATTCGTTTGGAGTGGGTGTAGAGATATGAGGCCTCAGTGGAGAGTGTGGTATTGAAGGCACGGACGGTAGCTGTTCGACTTGTGGTGTAGGAGGAAGGATCTTGCCATCGAGGTCCAAAGAAGGACTAGCAAGCGGTCTCGTCGGACTGGGGGAAAGAGTCTGACGGGAAGCAGCACGATGCGGCCATGCTGAGGGAGAGTCGTTGGGGTGAAGACGATCTGGAGTCTGACGACCAGGAGTCTGAGGAGAACTGACGACTCTGTCTCGCACACGAAGATCAGGTCTGCGGACAGGGCTGGTGGCTGAAAGGGTGGGCGAGGCGGAGCGTTGCCTTGTAGGAGTGCCCTGGGCTGGACTCTGACGACCCGATGTCAAGTCGGGTAAGGACGAGATGGGAAAGAGATCAATCTTGCGTTGGTTAACAATGTCCAGCAAGGCGTAAGATGTACCATCAGCAACACAAGCGAGATCAGCCCGGCGTTGTATGTCCAGACAATTGCCCAGCTCAATGTCCCTGATTTTGCGGGGAGAGCCTTCCATGATGCGGATGACACGCAACTTGTGCCTCAAGCAGATGACAATAATGCAGCCATCGGCAGGATCCAGCTCCTGACCGTCCAGATCACGGTCCAAACCGCCGACCCATGTGCAATCACTCTGCTTGATCTTTCCGCCGAACGCTGGACTGAGCTCGGGTAGTGTGTAGAAGGTCAAGGTACCATGGCACAAGACACATGCCTTTCCAACTGAGGGTAATAGTAGAATCTGCTCAACGATTGGCGACGAGTCGGATTGCTTGTTCGAGTGTTCGGGTTGCAGACGGGAGGCAAGGATGTAGGTAGGTTGATCCGAGTCGGGCGAGGGGATCGAGACGAAATGGAGAATCTCTCCTGCCGACGTTCCGATATACAGGTTGCCATCTGCTCATGGTCAGAGAAATGGCAGGAGCGGCGCATGCGGAAGTCGCGACTCACCCCAGGCATCGACGCAGGTTATGTACACATTGTGCTCTTCTTCTCCGTCTGGCGACAATGGGGCATTGCGCATCAAGTCGCGCAACACATATGCGCCATCATTAGCTGCAGCTTCCATGCTTCCTCATGACTCTACTCCATCTCGTGTCTGGGTGTATAGCGCGGTGATCAAGGTGTCGGAGCGGGCGTCATTCTCACATGTCAAAGCGAGCGCCAAGAATCTCCACGTAACCCTTGGATGCTCCTGCCGACTCGGTCAACAGACAAAGACATTGCTCTATCAATAAGCTCTTTTTTGCCTTTGTTGACTGCTATCACATGCGCTGCATCGGAAAAGGGCAGTCGAAATGGCAAGCGAAGCAGCAGAGCCGCAGGCCGTTCAGGGCGCCGTGAACGACCACGACAAGGAGAACAAGTTCCAGCAAGCAATTGCTTCATGGCGGAGTACGCACCTTCTCTTTCTTCTGATCCTAGTCCATTCCGTTTTTACCCTTTGCTCTCTTTATCTCGAGTACTCATGATTGGCCAGGCGTTGATCTCAGCTCCCTCATCTCGACCCTCGACACAGCCGCCTCGGATCTTGTCACCCACCAGCGAGACACTTTGGTTCAACGCAAGGAGCTCGCACAGAAGACCAAAGACTTTCGCAAACTCGAAGACACCGCCAAACTGGGCGAGATCAAAGCACTGCTCAAGTCGTACCAGTCCTTCATCGACCTCATCTCCAACCAGTCAAAGTCGACTCAGTCAGCCTTCCTCCAGATCTACTCGCCCCTATCCGAAGCCCCCGATCCGTACCCACTGCTCGAAGCCTCGATTGACTCTTTTGTCACCGCTCAAGAAGTCGTCCCCAAGCTCGAGTCCGAGAACAAACACTTGCAGTCAACTGTCACCAAGTTGACAGCACAACTAGAGGAAGCCGAGTCTCAGCTGGAACAAGAGCGCTCCACCAGACAATCCTCCCAGTTGAGTCAAGATACAAAGATCAAGGAAGTCGAGGCATCATGGAACGCTGTTCTGAAAGAGAAGCAAGACAATTGGGACGCACGGGAAAAGAGTTTGGAAGAAAAGGTCGAGAACCAAGACCGTCTGTTGAAGGAGCTCAAGGCCAGCTACGATGTCGCTCAACGTCTAGGCAAAGCTGAAGACGATACATCAAGCACTCTCCACGGCGCATCGCAGCAGGAGCTCGATCTGGTCAACCAAGAACTCGAAAAGGCGAACCTCCGTCTATCTGAGCTGGAAGGTCGCAACGAGCAACTTCGCCTCGATCTCGCCCAGTCAACCTCAAATCAGAGCTCATCTCAAACCGCCGTCTCGGTCGAAGACGACCCTGTCTTCCTCCGCCTACGTTCTGAAAACTCACAATTGCTACGAAAGCTCGATGCACAACGCTATGAGAAGGACTCGGAGAAAACAAAGTGGGACTCAAGTGTCAGATCGCTGGAGAGGGAGCTGGAATCTCTCAAGCAGGACCGTGAAAGTATCAAGCGCAAGATGGACAAGTGCAGCGACTATGACGAGGTCAAGCAAGAGTTGGACATGCTCAAGTCAATCGAGTTTGCAACGGGCGATGCAGACGACTCGGACCGCGAGACAGAGGCTGCTCCCCCCACTGAAAAGGGCGAGTCTCTGGAGAAGCTGCTCCTTGCTCGTAACAAAAAGCTCTCCAACGAGCTGACCATTCTCCGCGTCTCGCACAATGATCTCCAGTCTCGTCTTGAGACGCTGCAAGAAGACCTGTCCAGCACGAACATGGAGTTGGAGAAGTCGCGCAACCTCACTCAAACACTCGAGGAGGATCTGCTGCAAGCTCAGAACGAAGCCACCAACGCTTTCGACCCCTCGGCTATGTCTGTAGCAGGCACGTACACATCTCGCTACCCAAAGTCCTCGTATGCTGCTTCCATTCGTCGTGGAGCAAACACTTCTCCCACGTCTTCCATCATTTCTGGCTTTGACACAGGCACCTCTTCACCCAGGGGACTGGATTCGTTGCGCCCTGAAGCCCCTAATGCTGGCATCCTGCCAATGGTCACGGCTCAGCGTGATCGTTTCAAGGCTAAGATCCGGGAGCTTGAGACGAACTTGCAAGAGCAGTACACTCTCGTCTCGTCTCTGCGTTCCGAGATTGCCAGCCTGCAAAAAGATAATCTTTCTTTGTATGAGAAGAGCAGATATGTCAATAGCTACAACACAAAGGGCGGTGCCACCTCCGGATACTCGTCCACAAATCCGAGCACCATCACAATCGATCGTGGTAACTCAGGTACCGATGCTCGCTACAAGTCAGCCTACGAAAACTCAATATCTCCATTCGCCGCTTTTAGAAGCAAAGAGACCAGTCGAGCCTTTCAAAGACTATCACTACCAGAGAGAGCAGTATTGCAGGCGTCCAGGCTGGTTCTTGCAACGAGGACGAGCAGGAATATGTTTGCCGTCTGGGTTGTAGGGCTCCATCTTCTGGTCTTTGTTATGTTATTCTGGATAGGTGGAAGTAGCGATACACCGCACCTGGCTCATACTGTTGCCGCCGGTAACGCCGCGATAGCTGGTGCAAAAGTAGCTGCTGCGGCACAAGGCGGATCTGGAGGGTCAGGTGCGAAATGGGAACAACCCGGTTTCGGAGACACGTAAAGAATTGGAATCAAAAGTATACTTCGTCTCCCATTCAACCCCTTTGACAAGTCACAACACCCATCTCCAAGCTTTCCCAAGCTTTCCGAGGGCTTTAATGGCGTTGGAAAGCTTTCACCTGGAGACATTTTCACCGCGGAGAGCCTGTTGAAGTCCAGCCGCACGGTTCCCGACGCCACCTCTTCAGCCAATCCACGCGTCAACTTGTCACACTCCTCTTTCAATCTCAAAACACACTTTCAGAGGCGTCGGAAACAAGATATTCCAAGACTTTTCAAGAGAGGTCAAGACCAGAACGGCTGCGCTGTGGATGCGGGGATACCAAACTTCACCTCGGTTAAACTCTTACATGCCTCGGCACCGCTTCCTTTACGCAACGACTTGCTCGAACACCTGCCGTTTCTGGTTGGTCTTCTATGAGCCGCTGTGCTGGGGAGCTAGCCATGACCGATGTTTCGTTGACCGCGGCTGTGAGGGGTCTCCGATTTCGACTCTTGTGTGGACGAAAAAGCAACTCATTGATACTGCAATATCAGAGAATGAGAGGTATATGATATCAACAAGAGCAACACCTTGTCCATTGAGTATCAAATTGAATATGGATTCTCGTCGAGTGACGTCCAAGGTAACAAGTCAGATCGTCAGGTTGTCAGTAACATGCAGATCGAGTCTCGGCCATCATGTCTCGTACCTTCGTACACAGCACCTTCCCCCTGATGCATCCTGCAAGCCGCGGTTTTACGTTTCCTGCCCGTTCACCACGCCATCTCTTGCTTTAGCGCCTCGCCTCTGGGGTAATTTGACGTGAAGATCTCCCCATGTGGGGATATGACCGATGATCTGGGGTTTGGGTTTCTGTCGTTCTGGGGTTTGCGGAGAATGATTTGGGACACTATCGTCAACTAGGCAGAGAAGCCCTTCGGAAGAGGTCCCCTTCGTGTATAAGTAGGGCGTGGATCCTCCTTACTCATCCCTCTGTACATCGTGGCCTTACTCATACCTACTACTTTCGATCTGCTCCCACTCTCAACCTCATATCCATACCAACCCATACACGACCAATCATGTCCCACGAGAAGATTGACCACACCCTCACCGAGGACCGAGACAGTGCCAGTGGCAATGGCGCTCCTTTGAGTCGTCAAATGACCGTTGCTCTCACCCCCGAGCAATACGAGAGATTGTTCTTCCAGCCCGAAGGCCCCAGACGCGGAGACTTCTCCAAGAGATTTGGTATGTCTGCCTCCGAGTCTGAGTTTTGCCTTTGCAGACCCTTTTCTAACAGCTATCACAGCCAACCCCACTCTCCTCGGTCTTCTTGGCTTCTTGATTCCTTACACGTCCACCATCTTCACCCTTTGCGGTCTGCGAGGTGCCGTGGCACCAACTAGTCTCATCGGCCTGAATGGTGACTACTACTTCCTCGGCGCCATCGCCATGAACCTTGCCGGTATTGCCGAGTTCGTTCTTGGAAACAGTACGTTTGGCCTCTATCTGTCGCATCTTTGTCATCAATCATTCTAACATCGCACCAGCATTCCCAATGGCCGTCTTCATCATCTACGGATGCCACTGGGGCTCCCTCGCTTACACACAAGACCCCTTCTACAACCAGCTCTCAGCCTTCTCCAAAGTCGGCAGCAACGCTGGGGCCGAGTGGAACGCCTCGCAAGGATTCCACAATATCACCATGGTTCTGGTGTCTTTCACCTTCCTCGTCGCCACTTTCCGCGTCAACGCCTTCTTCGTTGCGACCTTCTTCGGTCTGGTGATGATGTTCTCATTCATCGCTGCCGCCGACTTTGCTGTCCCTCACATTGAATCTGCTGCTGACCCTCTTGCTGCACTTGAGCATGTGGGTTTGTTGCTTAAGATCGGTGGTGGCTTTGGTTGGTTGGGATTGATCAGTGGTTGGTACCTCGCCATCTTGACCGCTTGCGCTGCTGTTGGCATCCCCTGCCCTCTTCCTGTTTTGGACTTGAGCGGCAAGGTCTTCTCCAAGAAGGATGGCGAGCACTCCAAGCACGCTTAGATGTGCTTATCTGTGTGTGAAAGAGGGAAAGATGATGTGTATGAGATAAGTAATGATGTATATGTACTACGTAAAGTTTTTCCATTCTTCCTTCACTTTGCCTCTTCGTCTTTCTCCTTGTGGTGAACCCGCGTGCGTCTGTGGTCTTGAGACATGGTTCACTTACTTTTTCTCTGCAAGATGTCTTACGATCCCACAAAAAGTTGCGAAAGAATAACACAGAAGCGTTCAAGACATGTGCTCAGACATTCAGATGTCTTGATCTAGCCTCCTTACTATCTGTCTTTTCGTCCATCAAAGCCCCAGAACTTCAAAAACAACAGTCACACCCTTCTGATTTCACCATAATCACTATCAGAGCACGCAACAATTCCTACAGAACTACAACAATGTCACACTCGAAAGCCAACGAGAATGATAACCGCAGCAAATCCACGAGTCGCAAACCACCAGCCATCAAAGATCAATCAACTCCTGCCAAATCTACACCAAGTCGATTGCCAGGGACCTCACATCCAGCTTCTTCTGCACCACCGCCACCGCCCAAAACCAAACAACCATCTGCCACTCCAGCACGCAAACCTGCAACCCCAAGCAAACCAACTCCATCGCCGAAGCGGCCCTCACCACAACCAACACCACAGCGCAAATTTTCTGCTATACCAAACCCTTCCCATCTCTCTCCCAACCAGCCACACAAAGCCTCTGTGGCGCCAAAGTCACCCTCGCCGCAAAAGACCTCTGCTACACCAAAGCCTTGCCACCTCACTCCTCCTGGGCGCAAAGCCTCCACTGTAGTGAAGTCTTCACCACCGCAAGCGACTCCACCTGTAAGGCCATCACCACGTAATGCTTCTGTTACTCCCAAGTTACCTTCGCCGCCAAAACCAGGTTGGAAAGCGCCACCGGGGAAACGGTGTGAGTTTACATGGTTGCCTACTCTGATTCCTTCGCCTGTGTTTGTTTCCTCGCCGAGGCAGGAGGTCGCAGCATCACCGGGATCGGCTTTGCACGTGGGTAAGGGCACAGGTGGACTGTGTACTCCTGGGCCTGCTCAGAGAAGTCGTACGGGTGGCGTGAAGGGATCCAGTCCATTAACGTGTGAGGTCAGCGGTGAGGAAGACATACCCGAAGATTCTGGCAGAAATGGCATGAAGGAAGTCAAGGGACTGGGACTAAGCTTCCAGGACCCATTTTCCCTGACCCTTGGATCTGACTCTGATTTCGCAACTAACTCACCTATCATCACATCAGCAATACCGAGAGCAAAGAGTGTGATTGATACTCTTTCGCCCACCTCGCCAATCTCACCTCGACCGCGCATCTACACGCCCACATCCACCGCAACCACTCCTACCTACGCCACTGCCTTCACCTCCATTGTCACGAACAGTAAATACCAGCGACAAGCAGAAGATACAGAAGAGCAGATACCGAAACGCGATTCCCTCTCTCCCAATCTCTCGCCCACCACTGTTACGCCTTCATCCAAACCTATCTTTCCATCTACGGCCACTCCGAGATCTCAATTGTCCAAGATTCCACAGCTTAAGTACCGTCGTTTCAGTCCTTCGTCTGCTCTAACGCTTTCACCGTGCTCAGTACACCCTTATACTGGAACCACGCATATTACACCTTCGTGCACTGTTGGGGCGTTGACGCATCGATTGGTGTGTGGGCATCTGGTGCTGACGGTTATGCCGGAGGTTTGCGGTGGCAACTGTGTGACTAGGTCTGCGAAGGAGGTAAATGAGGTGAAAGATGGTAGAATGAGTGTAGGTAAAAAGCAAGGAAGCGGGTGGGAGAGGGCGTGGAGAGAGAGAATTGCGAGGAAGAGAGAGCATGCAGAGCAAGACTTCGTGGCCAACATCAGAAATGTGGATGCAGAGTGGATGTGTCCTTGTTGTAGGCATGGGACGGGCAGAAGCTGTGTTGCTGTTTTGGGTGGGAAGTTCCAATAGAGCCAAAGAGGCGGCAATTTGGAGTTGTGTGTCCTCGTCAACCGGGAACAACTGTGTGAGTGAACAAGGTGAATCCATCGGAATGGAAAAGGTATATGAGAAACAGGAGTATCACCCTGTCTTTGTGAGTATGTTGTCGTGTTCATTGATTGTGAATTTAAAAAGCTTCGTGGAAGTGTGTCTATGCTGCCGCATAACTTCCAATGATTCAAACGGCAAGGCTCTATACTTTGGTTCAATTATTCCCGAGCATGGGAGGACGTTGTAGAGCAAAATAGACTCCCGAGTGACAGGCCATGGTTTGTAGCTTGTGAGTGTTTCCATTATTAACGCGTTTTTGATCAGAAGAGGTAGAATGCCACGCCATGACAAGAGACCTCAAGCACCGGCATCATCGGCTTCTTCAATGAGTTCTCTGATTTCTGCGAGAGAGAAAAATCATGTTTTGGAGCACGTCGAAGGAAGATGTCACCGTCGTCATACTCCAAGTCGCGGAGTCGGGGCTGCCAAGACTCGATACCAACACGTGGGCTGCTTATCCACCCTTTTATGCAAGCCATCCGCGAACAATAATCCTGTTTTGTTGGAGCTATCCACAAAAAAGTCACGCCGGCCGTGATAACAGGTAATTTCCAGAACTCGTGTCCTCTGGAAGCGACTTCCTCCTTCTTATCTCCAACAACAAAGCACACGACACCTTTTCGCGACACGTTTGAGGAAAGAACGACTCTGCCAAGCCCAGTCAACAGCTTTGTGCACGGAGATCGATCGTCTTAAAATCTGGCAGCTTGATCCAGACCGCGTCAACACCACCTTTTGTTCACCCTGACGAAGATCTGACACCCTACTCAACATGGCCAATCGCGACTCACCAAAGCTGCAGGGCATTCTGAAGAATGATGATAGCGCTCAAGTCTCTCAGAACGGCCAGCCTGTCTCACCGTCGCAGTTGTTGAACATCCGTGGTGCTCAGTCGCCGAAAGAGGGTCCCAAATGTACGTATCTTCTCTGTCTACCTTCATGACTTGCTGCAGAGATCTTTACAAGTTGCGTGGCATTGATTCGTCTGCTCGTTGTCGAGCCCAATCTCGTCTGCCCATCCTCTGAATTCCTTATCTCAGATCGCTTATTATGTATCAGCTGTTTCGATTGATCCTTATGCAGAGACCATCTCTCCTATGATGCTCGGAAAGGACAAAGATGTTGATGATCTCGAACTTGACAGAGTGCCCAGCAGCGGTCCTCGTGCTTTCAAGGCCAAGGGCCCCAACCAGAAGCGTCTGTCAGGCAGACGCGCGCACAATGGATCAGTGACGTCGCTGCCAATCCTTGAACCATCCGAAGGTGAGAAGGATGAAGAGCACCATCTATTCAGTGGTGGTCTTGTCGGTCAAGTAACTGCATGGCTTCGTGAGGAGAGAAAGAAACGTGATGCACGCAAGACCCGCAAATCTGCCGGTGCGCAACCTCAAGAAGAGGGCACTCCTCATGAGAACGTTCCCACCACTTCCCGCTCCCGTCGTCGTAGCTCTGGCGAGAGTGTCGATCTCAGCAGATTGGAGCAGATCTTGAAGGAAAGCATCCACTTCGAGAAACCTCGTAAACCATCACTTGTGCATCCGAGCATCCGAAAGCGCCCATCAGTCGCCCGCCTGCACAAGTCTTCGTCCAATGCTGGTCAATCGTCCGACACTGAGTACCATGACGGCGACGCTCTCGTCCCCTCTGCTGAGGCCTGGCTTGATAACACCAAGACACTAGCCAGTGCTGGAGGTGCTGCAGACCCGAACGAGTCGACAGAAAGTCTCGGCCTTGGTTCTCGTCAAGCTTGGTCATCGTTCAAGTACGAGATTGTCCGTCTTACCCATACGCTGCGTATCAAGGGCTGGCGTCGTGTGCCCATGGACATGAGTAACGAGTGCACTGTTGAAAGACTCAGCGGCGCCCTCACCAATGCCGTCTACGTTGTGTCACCGCCGAACGTATTGCCTCCTCGTCCCACAAGCGCCGATGGAAATCAACCCTTGCAACGCCCTCCACCTGCCAAACTGCTCCTCCGTATCTATGGTCCTCAAGTGGAGCACCTCATCGATCGCGAGTCTGAACTTCAGATCCTTCGCCGTCTGGCTCGCAAGCGCATAGGACCTCGTTTGCTGGGTACATTCAGCAATGGTCGATTTGAAGAGTACTTCCACGCAAAAGCACTTGACCCCCAAGATCTGCGCAACGCAGACACGTCCAAGCAGATTGCCAAGCGTATGCGCGAACTTCACGAAGGTATCGATTTGCTTGAGCGCGAGCGTGACGAAGGCGCATTTGTTTGGCAAAACTGGGACAAATGGTTCCAGCGTGTTGAGGATGTGACCATGTGGCTTGACAGCGAAGTTCTCAAGCATCAGCAGAGCAAGAATCCTTCGATGGAAGGATGGCAGGCTCGCGGCTTTGTTTGCGGTACTGAATGGGCCGTCTTCAAGAAGACGGTGCAGAGATATCGTGAGTGGCTGGAGGCACAGTACACCGAGCCTGGCCAGCTGCGCTCTCGTTACGTCTTTGCTCACAACGATGTAAGTTGTTTTTGTCCTCGACTACGTGTATTCATCTAACACTTCGCAGACCCAATACGGCAACATCCTCCGTCTCCTTCCCTCGGGCACATCGCCTCTTCTCTTGCCCGCCAACACGCACAAGCAACTGATCGTCATTGACTTCGAGTACGCCAACGCAAACACCCCTGGCCTGGAGTTCGCCAACCACTTTACCGAATGGTGCTACAACTACCACGACGAGAAGGTGCCCTGGCTCTGCAACACGTCCTTCTACCCCACTCCCGAAGAGCAAGATCGCTTTGTTCGCGCCTACGTGCGCCACCGTCCTCAGTTCAATGCCATGACTCCCCAGTTGGGTCCTCAAGACGGCGCTGCTGCAGGAAAGGAGAAGGAACAAGAGAAGCAGAAACGCCCTGCTGGACCCACAAGCAGCATCTCCAACTTCATGCTAGATGCCCGTGGACCGCCCGAGTCGGCCGCAACCACAGCAAAGCAAGATGCAGAGTACCAAGCCAACGAGGACGCTCAAGTGCGCTCTCTGCTGCGCGAAACACACATGTGGCGTCTCGCAAACACAGCTCAATGGGTAGCTTGGGGTATCGTGCAAGCCAAGGTACCTGGTCTGCCTTCTGCCCCTTCTTCTGCAGCTATCCCTCTCTCTGAGACTCCGGATGAGATGACACCTACTGGGGACCATGTCATTTCTGATCCTCTGGATGCAGAAGCTAAACAGTTACAAGACGATATCAAGGACAAGCGACCAGACCCGAATGAGGAGGATGACGAGCAAGCTGAGGAAGAATTTGATTACTTGGCTTATGCTAGGGACAGAGCGATGTTTTTCTGGGGTGATGCGTTGAGTCTGGGACTTGTGGATGAGAAGGATTTGCCTGAGGATGTCAAGAGCTCGGTCAAGAGAGTTGAGAATTAGATAATGGTATCGTGAGGATGTGCAATGGCTTTTCATGCGAGAAGCTCTAGATGAATACGGGTACATCATAGCACGACTACCTGGTTCTGACAGCATCTTTGGTATTTCTCTGTGACTCACTGCAATTTTTGATGCTATAGGAATGCAGTGTGATAACTGTGATATAGCACGTATCCACTGAGAGCCCCTAACATTGGCCGGATTCAACGGGCTCTCAATGCATACAGCTCTAGACTATGATATCAATGTGACTTTTGATTGTAATCTCCATGGTACACATGTCCACATGAAATAGCTGAATGACGAGACACCAGTCACGAGCCTTGCTCGATGTTGAATCAAGTATGTTGATATCTCTTGTGATCCACTGCATTGTTTAGTCCTATAGAAATGCAGAAGGGTAATTGCAGTTCACTGTATGTCCATTGAGAGCCCCTGACTTGGAGAAAATCTCAGGGGCTCTCAATGGGTATAGCTATTGATGGTGACAGCTATGTGACTTTTGATAGGCTGTTTGTGGTATGCATGTCAACTCGAGATGGCGGTGATGCTTGTCGAAAAGCACACTAGTCCAAATTCGGAAATGATCAGCCACTGTTTTGGACTTTGATGTTTTGGACTTTGTCATGGCATGCGCCGGCTGCGCTTCTGCCACAACAAGACGCGAACCAACATTACACAATGGCGACGAGCGAGCAGATAAAGACGGCGCTGTTGACTGAGCACTTCCGCTATACACCTTTGGTGAGTGCGCATCTTGAGTCCTGCTGTCGCGACTCATTGCTTACACGCTACAGACACTCCTCGACGACATTGTCAACACCGTCAACGAACTCACCTACCAAGCCGTCGGCGAAATCGAGACCGCACTGCTCAACGTACCCAAAGAACAACTTGGTTTTGCGCTCGCCGCACCACACTCCACCAACGATCAAACGCAAGACACAACTTCCCAAAACACAGCAGCAGACACCGTAGCAGCAGAAGTAGCAGCAGAAGAAGCAGCGACCACAGAAATCAGCGCTGGCATTGTAAAGCTCGAGAGTCTGCTGAACTCGACCATTGACAAGAATTTCGACAAGTTGGAGATTTATACGTTGAGGAATCTGTTGACCGTGAGTAATGCGAAGGAAGATGAAGGATTGGAGAATTGGATCTTGTTGGATCATTACAAGGTATGTTGATTGGCTCTGTCGCTGTGTGAGGAACAAACAGCTGATATGCAACAGGATCTTCAAACACCGGCCGCAGATGGCAATGCGCCAACGCCAGACTCAATAACGCGTTTACGAAGAAAAGTACAAGAGACGGAAAAGCTGCAATCGAGTCTACAAGCAGAAGTCGCGCAGAATGAAGCTTTGCTCGCGCAACTGCGGCCACTGGTCTCATCTGCACCGGCTACGTCCTCCAAAACCGACAACGACGCGCATCAACACGCAATCAACCACTCTTTCTCCTTCCTCACTTCCACACCTGCTGCGGTATCCCTAGGTGTGGGCTCCACTAGCCACGCCAACTCTCTCGCCCAAAACAGCTCGTTCATACATTCGCAATTACCTGCTTTGCGGGATATCGTTGCAACACTTCGCGCCCACTTGGCTACGTTGCCGGACAAGGATATGGCGGCTACAGTGGATGGAGTGCAAGAAGCAAGGCATGGATACATTGAGAGTCAGAGCAGGAGAGCATTGGAGAGAGTTGGTGTGGATGCGACACCGGCACCAGATACAGAAGCTCTGGGGCGGCGCATGGGCGCTGAAGAGACGAGAGCCTTGGAGGGAATTGTGGGGGCTATGGGTGCACAGCAAAAGCAGGATGAGGATAAGATGGAGGAATGAGTGTTTGCTTGATACGCAGCAGGATAATGAGATTTATGAAGGAATTGGGAGAGGCGTTGTGGCTTTTGCGAGTTTGATGATACCCAGATTTCACCCCAAGAATGAGAAAAGAGAACTTCTGATATACAACCTACATCTTCATCTTTGACGAAAGGTCTTGAGGGCATGCCCACTGTCACTTTACTTTGTATGCTTCCTACAAATGTCTTGTCGAGAAGGATCGAAGGATCGAAACCCGAACGTACTCAAGGCAGACGCGCTCGTTACGTGTCATAGCTACATATTCATCCCTCTTCTTGTTTACCCATCTCACAGACGACAAACTTCATACCAACAGTTCTTGGTTTCATGAAAAGAAGAAGTCACACTAGTCACCACAAAGCACTCAAATCATTCGATTCTTCACACACCACAAACCATGACGATTGAAAATGTCACGATACAAACTGATCAGGTCGTCAACTTTGCTGTGTGTTGTACAGCAGACCTCCCCATTTCTGTAAGCTTTGTTTTGCCATCTTTATCTCCCCCAGCGTTACTTTCTCAAAGCAGGTTATACTGATACATACATCAAGGTTCTCAATTCCTTCCTCACCCAAGTCCACACACAAGAACATCTCGAATCCGCTCCTCCAATCCTAACACTCATCCACGACCTAGAAACAAAATTCTGGGGTCCTACAAAGGAGTTGCGAGGCTCCGACTCGGACAACGAGGAAAGCAATGCTGGCATACTAAACACACCGTTCCTTGATTACTCACCTGTCGCTATTGCCGTGACTCTCCAACACCTAAAAAAGACTACAGGGTCCGCTATTCAGACGAATTGGTTTTTGGTGCTTGATGGGAGAGCCTTGGAGGATGAGACTGCAGTGATTGTTAATGTTGAAGAAGGAGAAAATGCGGAGGGAGATATGGTCAGGCAAGTGAGAGTGGAGTGGAAAACGGCGAGTAGATATTTGGCGGCGGCGAGTATTGCACATCCGGGTATTGATGAATTGATAGAGATTGCGGAGGGCAAGGAGGATGGAGTGTTGAGGGATTGATGAGATGGAAGAAGGGATAGAAGAATGGGAAAATTAGATTGGGAGAAACGAGCTGTAATGAGTTTGTAGAGATATCTTCCATTTAAATTTGCGCTTGTCATATCTGACACCCTTTGGGATTCTACTTGCGTGTAGTTCTGGCTGAATAGATTGATTGAATCTTCCATCTGACACACTACATCTCATGATTTGACAATACTGGTCATCCGTGCTATCATGTTTCTCGCAATGGTTAAAAGTTCGGAGTCGGGTTGTACTTAGCACCCTGTCATGCTACTGACTCTCTCTTCGACTGATCAAAATTACTTTCCCTTGAGCTGGATTTTGTTCTTACAGCATTGTCGTGTTCTTAGAAGGAAGGTAATGCCTCTGTAGTTATCGATGACACCGAAGTAAAATCTGGTGTCGCTGAATTGTTCATCAGATCATTTGGGACGGCTCTGACAAGTGTCGATGCTGCCGCTTAACTTCGAGTCCAGCGTGTGTCTGCCATGAAATGTATGAAGTTGCAAGCCACCATAGACCGGCATCTGTCTATGCCGCACATAGCTGATCGATTCTTCTCTTCGGAGTTTCTGCTCGTGAAACCCCGCCACCATGTGGTGTGTACTTTGTTTACTTTTTTGCCCTCGCTCAAGCTTCGGGACGGAAAGCTTGCGCTCGCCAAGACAGGTGTTTGAGCCAATGAAGCTTGGTAGACAGGCACGTTGCACCGCAACATCAACTTTTTGTGTCCCGCCTTCGACTCACAGCCTCAGTGAGTCTTACCAAGCATACCCATGTCTTGGCCACCTTGCGAGCTTGGTTCCCGCAGCTTCGTCAAAACAGGCAGGCCGGGTAGCTACCGCCTGGCTGCCGTGTTCAGCATGTCAAATGCAACATGCCTCATTGGCTTTGGCAACTGATCCGCGTCGTCAGTGGCATACTCGATAGCATGCGGGTCCACAGCATTGAGTACGAAGTGAGTGGATGATCCTGGAGCTGTCCTTTACCTATCTCCGAGCTCCAAAAGGTACAAAGTCGACTCGGATCCCCGTTGTAGAACTTCTTGAAAGGTAGGAGCTATTCAATTGGTCTTCACCTGCAGTCCACGATGCGTTCATTCATCTCTCTGCTTTCCCTCTCGTCCGTCGCTCTTGCGAGCTGGACTCAGAACTTGAACTATCGCAGTCCTTCTGATCATCACCCTGGTCTCGGTATCTCTCTTCACAAGGTCAACAAGCGCAATGTGCCTGGCACTCAGTACTCTGCCTCGCAGTTGAACTTTACCCATGGCGTTGCTTCCGGTGACCCCTACTCGGACTCTGTCATTCTGTGGACTCGTGTTGCTCCCATGTTTGACAATGTCAACGACAACTCGACTGTATCTGGCATTGCACCGCTGTACGGTCATGGAGCAAGCTTGAATGCTAGTACTGCTCCTGTATGTGTGCAGTACAAGGTTGCCAAGACTGCCAACTTCACCCATGTCGAGAGCCAGGGCACCGTCTACACTTCTTCTGACATTGACTACACTGTCAAGGTACGACCTACCCTATCCTCGAGATATGGAGCACTGGCTAATTCTTGAGCTTCCAGGTCGAGGCCAAGAACCTGACCGCATTCACCCGCTACTACTACCAATTCAACGTCTGCGGTTCCAACAAGACCAGTCCCCTTGGCCGCACCAAGACTGCTCCTGACACCAATGACTACACTGCCGAGGTTGGACTTGCTGTCTACTCGTGCAGCAATTTCCGTATGCCACACTCGATCCCAGTATCCGAAAACGACTAACACATGACAGCATTCGGCTTCTTCAACGCCTACGGAAACCCCGTGCGAAAGGACTCTGTCGACTACGTCATCCACCTCGGCGACTACATTTACGAGTACGCCGGCGACGGTGATTACGGCTACGGCTACAGCATCAACCGCATTCCCAAGCCCGAACGCGTCATCACCACCCTCTACGACTACCGCGAGCGTCTCGCTACCTACCGCACCGATCTCGATCTCCTCGCTTCCCACCAGAATTACCCTTGGATTCCTGTCTGGGATGACCACGAGGTCTCGGATAACACATACCGTGATGGCGCTTCTGAGCTCAACAACACTGAAGCTTCGTTCATCAGTGATGGCGGTGTTTCCGTCGACCAGAGAAAGATGAATGCTGTCAGAGCTTACTTTGAGTGGATGCCCATTCGTCAGGTCGAAATGGACGACAACCTCCGTATCTGGCGCAGCTTCAGCATTGGCAGCTTGTTCGACTTGGTCATGCTCGACACCCGCCAATACGACCGCTCCATCACAGATCTCTACTGGAACACCGATTACATCCACGACATCAGCAACGATGCAGGCAGAAGCATGATGGGCAGCAGACAGGAAAACTGGTTCTACAACCAACT
>Ga0268251_10000260_pt1 | contig 17953 bp, 14 predicted proteins | sample AgamicAsMae_FD_200527 | JGI IMG/M metagenome (GOLD analysis project Ga0268251, IMG submission 200527) | Agave microbial communities from Guanajuato, Mexico - As.Ma.e (v2) (version 2) | ecosystem: Host-associated > Plants > Phyllosphere > Phylloplane/Leaf | place: Guanajuato, Mexico | collected...
GGCTTTCAGCGCTGCCTGGCTGAACCTTCGCCGTTTCTCCACTGCTTCCCTTTCTCGTCGCGCTTTGGTCTTGCTACTGCCCGAGGGTGCCACTCCGGTCAACAGCTTCTCGCTATCGTGTGGTGTGTAGTTCACAAAACTGCCTGATGATCCTCGTGGACTCTGCACCTGCCCAGATGACTTGCGACTGTGACCTTTTGATGAGGGTGTTCGCCGTTGACGCCGCCGAGGCGATCGTGTCCCCGATGAAGGTGTTCGTTGTTGACGACGTGATGTCGATGGTGTGCGTGACACTCTTCTTGATCTGCTCACATACATCTCGCTCGCCATCTCCTCAACTCGTGACGGAGCCAGTGTGGGATCGTAACATATCCGCAGCCCTGACGTTGACATGTCGTTTTGATAGATCGGTATCCTCGCTATTGGCTGGGACCTCATGGGATGATGTAGATTGGTTTCGCTTTCGTCGCCCATCCAGGGGCTGAAAGTCGGCGAAGGTTGGTGGATGTCCTTTACATCGAATGAATTCGCACTCCACAGCCTGTTGTGCTGAGATGGTTCGGGATAGATACTTGGAACCACAGGTGATGGTTCGTTCAATGCTGCAGTCGGATATGCAAGCGCAGCAGGGTTGCATGTCGCGGCCTCTAGTCCTTCGGCATGAATGTACTGGCTGAATGCATTGTCATACGTAGAGGTCCACTGAAGATCCTTGCTTGATGACTGTGTACGGATAGGTCGTATAGGTAGTGGTCGAATCGGGAAGGTGTATTGAGTAATGGATACCATTGTGTACGTCTGAAATGTAATGTTACTGCGAGGGAGTGTAATGTTTTGGTTGGGGGCTGCAATACACAAGCCAGCTCATGCAAGGTATTATATGCGGTCTTGGGCAGACCGTCCGAGTGGCTGGGTATCGTATGGAATGAAGCCTTTACAATAACCAGTCTTCCTATTTAGTGCGTACCCAAGTGGTCGGGATCCTTTGTTCGTTCCTCGGACTCACATTCCTCGACAGCCAGCCACCTTACGTAGTAGGACTTTTTTTGCGATATCTTGTCTGTACAGTTATCAACTCAGTTTTCGCCTGATGAATTACGACCATCTCAACCTACTCGACTCGTTTGTATGAACAGTGAAAGACTATACCTCAGGAGGGGGATACAGTATTTCGTATACGAAAACCATATCCAAACAGCTTGCCATCCGTGGAATGCTAGCCACCTGCTAAGGAATGTGTCAATGACCTTCCGAGTAACCAAGCGCATAGGTCCTTTGTTCGTATGGAAATCTATTATTAGCTTGCTCATGTGCTCGCCGCATCCAGAGAGATCGAAAGAGAGAGTTCGTGTGGGAAACCGAGGCTGCTAGCAGATGGTATACGAGAGAGGTGCAGGCTATGCATATATTACAGGGTATTTACGTGAGACGACAAGAGATCTATTTGTCGAGGTTCTTGAGCTCAGGCATGAAAGCCATACCTTTGCCGCTCTTGCTGTCCGGTTCGGCTTCGCCAGACTTGTCGCCTTCAAGAACTCCACCAGCACTACGGTCCTTGACATGCTGTCTCAACATAGCCAAAACTTCCGAGTTCTTCCATCGCTGAGGAACGGGACGATAGGCAGGCTTGAAGAGACCGACAGTCTGGGCCCACTCGCCAGTGCCAGGAGGGCGAACGTGCTCGTCTTTGGCGGGCTTGCCCTGGGCTACGGGAGTAGCCTGTTCAGGACCACCTCCTTCGGCGTATTCCATGGAAGTAGGGGTGGGTTCCTGTGTGGCCCAGTAGTAGATGTCCCAGTCGTTCTCGTCAAGGAAAAGGTCGTATTGTTGAAGTTGCTTGGGGGTCATTGTTTCGAGGTAGCGATCGGCAAAGGTGGACATGAGGAGATCACTCTCTAGCGTGCCTCTTTTTCTGCTTTGGTCTGTAGGGTGTCGTCGTCAGCATGTTCTCGAATTTGACAAAACGACGTGAAAGTGATTGGCGACGAACATAAGAGTCTAGCCCTCGTGGTGTTGGTGTCCTCGCCTGTCCTCCTCAAAGGCTCGACACGGAAGGAACTTTCCTCGAGTTCACCTACTTTGAGATCGGCATTGACGCCAGACTCGGGGCTGCCGTCCTGAGTGCCTCCGGTCATTCTCTCGGTGTTCTCGGGCACAGAGTCCTTAGCGGCGAAGTTGGGGTCGACATTGGTGATCAACTCGGGAGGAGCGTTGTCCTTGCCAATACTGGGCATCTCATTGGCGATGGTCGAGGTGGTGTTGGTCAAGTGAGGGTTGAGAGGCTTTTCCATCTGGAACTTGCGATATGCATCGACATTGGCGTCGAAGCGAACAGTGGCCGAGCTGAAAGGGCGCACGACTCGAGGGGCGGCGCGGAAAGATCTGAGGACGAGTCTTGCTGAAGACATTTTGGTGTATGTGGTGGTGTTGGAGTACAGAGAGAAAGTCGAACAAGACGAAGACGAAGAGAGCTGCTCTTGTCTGGGGTCGGAGGGTCGAGATCTCCAGCGAAAACGCTCGACGTCATTTTGGAATCATCATCGACTTTCTCCCAGTTAGAAAGTTTGTAACGCATCGCCTTCTCTAAACCTGAACACGATCTATAGAACTGCACACTGTAGGACTCTCCACGAATGCATGTAACTCGACCCTCACTGCAACTCTGCGTCGGTGTAAGGCAAACATGACATCTACCACATTTTGGCAAGGACAAGTCCACATTTCTTCCATGACACCCGAACTACCAAATCGTCTACTTGGGTAGTCCATCAAGCGTTCTCCATAAGAATCCTGCTGTTCCTACGAGATGTTCTTTGGTGGGTAGTTGCATCGTCCCGCCAACAAGACGACCGCACGCACAGACAGACATCTGTAGCTGTGTTTGAAGTTCTTTGACAGGCTCGAATTGAAACTTGACATCGCGTGGCTTACATGTCAGTCATGCTCAATCTAGTGCTAGTATGTCTGAGTTGAAACTTCGGCAACAGTAGAAGCATGTTTGTCCCAGCCTGAGTCTGGTGTTTGCAACTTCCTGAATCAATGCCGAATTGGTTGGCGAGCAATGATTGCCTCATTTCCTGCGTTTGTCAATTCTGAGTAAAAGAAGCCTGTAGATGATTTGGGTTGATCAGAGATGAGATGAAGAAAAACAGGTCAGGTAGGTGCTATTCGTGTTGCAACTTCCCTTTTGGCACTCATCCCACGCCTGCGTTTTCGTTCATCTTGCCATTTCAACTTTCCCCTTCAGCTACCTCTCCATCCTCCAATCTCACCCTCCTTCATTACATGATCAATATCCCTCAAACCTGCACCTATCGATACAAGGCCCTACCACCATTGTTCATCACAGCGTCAGCACAATCACAATGTCTAGCGATCCTACCCTTGCAGTCCCCCTGGACACAGGTCGTCCTGGAGCATCTCGCACAAGCTCATCCCAAAGCGTGCAGCGCTCTGTTGAACGCATCGACGACCGCCAGGATCTCGGTACTGTCGTCAAGCGTGGAGTCAGCCCAGCTGCAGACAGTGCAGTCGAAGTGGGTGCAGGCAGTGCGGCAGACGAACGTCCCACGAGCATCGCCATTCCAGCTACTAAGCCTTCGAGCACCGGAGACCTCAGATCTGGTCTGGCCAGTCCAGTGATTCCTGACGGCGCTATTCAGTGAGTTGCTCTATTCTGAGTCGTATGGGTTGACGGCTAACCAAGCCGGCCAGATCACTTGTCGCTTCCATCCATGCCGATAACCCAGGCAGCAAGACTCCCACGCCTGCAGACATTCAAACGATCGTTCTTCGTGCTGGCGTTACCCACAAAAGGTTCCCTGTACCCAACTACCTGCTCACTAGCAAGGTCCCCTTCTTCAACAAGTTGTTGTCGGCCACGCCATCTCCTACCGAGGAGCAATTGACCTTCGAGGATCTTGACGAGTTCGCCTTCGCACTCTTCTCCCGCTGGTTACATGGCGGTAAGCTTCAGGGTCCCTGCGACTTCCATTCGGTCCAGCATTACCTCTGTCTGTATGTCATTGGTCAAAGATGGGATGTCGAAGCTCTTTGCAATGACAGTAAGTGCACCTTTCCAGACCACCGAGTATGCACTAACTTACGATTGATAGCCATCGATCTGGTCCGCCTGTACTACCACAAGAACAACATGACGGCACCTACCTTCCGCCTCGAGTACGTCTACGCCTTCACCAAGACACCCAACCACATGCGCAAGTTCTTGGCCGAGACTGCTGCATTCCGCGCACTCTGCGGCGAACCTGCAGCCAAGGGTGTATACTTGTCAGACTCGATGAAGACGTTGATCAACAAAGGTGGCGACTTCTCGGTTGATTATGCTCACTCTCTCATCAAACTCACCAAGGAGGACTTCCCCGACCCCAGAAAGGGTTCCAAGTGTGACTGGCACGAACACGCCGACGGCAAGCTTTGTGCAAAGGATGATGTGGAGCCATACATGACATCGTGATCTGGCGTTTCTTGGAGATTCGAGGCTTGCGTCTGGCGAGGGAAGAGGTCGAGTTCACTGTTGCTTTATGGCTGACCAGAGAAGAGAACGAAGAGAAGGCACAAACAGGGAGAGAAGGCTGTAATTGCTGATACAGTACCTATGAACCATTGCTGCACACAAGATAGGCGCAGCTCTCCAACCTGAAATGACATGAAATGCATTATACCGTCCATCTCGTCTAGATGAGGTGCTTCGATCTGTGATGTTGCGTAAGCTTGTGACAAATGCATAACAAGTTGCAAGCACGTACCTGAAGTAAGCACGCAGGTAGACAATCTGCCATGCGCCCAGACCGACCAGCATACCCATGGTGCCAAAGGCAAACCACTTGACACGCTCGTTGGTGCTCTCGTTGGTGTCTCTCAGCTTCTGTTCACGGATACGGAGGTAATCCAACTCGGAAACAACCTCAGCAACCATCTCTTCAATTCTGCGCAGTTCGGTTTCGACGGGTTGAAGCTTCTCGCCGGCTTGAATAGCGGACCAGTCCTTTGCGTCGGCGCCAATGTCGATATCGAGTTCAACGTGACGGCTAGGGTTTGGGACTCCGTTGCCTGTTGCGCACATGTGCCGTTAGTATGACATTCATTGTTGGTATAGATTGTTGGGCAAGCGTACTTGAGGTCAGGATGTTCTCGAAGCAGACATCAAAGGCGGAATCGGCGTGAGAGGTGAAAGCGTAGCGACCCTCGCCAGCGACGTCGCGAGGTCTGTGGTAGTCATTGCCGACAGCATCCTTGATCTAGACGAGGCCATACATGTCAGCATTTCCATCCAACTCTCCTTGTACCCAATCCAAGGCCACTCACGTGCAAGTTCAGAACCTGGCCATCTCCTCTGTGTCCGCTGATGGTTGCCGTCACGACGACAAGCTGGTCCTTTGCGACAAAGTTGCGAATGCAGCGTTCCTTGCTGGCCGACTCTGCTCCGGGATGGGCCTGGATGTCGAATTTGAGGGCGAAGCTGAGGGGCAGCAGTGCCAGTAGCAGCAGTCGCACCAAGAAGCTTGTTCGGGATTCCATCTTTTCCTTGCTCGCCGGTCCTTTTGGGCCTCTCTCTCTTCTGATCTGTCCGAGTGGTTGGGCGTGAGAGAAGCAAAGCTCTCCTTTATTTTGGGTAAACGTAGCGCCTTCCGCGAGAAACGACATCCCCAGATCTCCTTAAGCTGTGCTCCCTGTTCATTACGAACGCCAAGGTTGCTGCATAGCCTTGCATAAGTCTGCTTCCAGGGCCACCCTGATCATGACTTGTTCTTTTCTATCTCTCATGCAACACCAGCTTTTTCGCAACTAGCTAATGTCTAGAACAGTACCATACTCTCGGAATATCATCAGTGGCAGCGGGCCTGGTCGAATCAAGGCTGGGGATGATGAATCAATATCTTTTGGTCGATATGGATTTATAACCACCGGCATGAGTGGGGGCATCCTTCCACCACTATAAATCATGTCCATCGAAGGGCGTGAACCAAGACTACAAGTAAGCACTTAATTTATCCGATTCACTAACAAAGAAACAACCATGGCTGCAAAAGAAGCATTCTGGGTACAGACAGAAGACTGGCACACCGCCGGCGAGCCCTTCCGCATCATCTCGGATCTGCCACCCCACTGCACCACCACAGGAAACACAGTATGGGAACGTCGCCTCAACATCATAAACCAGCCTGATCATCCACTGGATCTTCTACGCCAATCTCTCTGCCATGAACCAAGAGGCCATGCAGATATGTATGGAGGTTTCATCGTTCCTCCCAACGACTCTGGTGCCCATTTCGGTGTCCTGTTCTGGCATAGAGATGGCTTCTCTACAGCTTGTGGCCATGGAACTATCGCGTTGGGACGATGGGCTATAGCCAAAGGCCTGGTAGAGTCTGTCAAGGATGGCTCCGTGAAAGTCGTCATCGACGTGCCTTCTGGCAGAGTGACCGCAGAGGTCAACTTCGAAAACGGCAAAGTGGTACATGTGAACTTCATCAATGTTCCCAGTTACCAGTTTGCCAAAGATCTGCCTCTAAACATCTCTCTACCTGGTTCGAAGCCTCTGCAACTCAAAGTCGATCTCACTTGGGGCGGAGCCACTTGTGCATCCGTCGATGCTCGTGCTGTCGGTATAGAGATCAAGCCGTCCAATGCTCAACGCTTTATCGAGGTTGCCCGACAGGTCAAGGCTGAGGTTGGAACGCGTGGAGAGCACAAAGACACTTCTCTATACACCATCGTTTTCTTCGAGATACTCAGCGATACAGACGAGGCTATTGAACAGAGGAACGTCACTGTCTATGCAGAAGGCGCAATCGACAGATCCCCCTGTGGCAGTGGCACTGGCGCTCGAGTGGCTACTTTGTTGGCACAAGGGAAGTTGAATGGGGATAAGAAACTCATCCATCATTCAATCATCAACACTACTTTTGAAGCTAGGGTTGTTTCTCAAGAGCAGGATGAGGGGTCAGAGTTCCCAACTTGCATACCAGAGGTCAGAGGAAACGCTTACCTGACTGGCCGTCACAACTTCTTCATCGATCCAAGCGATCCTACATTCCCTGGCTTCTTCCTCAAGTAGGGGTGGTAACAAACACGACTGCGTACATAGTGAGGGATGACACAAGAGAACATGATTACAATACGCTATGGTACAGAAAGTTACTTTACATCATTACTTCGTCGCTTTTGCATCACCTTGTGACGGTGCAGGGACCTCGGTATAGCTGTCCTCGAGATGCAGTGCTTCAAGCACCACTTGCTCTGACGGATCCACTCGCAGATATGTCTTGCGACCCTTGACGACCCAAAAGACGATAGACACAACGAGCATAACGCCAAACACAGCAATGGCGTAGTTCATGTCTGCCGGCGATGGATTGGGCTCGCCAGGGAAGAAGAAGATGACTGTTGTGACGACACAGTATACCACACTGATCCAGTTGATCACCGGTCCGTATTTGCCCAGTCCAAACTGCCCGCCCGCAGGTAGTTTGTTGCGACCCACAAATAAAAGTGTCAAGATGGGCATGGCGTAGGAGATTGTCAAGGCAATAGTGGCGACGCTCAGGATGGCCTCGAGCACAGTGTTCGCAAACAGGTACAGCAGACCGACTAAACCCATGAGTACGCCTTGGAGGATCAGGGCGAGTGGTGGGACCTTCCACTTCTTGTTGACTCTCTTGATGTATTTTGAAAAGGGCAAACCGTTGTCGCGAGCGAAGCCCCAGGTTAATCGACTACCGGTTGTGGTGATGGAGATGCCTTGGCCCATGCTGTTCATGATGAATAGCGCCATCAACACGGCAGTGCCTTCGAGACCAACACAGTCCTGAACAAGTTGCATGAATGGCAAGCCGGTTGGTGTGTTGATGACTCTGTCAACATCTTGGATGCAGAAGAGACATATGAGCATAAAGATGAATCCAGTCACGGCGCCAAGGACGACCGACAGCCAGATGGCACGGGGAGCGTTGACGCGAGGGTTCGGGAGCTCTTCGATCATGTGGACGACCTATGAGTGGAGCATATCAGTAAGCGTCTCCGTCCTTGGAGATCAATGTACGTACCGAGTCGAAAGCTGTCAACCCGTAGGCCGCTTGAACAAGACCGGTGAACCAGACCACACCTGACGGCCAGCCAGTCTCGTTGATCCAAGCACCGAATGCAAACGATGGTGGCTGGAATTCGAGTCCTTGCTTGGTGCCGACAGAGATGAGCAACGCAAGACTGAGGATGAAGAATAGAGCAGTAAACTGAATGCCAACGATGTTGTTGAACCAAGGTAGGATCTTGTCGTTTCTGCAGGCCACTAGGTTGAAGCCTGTGAACAACGCGGTGATGCCTAGATACACCAGGAACTCAACCCATCCCGTGCCGGCACCTTTCCAATCTGGGTCGTACATGAGCTTGATGCCGAGCAGGAAGTTGGTTGCAAATGCCACGAGGGAAGCATTGAGGGTCCACCAGCCAAAGGTGTTGATCCAAGCACACATATATGAGGCGAATCTTCCTGTTGGGGTGTGCCACAATGAGTGCATCCAGTAAGCCTGACCGAGAGCTGTAGGCATAGCACTGCACAACTCGCCCAAGCTGAGTGCAACACAGAGGTTACATACAAAGACGAGGACGAGACCCCACAGGATTGTGATGGCACCGCCATTGGTCAACCCGGATGCCAGATCTTGGGCGAACGTAGCGTACGTGCCCAAGATGGAGAAGGAAAGAGCGAGCATGCTCCATGGCGAGAACTTCCTCGTCAATTCTTCAGTGTGACCGAATGCGACCAGATCTCGGGCATCCTCATAGCTTTGCCTGCCGACATCTGTGGACTTTAGGTCCATGGCCGCGTCTCCGTACAGGGACGAGCGACTCATCAATGGATGGATGTAATAAATGCCAATGGGTGATGATTCTGTCGACTATTCACCCACCAAGCAGAGAATTGTTGAATATCGCGCACGAAGTAAGGTGCGAAGCCTTCATGTGTTATATCGCAGCCACGATACAGATGATAGGCAATACTGCAAGTACATGCCGTGTCATCCAGTATTCCCAGCAGCCTCAAAAACCAACAAGTGATAAGGAGGAGATGTTCAAGGGCGTGACCAATTCCAAGCCGTAATTCGTTTTCCCCGCTTCTCAGTTGAACTTTAGTTGGGAGGACATTGATCGAGGAGCCAATCTGAAGGACGGAAAATACAGCCTAGATCCATGGCAGCTTGGTGTCAACGGCCACGGACCAGATGTGAGAAGATCGCGCAGCTGTTTTCGGAAGGTTCATGCGAGTAACGTGGACCACCGGCCGGTCCCTTATATCGTCTCCGGGTTCGTCAGAGGAGAGCCTCTTTTGCTTGCGCGTGCGGAACTCGATGCTGTACCAAAGAGGAAACAGCATGCGACAGTATCTTGCGCTTCAGCTATCGTCCTTGAAGGATTCATGTCATTGGGCGAGCGGGCTCATTCATGCGTAGGGTGGAGAGGCTCAAGGAGAGAATCGTATCAGAGAGCTGACGACGCCTATCGTTCATCTTGAGATGCACATCCATGACCAACCGGTGCCAACAGGAAACAAAGGTCCGCAGCTTGAAGTCGGACGTGGTTGAGGATAACTACCAAAGATAATCGGTCGGTCGAGATAGAGAAATGGCTGGTGAATGTGTCGTCCGTGCTTCGCGCGCCCTCACACGCGACTTCCTCCGCGTTGGAGCCATCGATCTCTCTCTTTCTATACAGATGGGCACACATTATTGTTCATTCGGGTCAGGCCTTGCTTCATGCATAAGCACGAGGAAATCAACGTAGCGTATCGACTATGAGATGATCGAGTACAAACCCACCTCAAGGTTCGACCCTACGCAAGACATCTATCAAGAGCTATCAAACGCGTAGCTGCTGGAAACCAAAGGTCCCCGGAAGATTGGAATCGACGAACGTGATGTATCATTTCCGGCGGATTGCCGCTTGATATCTGCATATACACCCGATGGTAGTGTCGGAAGATGGAGGCAGTCTTGCAGCGCAATTGTTTTCAAGACGATGCTGAACACCAAGCTTAGCGCATAGGGAGATTTCAAGTAGCCGAGAACCTCTTTCCGAAAGCAGGTGAGTCGATTGTTATGTGACATCCCAACCTAGTCACCAAAGACCGTATCAATATTCCCCAAGTGAGGGAGCAAGAATATTTGGTCACTGTGGTGGACTTTGCACAGCTGATGCTGAAGCATTGAAAACACAATGTTCTTCTATATCGGCAGAAATTCAGATTCAGCCGACCTCGACAAGGAAGGTATACATCGATTTTACCGATATGCACCTACTTTGGCTTCTTGAACTTCCTACCAGCTTGCTCGACAATTGCACAGCCCCTGACGCTATGCATCGAACTTGCCGTCAAAGTTTGCCCTCGAGCTCTTGGTGATCACGCTCCAATATAACCTGCCAGGATTGCATCTCTTTTCTTGCCCTTAACCTGCCAATCTCCGGAGAAATCATGCACCTACCCCGCCCTGGAGCCCCACAGACAGGCAAACACCTGCGGAGAAACCATTCATCCAACGACTGCATGGAGGGCTGCACCTCAGACTGATCTATGATTCTTTGAGATCGTCAAAGGATAATTTGAAAGCACCCATGTCTTTATGCAGCACGGTCGAGTCTTCCGGTGGGCGATGATGCCTGGACCATGTCCATGTTACATGGCATATATATAAAGAGACCGAGTGCCTGTGTTTCATTACAGCAGATCGGCAATATCAACCACGCGACAGACATTCCAGATGTATTCTCTGATCACCAAGATCGGCGCCCTGGCGGTGGCCTCACTAGCAACCCAAGCAGTCGCTATACCTTCGAACAGCAAGCCTGATCCTTTCTCGAACGCTTCTTGGCCTCTGCCTCACAACATTACTGGTGTCTCCAACCCTGGAGCCAACCAGAGTTACGATGGATGGGGCGGTGTTCATCTGCACGATCCATCAGTATGTCGAAACGCTCTAGCAGCCTGATGATCGTGAACTGACAAAGTCTAGATTGTGATGGGTCCTGACGGCCATTTCTACTCGTTCTCGACTCACGGCTTGGTCGTTATCAGCAGAGCTTCTCAGCCCAACTCTCTGGATGGCTACTGGGAGCCCATTGGATCAGTACTGGAGGGCTCTAGCATCATTAACAACACGGGAAGCACCGATCCATGGGCTCCTGATGTGCACAAGGTCGGAGATACATACTACTGCTACTATGCTGTCTCGCAATTCGGCAGCCAATTCTCCAGTATCGGACTCGCTACCTCAAAGACCTTGAGACCCGGCAGCTGGACTGATCATGGCGCCGTTCTTACTTCAAACACTACCGCTCCGTCACCCTTGAACATCACCAACGCAATCGACGCAAACCTCTTCATCGACCCAAAGACCAAGATCCCCTACCTCACATACGGTAGCTTCTGGAGCGATATCTGGCAATTTCAGTTGGCCAAGGACTTGCTTAGCGTCGTCTGGTCTCCTGCTCCTACTCAGCTGAGCTTGGATCCTGTGAGCCCACAAGCAGAGGAAGGTCCTTACTTGAGCCGTCACGATAGTTGGTATTACCTCTGGTACAGTCACGGCTCGTGCTGTGGCTACAACGTTTCTGCTCTGCCTGCGCCTGGACAGGAGTAAGTTTCTGCTGTTTTCAAACCTCTGTCACAGTTTTCTGACTCGCAGTAGATACTCTATCCGTGTTGGCCGTTCCAGATCAGCCACGGGACCTTTCGTCGATCGCAATGGTGTTGACCTCAAGAACGGTGGTGGCTACATCGTCTACGGCAGCCATGATTACGTCGTAAGTTATGAAGTTCTCCGACTTATTGGATATACGCTAACTTTTGCAGTATGGCCCTGGTGGCCAGGCAGTCTTGACCAACTACCATGGACGTGATGTCTTGTACTATCACTACGTCAACACTATTCAGAACCCCTTGTACCTTGATGAGCTCAAGTTTATGGGTTGGAACTACATCAACTACATCCAGGGATGGCCTGTGTTGTCCTACGACTAATAGCTTCGTGCTGCGTGGGAGATTATAAAATTGTATCTCGATAATACAAATCTTCTACACGTCCAGTCATGGTTCAAAATTCAGGGGCTGAGTGGGAGAACTGCATCTTTCGAGAAGCTGCAAGAGCGCGAGAAATTCCATGTGGCTCTCGTATATCATTTCATTCCTTTCCTTAAGCATGCGATTTTCTATCTTCCAACATCTCCAAGATGGCAGTCTTGCCTTGTACCTCAGTATGCATGCCTCCCGCTTGCCTAAAGCAGATGACACGTTGATGTGCTGATGTGACAACCAGTGGAGTACCGTTCGCATCTATCAGGCCGCTGGTCAACTGCTCAGTCGGAGGTGTAATAACCTCAACATCGACACTCAGTTCAGAGAGACGAGCCGTAACAGCAGTGTCGGTAGCTTCCTCACCAGATAGAAACAGCATGGGCTTTTCGCGTTCAGGCAGCTCAGATTTGAGGTGCAGGACGTCGAAACCTGTTCCATAGATGCTTTCCCACTGAGGTGCTGTTACCTGGTTCTCAATCCCAAACGCATTGATGAGTCGCTGGCTCTCTTCAGGGTTACCATTGACGGTTGGTCTCGCCTTCATCTTGTCCTTTGCGACAGCACCCTGCCCCCAGATGAATTTCGAGTCAGCCGACAGAAAGGTGCCGATGTGTCGGAAAGTTATGGAGATGCGCATGTTGCCGTACGCGGACTCGGCGGGGATGTGCTCTGCACTTGGACGCTTGTCCGGCATGATGCCATGTAGCCAAGAAGCGTTCGTCTCCAGACCCATGACGAACATGCTGTTGTGAGGCATGGGGATGCGTTGTGTGACGCGAGAGCGGTCATCTTCCGCTCGTGTCTGCGCATCGCCAGATCTCTTTTGCTTGTCAGGACTCGACGACGCTGCATCATGCGCGGCTGTGGGACGTTTGGTGCGGAGCCTCATGATCCGCTGCGCACCGAGTGAGACGTTGACAATGTTGCTGCCATGCACAATGTCCAATGTCTTGTCCGAGTGCTCAGAGATGTGGTCTTGTCCGCTTCGGTACAGCTGTATCAAAGCGTGATTCAGCTTGTGTCCAACTCTTTCTTCGGCTTTGTGTTTGATCTTCGCGACGACCGGACTCCAACGGAGGAGAGGAAGCGATTGGTCCGAGGGATGTCGGTATACAGGCATGCTGCCGTCCGCATCATCGATGTCGCCTTGGCAGCATACGAGTCGTGGCACTTCGCCAGCAGCATGATACATACGCTGCCAGTGGACCTCGGTGAACAAATCCTGGAATGCTACTTCGGCAGCTTCGGACTCGAGAAGATCGTATAGTATCCTCGAATCGCCGCTTCCGATCTTGTCCTGGGGAGTCAATAGAGTGGAATTCTTTTGTTTCATCTGCGACTTGCGTGACACTCGCTTGGGCGCTGCAGGTGCAGCTTGTTTACTGATCTGTGTATCGTTTGTGGCTCTCATGAATGCATGCCCTTGTTCAAAGGTAGAGTCTACCTCCAACAGGTTACTTGAGCGTGCGTTCGGTTGTTTGTAATGCGCCATTTGGGTTTCCACCACATGTGATGCCTGGAGCGGATGACTTCGATCGTTCAGTCTCAGATCTTCTGGAGCGTCGCGAGACAATCCAACGGGTGCAGCGTTAGCGTTGTGGCTCTGTATCATGCGCGACCTTGGCTGGACGGTTCTGTTGTTATGCATGTCATCATTGCGTCGTCTACTTCCAACAAGCCTTGGGTTTGGCTCGCGTCGATGATCTGTCGTGTTTGGAAGTTGAGCGTTTGTAGATTCTGCATGCTCAAGGGTAGAGTGCTTCGCGCCGTCTGCTGCACGAGGTTGGTCATCGTTCAATCTCAGGCTCTCTAGATAGCGTTCGAGTCCACTAGGAAGGGAGGGTTCACGTACGGTTGCTGGCTGATCTTCCATGTCTACGTCGGATTGTCCTGTTCCAGTCTCATTGCCTGACTCATCTGTGTGTGTTTCGCCTCTCAGCCTCGACAAGACCGAGGCTGAGGTGGTGACAGATGCTCCCATGATCTCTACGAGTTTCTGTACAGCTCGATCGTGTCTATGCTTGAGCCTGTAGTTGAGACAGTCTTCCACGAGGTTGATCGAGAGACCATGCTGCGCCGCATCCAGCGCTGTAGCGTAGACGGAAAGATTTGTGGTGCATCCGACGACGTAGACTTCTGTAATGAGCTTTGCGCGTAGCATGAGCAGCAAAGATGAGGATGTGAAGGCCGAGTAGTACGATTTGACGACTTTGACGTCTTTAGATGACACCAAGTCCTTGACTTCTGGCGACAACTCGGCGCCCCAACTTCCTGGCAAACAGCAGTTGTCTTCTGGGTTGTCCTGGGAGAGAAAAAGATCTTGGTCGACGCCCGGGGAGGAGGGTGCAGAGTCTGCTTCGAGTCCTGCCGATCTGTTCATGGTTCGTTGAATGACTTGGTTGATACGACGGTTCGATCGCATCGACGGGCGGGTGGGATAGTCGTTCGTCTCATCGTCGCTGCTGACCATCGGGAGCACGAATCCATCATCTGCTATTACCATACAGCCAGAGCCTGATGGATTGTTGACAGAGCGCTTGCCACGATACTCGGTTGTGATCCAGAAGATCTCTCCATGTTCGCGAAAGGCAGGTACGAGATCTTTGATCCTCTCAAGATATCCGGTAGCAGTGTTGACGGGCAGTTTACCCTGAGGAGAAGTGAAATCGTTTTGCAAACCAACAACCAGTAGTGCTTGACGTGTTGATATCTGGTTGTGACTCCCAGACAGAAGTGCCGACAGGAAGGACATGATCGCAGAGTGGGTTCGACTTTGGAAAAATGGCAGAAAAGGCAACGTCAGTCAGAGTAAGGGCGCATAGACACGGATGGTGTGACAAAAGAAGGTTCGTTTGCTTGTCTGTGCTGTGCTGTGCTGTGGTGGGGAAAGCAGAAGTATAGAAGCTGAGTAGGAAGAGACAGGCAGAAGGCAGTTTAGAAGAAAGAGTGGTTCAGCGAGTGGTAGGGCAGATAATAAAAGACAGCACCTCCGAACACGCGACCCAAGGGAATGGTTCCTCCTCAAATCAGTTCATCCTAGTCACAATATCTGTGTACGCCGATGTTTGATTCGAACGAGGTCTGGGCACAGTGAGAGCCCGACAGAGTAGACGACAAGGCGCAAATGACAGGCGATGACTGCATGCAGAAGCGATGAGGCTGGAAACAAAGTTGGTATTCATGGGTCGAGAGACCACGAGGGCGTAGAAGATACAGGGCCATGGAGTAGGCGCAGGGACATCTGGTGGATGGGATTAAACGAACGCGACTTCGGTGCACGGGCCGAGGAGGCATGCGGCCAGGTGCGAAAGACACAGACAGACAGGGGCCAATGTCAAATCATGCCCGGACAAGGCCGAGAGGGAAAGCACTATGTACAGCGAACGTGTTGTCGGCATGCTCTTGACAGAGATTTAGAACGGTTCATCCCAGCTCGCGCGTCCATCGCACAATCGCGTGTCGGTACAAGCGCTTCTGAAGCAATAGATCTCTTAGGATCTGCAGCCCTGTCGGGATAACTTACGAGGCCGCAGAGCTATTGGGCACTCTTAACGAGTGCCGCTGTTCCGAACGGGATCGGGACAATTGCACAACTGCCGCTTTTTTGGACGAACGTTCTTGGATGCGTGATGCTCTCTGCTTTTGCTCCATGCTATAGTTAGGTACCTACAACGAGCCCTGAGCATCCCATCCAAGCCTCTGTTCGAGGCGGCTGTCTAGACTCGGTGTTGGTCAAGGATAGCTGTTCTGAGTATAAGGTAAATGGAATTGCTACATGCAGCATGTGCAGTGTGATGCAGGCAAGGGAGATTTGGAAACAGAGGAGCGCTCGGGCTTGCCGAAATGCTGCACCTCGCAGCCACACCGCGCCGGACTTGCAACCTTGCGCCAATCAACTTTGATGGTGAGAGGCGCATCAGCGCTTCAATCGCAGTTGCATGAAACGGTCGCGCCTGAGCCCGTCGCATGTCTGTCTTTTGTTTCGTCAACGATTGAACTTTGAATCAGACACCAGAGGCTCTTCCTTGGAGAAGAGCGGGAGAAGCATTCGAGAAAGCCGTTGGTCGCCCAGTCGCTTGCGGTCCGAAACATACCATGTCACGATGTACATGCTTGCCGCCAAGCACCCAACGCGAGCGTCCAAGAATCTCTCTGAAACCATGGTTTTGGGATCTAGTATAGCAAACAAGGAAGTATTGAGCGAGAACGCAAACTCTGTGACAGATGATCGAGGCAAGGGCGACACTCAGACACAAAACTAGAGCTGCAGGATCGCTCGTCGAAATGACTCGGCGTCTCCACCGATTCTTGCATGGAACAAATTCGTCCTAGTCACGTTCCTCTGACTGCAGGGAACAAACTTAACAGAGCGACGGATTTAGCGTCTGGCCCGCCAGCCATATGGCTACCACGTGGAATTTGAGTAGTGTCAATCTATCCTTTTCGCCGAACGACCCATCTAATTTGTAAAATGACCCTTGTTCGAACGTACGGGGCTTGGACTGGTCGAGTCTTCTGACCAACGACATGGCTGACGTTCGCAGCCAGGCTTGTCCAAAGCAGTGAATGGTTTAGGGCAGCATGTCGCAAACCGTGTAGCCCTACGCCTCCTGTGTCTTCTCCGTTGACAGCATGCCCCTTCCGTCTGCGCAATCGCTAATGCATGTACTCTTTTACGTCATGGTCTAGCCTCTGTGTAGCTGATGCCAGGTACCGCTGCAGTACTCGATATAGCTGCTTAAGGTTGACATGAGTTGGTGGGGAACATGTATGCCGGACAGCATGTGGATATTGGTATGGCAAACCATGCAGTATGATCTCACTTGGCAAAGAAATTTGTGATCTTCTGAGAGCCATCCTTGGCCTTGGGTGGTGACTTAGCTTGAGTGTTGTTTGTGACGGAGCTTCTCATGGAGCGGCCACTGCCGGAGCGACTGGTAGATCTCTGACCGCCCTCTGACTTCTGGACTTTCGGCGACGGCTCTTGAGAATTGACAGTATCAGGCGAATGTTCACGTTTGACCGCAGTCGACTCGCTGTGTTCTCTCTCCTCACTGGCCTGGGGACGGGGTGCGTTGTCTTCGGTGTTGTGAGCATCGATGACAGTCGCACGATCCTCATCAGGCTCTTGCTTGACCTGACCATGGGTTGCGTGAAAATCATCTTCTTCCTTCTGCACTATGCTCTCCTCGTTGGCGCTTTTGGCTTGCTTTTTCTGGTTGCCGAAGAAGTTTGCGATATTGTTCTTGTTCTCTTTGCTGTCAATAGGAATGATGAAGGACGGGGAGTTGTTACCGACTTTGCCGACAGCTTTGTCGACTTGGTAACACTCGAGTTCGCCGTCGAAGGGCTTAAGGAGCGACTGTAATTCGGCGGACCATTCTGATCTGGCAGGATCTAACCAGGTCTTGAGATCGTCCGAGCCATTGTTGAAGATGACAGGCATGCGATCATGCAGAAACTTGAGCTGTTTGTTCGAGTCGGTGGTGATTACAGTGTAGGTGTAGAGCTTGTCTGACTGGCCCTCGTACTGGACGCAGTCCCACAGACCGGCGAAGCACATGAGTTGGCCGTCCTTTCTCTTGACGTAGTGAGGGACTCTGTCCTTTCCATTGTTCTTCTTGAGCCATTCGTAGAATCCTTCACATACGACAATACACCTCTTGCGCTGCTTCATGGTGTTCCAGAGACCGCCCGAAGTGGCGAGGGAATCGTCTCTGCAGTTGATGGTGCGCATCATGTTGGCATAGTCAGGCGATCTCTTTGTCCAGAAAGGGATAAGGCCCCATTTCATGGCCTGCAGCTTGTAACGCGTCTCGTGGGTGGCAGCTCCGTCGACGGTAGCAGTCTTGTCTTTGTCTTCTG
>Ga0268251_10000261_pt1 | contig 17939 bp, 22 predicted proteins | sample AgamicAsMae_FD_200527 | JGI IMG/M metagenome (GOLD analysis project Ga0268251, IMG submission 200527) | Agave microbial communities from Guanajuato, Mexico - As.Ma.e (v2) (version 2) | ecosystem: Host-associated > Plants > Phyllosphere > Phylloplane/Leaf | place: Guanajuato, Mexico | collected...
GTAGCGGTAGCGGTTTGCGGAGTCGACATGTTATCACGGCGGGACAAAATGTGGTGGTGGTTGGCGATGTCGATGTCGTCGTCGTGGTCGGGTGCAGCGAGCGAGGCAGAGATCAGCGAGACTCGGCCCACTCGACACGTCGGATTCGAGGGCAGCGGTTTGTGTTGGAACGAAGCTGCCGGCTCATTCGACAGACGGGCGTCAGTTGGACAGCCTGAGCAATCGAGCAGAGTCGTGGTTGCGTAGAGCCCTCAGTCCCACAGAACAAGCGGCTTAACTACGGCTGTGGGTGTAAAGACGGCGTGACCGAGTGACGGGCCCGCGCAGGTGGCAGAGTCGATCTGATCGTGTTGGTCGAGGGAGGGCTACAGACAGAAGGTGGAAATGGGTGCCAGAGGGCTGGACGAGAAAGCGTGCGAGACACTGCCGCCCTTGGACAACGAGCTGCGAGCATTCACTGCGCTTCGTCATTCTGGCACTCTCCGCATCCACATCAACACGACTCTCAACTTCTTTTTCACCCACCACTATCTGCCCATCCATTCACTATTCTTATCGAATCTTCTCTTCTCGCTGTGTCTTCCCTTGCATCGTATCTCTCGCGACTTCAATGCGTCTTCTGAGACTATTCTGACCCTTTGACCCCATTTGTTGTTTGTCTCACCCCGATTGGGTATTTTCTGGTTTGGTGGCGCTGTACAGCCAACCTCACTTCTCCCTCTTGACTTGCCTCCACACGTCACTAAAGAATACTCGTCCAATCGCTCCCTAATCTTCGCCTATTGTATTCAAATTGACACGACTATTGTCCGACTTTTGTACGAACTGAAAGCTGCATCGCACTGCAAAATTCCCAAGCCTGGACACTTCTACGCCGATCCAGAGCTGAGCTTCGTCTCGCCGAATCCTCCGTGTTCCGCTTCACAATCACTTCCAACAACTCTGCCATCCAACACCAAAAGGGTCCCAGAACAGCCTCCGTGGCGAAGCTGCTCGTTCCCTACATGGTTTTGTTTTCTGATGATTCCGTTAGAAAAGAACTGCCACTCTGCTATGTTTGTAAAGGCTGAGCAGACGCTTTATCACTGCTCATACATATCGAGTAGGAAGGATACGTCTAGTCTTTAACCTGTCGGAAATACTCCTCAATCACTGCCGCCGTCTTTCGCACTATCAGCTCGATAACTTCCACTGTCGTGTTGTACGCAGGAGCAAGGAGAATGTGATCTCCAATCCTGCCGTCCACCGTGCCATTGCCAGGATATAGTGTGATGTTGTGTGGATCAGTCAATCCTGACTTGGGTCAGCATATATGCGATGCACCCGAACAAGCAGCTCCCGAGACACACCTTTCTCATGAATGTTCGTTGCGACATTCTCCTTCGGATCGAATGGCTCCTTGGTTGTTTTATCCTTGACAAACTCAATCTGTCTTCGTCAGTTCTGAGTCGATGCTGGTCTCCAGTAGTACTTACTCCCCAGAAAAGTCCTTTGCCTCGCACATCACCAACATGAGGTAATGGCAAGACAAGTTGCTTCAGCAGTTGCTCTAGCTTCTCACCCATAGCAGCCACATTCTGCACCAGCTTCTCCTCTTGGATGATACTGAGGACTTCCAGAGCAGCTCGACAGCTGACAGGATGCCCTTGATAGGTCTGCCCATGGGAGAATCCACCAGTGCCTGCAAAGAGCGTGTCTGTGACCTTGCGACTGATCAACACGCCGGCTACTGGGGCATATCCACCACCTAGGCCTTTTCCAATGGTTTGGATATCAGGTATGACGTTAATGAGAGACGACTGCCAGGCATGCAGTGTGCCTGTACGACCCATACCACACATCACTTCGTCGAGGATCAAGAGTGCCCCGTACTTGTTGCAAATTGCACGTACTGCTTGGAAGTAGCCCCTGACTGCTGGGACACATCCCAACGCCTTCTCTCGGTCAGTGTGTATCAGGTTTAATGGTCGGTTCACTTACAGCTCCGACTACGGGCTCGGCGACAAAGGCGCACACTGTTTCGGGATCGAGGCGCTGGAACTCATCATCGAGTTCCTTCGCTAGCCTGTCCACGTATTCTGCCTCTGTCTCATTCTCTGTCATCCCACGATATGCGTTGCAGGCAGAGACCCTACTCATGTTGGGAAGCAACATAGGCTCGTACGGAGCACGCCGTGCTTTATGACCGCTGATCGACAGTGCTCCAAGTGTTGTACCATGATAAGATTCGTGTCTGGCGATGAACTTGGTCCTCTGAGGCTGTGGGGGTCTGAGTTCGAGATAGTGTTGCCTTGCAAGTTTGAGGGCCGCCTCCATTGCTTCAGAACCTGAATGTTGTCAGCGACTGTCCGTATATATGCTTTTATGACAGTATGCTTTACCAGAGCTGACTATATACGCCTTTGACATCTCTCCGCCAGTCGATCCAACAAGTGCTTTTGCCAGCTTCTCTGCTGCGTCTGTGCCGAAGGTTGCGGAATGCACGTACGAGATCACATCCAATTGACTTATGATGGCCTCTTTTACACGCTTGTTAGCATGGCCGAGACACGATACGGCAGCTCCTCCTGTAGCGTCAAGCAGTTTTCCACCATCGGACAGGTGCAGATAGTTTCCATAGGCACCAACCACTGATATAGGATCGGAATGGAGAGTTCGATGGAATACGGCGCTTTGAGATTCAATTGTCGTCATTTTCGAAATGTTAAAACAAGTCGGCTTGTACGATAGTCCGTCCTTGAATTGGCGTGGATGGTCTATTTATCAACAGATCGGCAAACCTCGATAGGCACGGGAAACGTCAAACTGGGGCGGGAAAGTGCACATTTCTGGTCGGGCAAGCTCAACCCATGGGAAAGACTCGAGACCACGAAACATGGATACCTATGATATGCAACACGAAAGTAGAGTAGTGAAGACTGTCGTACTGAGGTGAAGTTACCATAATATCGAAAACGTGACTTGGGTGTGTGGAAGTTTTGTAGTCTGCAAGTTGAGTCAAAAGGCCACCACCCGCTCGTCTGTCTCTCTACGACTCTAGCAATCACCTTACATCTCAATGCTTCCTCTTGCACATTGCTTCAACATACCACGGCGCGTGAGATTCAAGGTCAAGATTCCAGCGCAGAGGATACAGCTCTGCAACATGAGTGTCAGTCCGCCTCCTCTCAAGAGAAGACGTCTGGGCAACAACGAAACCAAATCCACGACTCTGCCATTGGACAAGGACCGCATCAGTGTTTACTCCTGGAACGTCAACGGAATCCAGCCCTTTATCCAAAAGTCGATAACTTCATACTTTCAATCCAAGAAGCCTTCGTCCAAACAATCAGAGACACCCGCCACAGCGTCCCTTCGTGACTTTCTACGGCGACATGGCTGGCCTACAATACTCTGCCTCCAGGAAGTAAAGATCAACCCAAACGATGATGCGACGAAATCAGCGGTCCGACAAGCTGTCAAGAGCAACACAGAAGGCGGGCCCGACTACGAGGCCCACTTCTGTCTACCCACCGATCCTCACAATGCCCGCGGGTTTGGTAGAAAAGTATACGGTGTATGCACGATCATACGTAAAGATTTCATCACCAACCATCAGCCGAAAGTACGAAGCGTGGACTGGGATCTCGAAGGCCGCATCCAGATCGTCGAAACACAAGACCCTAAACTGAGTATCTGGAACATTTACGCTGTCAACGGCACCGACAACCCATACAAGGACAGCAATACAGGAGCTGTAGTAGGCACGAGGCATGACAGAAAGCTAGCAGTGCACAAGCATATGCTCGACGAGGCGAAATCGCTCGAATCTCAAGGATATGGTGTAATACTTGCCGGCGACATGAACATTGCTCGTTCTCAATTGGATGGATATCCGAATCTACGCACATCGCCTCAACAGCATGTCATCAACCGTGCAGACTTCAACAAGAAGTTCTTTGACGCAGAAGAAGGACTCAAGGCCATTGATACATACAGGCATAGTCACGGAGACGAAAGAGGATACACATATTATCCTCGAGGAAGGAAGTTTGGAAGCAGTTGTGACAGGGTTGACCTGATCATATGTTCCGGATCTTTGGAGAAGCAGATTGTCGATGCAGGTGTCTGTGCTACAGAAAAGGAGAGAGGCCCCAGCGATCATGTCCCTTTATTTGCAACTTTTGACATTGGACAGGATGATCGGACGACATGAAGAGGTGTCTCGGTTGGACCACAGATTAGAAGCTCGTGGCAGTTGAAAGGCTTCTCATACCCACATTTCGGCTGCTCGTCCCTGATATAGACATTGTGACATGATGATATCTCTAGTTGACCTGGATACTCTGTTCGCTGCAATTCCATACGAAACAGTATGGCAAAGCATTGCCCTGCTTCTTAGGGCGCAAGATGCGCCTGAGAGATCAAATGAAGCATCAGGTGACCGTGACTATGTCAGCCTTTGACACTCGGTACCTGATCGCATGGCTGTCTGTGGTAAGTATACGAAGGCACACTTCAAGTGAGCAAGCAGTCGGGTTGCAACGTGCTTCGAGCGCCATTGCCGTACGCGCTGCCACATGTGCTCAGCAGCATGGTCCCTTCTGGCGACCATGCCGCTGTGTCTTTCTGTGATGTTTTTCCCGAGGTCACATTGTTCAACCAGCTCTTGCCTTTTCAACCTCTCTCAGCACAACAGTGACCAGCTGTCTGAAAGCCTCCATCTCTTCTTCGACACTGCCACCGTTTCCAGCCGACGAGAAGTTGACCGAGCTGCCAACCTGCACCGGTAGATTCGTTCGTCTCGCCAAGGTTTTGGCCAGTCGATCGGCAAAGTCTAGACTTGATGGGAGTGTGTACAGAGGAGTGCTGAGCGGTGCCGAGGGGTTGTAGCGCTGTCGTTGCAGTGTCAGTGTGTGTGGATGTTACAATATGATATGTGGATAATGCGTACGTCGGGCATGGCATAGACGAAACTGCCGAGCGAAGGCACGGGAGCAGACGAGAACTCGGCCGTGGTGCTGGTGCAGAAGAGGAGGATGGACGTTGCGAGAATGGTCAAATGCGTGTGGATGCGGCTTCCGGGTGCGTTTGGCAAGGCCATGGAGAATTGAATTGGTTCTGTCATGCTGGACGCTGGACCAGTACCATTGGTAAGCGGTCTGCTTGCTTCGGTGGCCATGTTTGCTATAGACTTGTTTGTTCGAGGTGCAGGAGCGGATCGATCGCGCCTATTTAGCTGTATGATGGTCATGTTTGCTTTGTTTGCTGCTCGTCTCTCTACTTTTTGGCATTGGCTATATGAGTGCTTACCACATCCTATATTCTTTGTCTGCTATCATTTTGCAGCACGCTCCAAGCAGTATGGATGAGTTGGATGAGGAAATGTCAATACCTGGCCAGGGAATGGTAGACGATGATGAGGGCTCGGAAATCGATCCGCTCTGCGATCCAGAAGAAAGAAGGGTCCTATATGCTGCCCTCGATTCATTCCGGTGAGTGTGTCATGTCTTTTGTTTTCGCTATCCGGTGTACGTTGTGAATGTGCGGATTTGCAAATATGGAACCAACGACAAGACTCAAAGAGAGAAAAATGCATTCTGAGTTGGCGATCCTAGACAATATCGCCAGGCTGCCCACTATAACATCACCCATCTTCGACGCCAATCTTTCTATTCGCTCCCATCGGCTCACATGGACTTGCTGGCTTCCGAGCCATTCAGTCTACCCAAAACTCTGGATGCTGTGGATGTGGCCATTGACGTGAATGCCGATATAGCCGACACCGTTCTCGCCTTGGGGCTCAACATGTATGGCATAGACCCCGGATCAACCGAATGGCACGGAGCAGCCACCTCCCAGGACATGGACAGAGTACGCTCAACCATTCGCCAGCTGTATCGTGACTGGGCAGCTGAAGGCGCTTCCGAACGAGAGGCATGCTACAAGCCCATTCTGGCTGGCCTCAACAAAGCATTTAAGGATGTCAGTCCGGCCAAGCGCTCTCATTTGAGTGTGCTAGTCCCAGGTGCTGGACTGGGACGTCTGGCTTTTGAACTGTCCAATGCAGGCTATGCTATGGAGGGCAACGAAATCTCATACCATCAACTCCTTGTCAGCAATTGGATACTCAACTACACTTCGGGCCCCAAGTCACAATCTGTCTACCCCTGGGCTCTGGGTTTCTCAAACCATACGCACCGCTCTCACCAGCTCCAAAAAGTACAAGTGCCCGATGTATGGCCATCCGAAGAGCTGGACAAGAGCTGCAATGATCTGCAAGCAGAACTACATGCTTACCAACGAATGTCAATGTCCTCGGGTGACTTTTGCGTCTTATACAAAGAGCCAAGATACGAAGCTGCTTTCGATGCAGTCACAACATGCTTCTTCATCGACACAGCCCCTAATCTGATCGCATACATCGAAACCGTCAGGCACTGTATCAAGCCTGGAGGCGTATGGATAAATCTTGGTCCTTTACTTTGGCACTTTGAAGGCGGCTCGCCCGACAAGAAAAGCTCATCCTCGTCCACTTCTTCAGAGACGGGCAGAGAGAACCAAGACAGAAATAGAGGCATTGGCGAGTCTGGTTCTTTCGAGCTCGCTGATGATGAAGTCATCAAGCTGATCGAACATCTTGGATTTCAGATCGTTGAACATAATCCGGTCGTTGGAGAGGCTGGTTACATACAAGACCCGCGCAGTATGTTGCAAAATATGTACAAGCCCAGCTTTTGGATGGCCAGGAAAATATGAGTGAGATAAGGAAAGTTCAATTTTGGGTTCCGGTATACTGGCACCTCCTTGCCGTCTTGGCAGCTTGACCATTGCGGCGACAGACCACATGGCGAGCCTTCCAGAATAATTCGGCGATACATGCAAGGCCAATCTTCTCATAATCTGTACGACTTAATGCCAGCGGCCACCATACTCCAAATCCGATTCATATCTTCTTTGTGCAGTGCGCCTCAAAGTGGTGACCCATCTCTAGTGATATATTCTGATACTCTCGAGATGATCTGGGCTGACGCGGAAAGCCACACCTAGTTTCACAGCAACTTGTAACCCATCGTCTGCTTCTGATAGAATCGAGGTTTGTTGGCATTCACCAGAGATCTTCAGTGTGTAGGAAGGTGTATGAATGGTTGCTTGCCTGCTTAATTAAGACAAAGCTAGTGGGCTCTCAACCACCTTGACCATTGGGCGGTGTAATGTTAGGTACTGACCTCCTCGGTCCTGTACTCCAGGGCGACATGCCTGCTCCAAATAGGAGAGGGCTCTGCATGCCTGCATAGTGCCCTGAGAAGCTCTGGTATCGGTCTCCGCGGGCACCAATGCTATTGTAGTTATTTGGAGTCGGCTCGAACGACGAAAGGGCGTCTGGTTGTGGAAGAGGACTTCTGACAGAATTGGTCGAATTCACACGGGAGTGTGCATTAGAACGTCTTGCGGTTACCGGAATGGGCGGCAGTCCTGGAGGTGCACTTCCGAATGGAGTTATTGGGCTCGTCTCTCGTATAGGTGCATCATTCCAGATGTTTGAGACTGAATGTAAGCGCTGTGAAGGCACTCCAGTTGGACTTAGAGGTAGCTCCCAGGCTTCTGTTCGCAATTCAGGCGTCCGAACAGCCTGGAAAGCACGCGGCGAAAGCCCTCTGAGAGGGGCGTTGCTCTTGTAGCCAGGGGCATTGGAAGAATTGTTGACGGCCTCGAGGGAGTTCACAGGCAAGCCTGGAAGAATGATGTCGTCTTCGTCGGGCCCGACAAGATCATCGACCATTTGACTGAGTTGGGCCTCCCTGTTCAGCGACTTCGTGCTAGGCATCACCGATGCGGGAACTTCGGGGGCTAGAGACGTATGTCTCTGCTCAGGGTGTTCATGCCTTGCCACAATGTCTACAGTGTCGCGCATAGTTTGACGAGACGTAGCGACCTCTGGGAGTGGATTGGTCGAATGTTTATCAGTTGAGTGAGGGTCCTGGTGTATGAACTGCGATCCGTCGAAGGTGATGGGTATATCCTGTATTGAAGGTCAGCCTGATACGGACGAAACGCGATAAATTTGTTTACGAACCTTATCCACGGCAAGTAGCAAGGCATCGAAGAGAAGTTCACGGACTCTTCCGAGCATCTCCTGGTTGTGGTCGAGACGATGAACACCTTCATCATTGTATTTGGCCTTGGCTTGTCCGCTTGCATCGTCTACCCAGACTTTGCGTGATTTGTCAGAATTCAAAGGCTTGAGACCAAAGGCGTCAACATCCTCCTCAAGTTGGTAGGGGACCTCGCCGAGCTCGCGAAACGAAAAGCTGTATGCCATGACCGACAGCGTTTTGGCGTAAACGTGCCAGAAGTAATCCATGGCTTCTTGAATAGGTTGGTCGCCGACACGTGCCGCGACGATATGGGCATTACTCAACAACCAAGTGCTGTAGAGACGCAAAGCCGGCAAGACATGACGTGCCAAGTCAGTAAGCTTATCAACGAGACTTGAAGCTCCGGTGTGCTCCTGGAGGTGTTTTTCGAGGTCGACATGGTAGACTTCCAGGATGGCTGTGAAGAACTTCACATTCAGACGCAGAAAAAAGAAGTAAGACTGCATGAACTTGTGCTGATCGGGCTTGCTCTCAAATTGGTTGCCGGCGGTAGCCTGGGCGCAGAAGTTGATCAAGGACATTTTAGAAAGGATACCGTCCGGAGCGCGCGCTTTGATCTCGCTGACAGTGCGACTCAGGACTTCACGCTCGAGCTCGTCGTAGCCGGTGAAAAAATGACCATTATAGCTGAGGCTGTGGAAGCGAATGAACCAAGATAGTAAGGCTTTGCGCGAAGCAACGGGATCCTGAGGAGAGTTTTTGGGCACCAGGTCACCTTTCTGCCATCCAGCGGTAATCTTCTTGAATTGTAGTTCCAGATTAGGAATGGCGTTGGGGTGGGGTTCGATGACATTGATAGAACGGTAAAGATAGTATGTAGAGCGGAGATAGTCGCCTTGTTCAAAGGCAACGACGGACTGTTGATGGAAAGCGAGGCCCGAATCGGGTCGCAGAGATGCTGCCAGGGCGTAGTAACCAATTGCGGGTCCCCAGTCTGGCTCCTTGTCGAGTCTCTCGGCAGCACGGTAGCGGAACAGATCACCAAGATAAATGAGAGTTTGGTGACAAGATAGCGAGACGGCAGCCTGAATCTGCGGAGACACGGGCTGTCTCGAAGACATCAGCACAGCTATGAAGAATCAGCCTTTATGTATGTAACGTGTGGTCAGCAGGAGAAGTACGGGCTGATCGGACCTGGCGAGCGATGCGCTCCAGGTCTTGAATGCCACCGAATCTGGCATTCAGCTTCTGAATGTAATCCCGGTAATGGCGCTGGCTGTCCTTGAGAAATTCAAGATATAGCTTGATAAATTTGCGAGTCTCGACCGGCTTGCTGGAGCGATCCTTGCGCAGCTGATGGACTCGGTAAGAAAGAGGCAGTTTTGTCGGATGACATGTCGCAGACTGACCTTGCTGAGCTGCTTGCGCAGACGTACATTTACACGATTGTGTGCGTTCCAGAGGCGCGTCTCGATGTCGGCAGCGCGGGCAGATAGAAAGTCGGAAGCGAGAGCATGTGCGGCGGCAGAGCGGTATCTGTGTCGAAGTTGGTACAAAGGGGAGCGACACGAATGTACAGGCCATGTCTGACTCACTGCTGCAAGACTACAAAGACGCGGTCCAGAGACGAGTCGGCGGGCTGCAGCGTCTGTGCAAACTCAAGGTCGAGGGCGATGGCCTTGCTGCAAGGGTTGTAAGCGGGGCACCGGCGGACATGGTGTAGATGGATGCGTACGCGAGGGCCTGGTCGCCAGTGGGTTCCATGTTAGAGGATGGCGCTCGTCATAGAGCGCCTATGACAGGGTCGTCGGTGACCGAGCAGTGCGGGAGGTCAGATGAAAACGTGCTGATATCCGGAGATTGCGGACGGGCAGATGCGATCCATGGAGGGCGACGAGAGGTGATGTGGGAGGACGTTTGCGCGCAACAAGGATACCTGGGCCCGCTGCTGCTGTGACGATCCGAGACGAGTGCGATCGGAATCTTCGTCGACGTTTGGCAGCGACGAGCGTCGAGCGTCGAGAGCCACGCGCGGCATGCGCGAACTCTCGGCTCGGCTTCTTTGCCGCTGCCTTGCTACTCCTACCACCCTGTCGTTGCATTTTATCCCATTGATCCTGCACTCCGACTTGCTTCTCTCCCTTTATTCTCTCGCTCACCGCATCTCTACGCAATGTCCAAACGCCTCAGACGAGATTCAGAGCCTGATGAGCAATATACGTCTCCGGTCCATCACCTTTCGATCCACAGCGCACAGCCACCCACCAAGTATACAAGTCTGGACGCACCAACTTCGACAAGCCCAAATACTGCCATAACATGTGCCCTGCCTCCTCACCTTCCCATCAAATTCGACACGTACAACGAGTACGAAACCCATTATCACAAATCACACGATTTCAGATGTCTAGAATGCGCCAAAAACTTCCCTACCGACCATGTTCTCTCTCTACACATCGCCGAGACCCATGATCCTCTCAGTCGCATCAGACGCGAGAGAGGTGAAAAAACCTATCATTGCTTCGTCCAGGACTGTGAAAAGGTCTGCAGTACTCCACAGAAGCGCCGAATGCATTTGGTTGACAAGCACATGTTTCCACGCAACTATGATTTTTATATCGTAAATCATGGCTCCGACAATCGCACCTCACTGCTGAGACCAGAGCCAAAGACCTATCAGAAGCAGAACAATGCCCGAATGAACAAGAACCATGCTCAAGAAGACGTCACTGAAGAAAACCTATATGCATCCGACCTCATGGATATCGAAGAGAGAAAGATCGACAACCTTGACCAATTGACCGAGGATAAATCCATGGACGACATGGCAAATTCACTAGCTGCACTCAAATTCGTACCAAAGTCCATCTCATTTGGTAGAAGTCGACACTGGGGAGGCTTGTCAAAGTCCTGATGACCACGAGGACAATAGTTCAGTGACGTGTGGCAGAGACAGTTGGACGCACTCTAAGTTTTCGGAGGCTGGTTTGATATCATGTCATTAAAAGTAGCGCTGACGAACGCTTTGGCTTGAAGTTTTCGCGCCCTGTTCACATCGCCAAATCTTGTGGCGGGTCGCCTTGCGCATGCAGAAGATGCGCTTACTCTTCCGAGCTTTCGAGTTTCAGCAGACTCTTCTGGAGCGCCTTCTTCTCCTTGCCGTCTCTCTCGAGTACAACAACCCAATCTCTTGTCTGGATTCCCCTGCCATCTACGCCATCTTCTCTCCAACTTCCCCATTTCCTTTCACGCACCTGTAGCGCCTTGTCGGTGCCATTTCCGCCAGTCGAAGAGTTCTTGCTACCACTAGTGCCATTTGTTGCTGCATTAGCAGAAGTTGGTTTGGGCGTCTGCTTGTAAGGATTCACAGGCGCCGCTGGTGCACCACCAGTCAACCAACTGTACTTCTTCCTCTTGCCTATGCCTAATTGCAGAGCAGCGGTCGTGTTGGAGTTCTTGTGCAAGACCTCCTCGGTCTGGCCCATCTTGGCCTGTCGTTCACGTTCCTTCTTGGTCATGGGCTTCTCTGGAGCAGCACCAGAAGCGTCTGTGGAGGACATGGCATTCGCCGCAGAAGGTGTTGCGGGTCCAGATGTTGCATCGTTGCCATTTACACCATCGGCATTTGCAGTCGAGTTTGCACGCTTGGCACGTTCCTGTCGCTTACGTACACGTTCGCGCTCAGCATCACGGTCTTTCTTCGCCAGCTCAAGTAGATGTGTAGATATGGCCGAGGGGAAAACCTTCGTCGGTAATGGTTTGCTTTCTGAGCTTGCACTTTAGCGACATACCTTACGCCAAAACATACCAAACACTTACCGGGTGTTTGTGCCTTGATGGCACCACCTTCAGCGTCACCGAGATGATCTTGCGGCACCTTCTCCCACGCCGAGTTCGTGATACGTGGTACCTCAGCCACAGCTGCTGATTCACCCTCACCGATTGCAAGATCTGCCAAGCTTGGCGGAACAACTCCATGGCTACCATAACGTCTACCACGTGCAATGGCATATGATTCGTCGACCAAGGAACGAACTCTCTCGTTCGCAGCAAGCGATACAAGGGTGAGAATTTCTGCCAGAGGTGCCGTCTCTTGAAGCAAGCCATGTGCTTTCACGGCTGCAGCTGTGCCGTTAGGACCGGTCGCCGAGACACCTTGAATACCTTGTGGCCGCTCGGGAAGTTTGTCATACAGCCCCTCGACATTAAGGGCAACTCCTTGATCATAAGCAATACGGTGCATACGATGACGGATGTTGTTAGCTTGCAAAAACGAATCATTCAAGTGTTGCTGACGCTTTTCGTTATGCGCATGTGCAGCGGCACGGTGCTTCTGATCGAGCTCATCCTTGACAGATTCTTGCGATACAGGTGGTTGCGAGATGGGGCCGCTTCCTCCGAAGGCAGGCTGGCTTCCGAAGCTGCCCTGCGAAACCACACCAAAGCTATTGTTTGGAGAAGCAACCGTCGTGTTGGAACCGAAGGAGGTGTTGAAGGACTGGTTCTTGTGCACGTTTCTGTAGGTGCTCGTCATGTAGTTTTCCTCTTCTCTTAGATCAATACCCGAACCATGGAAGACATCAGTGACGTCGCTAATATCAGTGATCTTTTCCTTGTCCTCTTTCTCGGCCTTTTCCTGTGTAGGTCGCGGAGGAGGGCCCATGGCGCCGGGCATAGGCGAGGGAGCATAAGGTTGAGGGGTGTTGAAAGCAGGAGGACTTCCGGCAGTCATGGGCGAGTAGTTGGCATACGGACTCTCGGGCAGCGCAGGGGGCGGGGGGTATGGACTTTGTGCGGAATGAGGAGACTGAGGGTTGGGTGAAAGGCGTGGTCTTTTGGCAGGAGGTAGGGCGATGCCAGTAGGCGATGCATTGTTCTGGTAGGGCGAGTAGGGACGCGAAACAGGCTGCATGGGCGGATTTGGCTGATGCGACTGCTGTGGAGGATGGGAGATTGGTCGCGGCGGTTGCTGTTGCTGTTGCTGCTGCGGCGGCTGCTGTTGAGGCAGTGGATGATGCTGAGGGAGCTGTGGGGGAATTTGCTGGGACGAGGGCATGTTGTGCGACATGGCGGCAACTATATAGGTGCGGGCGAGCAGATGAAAGGTGCGGCCGCGGCCGCTGAGCAGCTGAGGATAGAAGCAGTCGTAGAAGTATCAACAGAGCATGCCGAGAACCAGGACGAATGTGCGGAAGCAGGCGCGGCGAGTGTGATGGATCGGGCGATTCTGGTCAAGGCGACAGATAACGTCGATGTCGCGGCGCGTTATAGACGAGTTGTACGGGTTGTGAGTGCAGGTGGTGACAGCAACTTGCCGAAGCCAAAGTTGGATGCTGTGACGGTTGCGCTGCCGGGCGGTCTTCAGCACGCGGCGGAAGGAGCCGTCGCGTCGACCACCGTCACTTCCTTGTAGCTCGGCGCGTCCAAAGTCCATTCCTCACTTTCGTTCCTCCTTCCATCACCCACCAACAACGGCCACACACCGCATCATCCTACATCTTGTGCGCGCATTAACAGATCTCATATGCCCCAGCCCCATCATCGATTCTAGACAAATCAGCGCCCACTGCAACAGCCGTCGCCGCTCGCCATGGCCACCAAGCGAAAGCTCGACACGGCCACACCCGAGCCCGAAGAGCCCGTCGACCCTTCGGATGAGCTGATGTTTCTGTGCTTGGGTGGTGGAAACGAAGTCGGCCGTTCGTGCCATATCATACAATACAAGGGCAAGACTGTCATGCTCGATGCTGGTGCCCATCCTGCATACGATGGCCTGGCTTCACTACCCTTCTATGACGAGTTCGACCTAAGCACTGTCGACATTCTTCTCATTACTCAGTAAGTCCTCATGGCCTGTTCATCACAGCCACTCTCACGGTCACTGCATCGGCACACGCTTCTCCTTTTGCACTCTCCCCTTTGACTGTCTTGCATCTGCACGCTATAACCTGCACATTCAGGCAGCTTTTCCCGCAGTATGTATATAAACCAAATCGAAATTTTGTTTCCACCACTCTTCCTGTGTGCCGGTGACCGTGAGCCGAATCCAATTGTCCTTTTCTGCTTGCTCAAACTTGTGGCTCGCGTGTATACAATGAGTATACTCGATGGCTGACAGCTTGTACAGCTTTCATTTAGACCATGCCGCCTCCCTGCCCTATGTCATGGCAAAGACCAACTTCAAAGGTCGAGTCTTCATGACCCACCCTACCAAAGCCATTTACAAGTGGCTGATGCAAGATTCCGTTCGCGTGCAGTATGCCTGTCCTTCTCTGTATACTCTCGGTGTTGCGCTGACAGTTCATCAGAAACACCCATGCAACTGCGGAACAGCCAACACAACTCTATACTGAAGCTGACGTCCTCTCGACTCTTCCCATGATCCAGACCATCGCCTTCCACACCACACACACCCATGCAGGTATCCGGATAACCCCGTACCCAGCTGGCCACGTCCTCGGTGCAGCCATGTACGTGATTGAGATTGCTGGTCTTCATATCTTGTTTACCGGAGACTACTCAAGAGAGCATGACCGGCATCTGATCCCCGCCTCGGCTCCCAAGGGCGTCAAGGTAGACGTCTTGATCACAGAGTCTACTTTTGGTGTTGCCTCTCACATCCCGCGACTGGAACGCGAGACAGCTCTGATGAAGAGCTTGACTGGTGTTCTCAACCGCGGAGGGCGCGTTCTCATGCCTGTTTTTGCCATTGGCCGTGCACAAGAGCTTCTTCTGATTCTTGAAGACTACTGGAACCGTCATCCTGAGTACAGGAAGTATCCAATCTACTATGCCAGTAACTTGGCAAAGAAGTGCATGCTTGTCTACCAAACGTACATTGACGCCATGAACGACAACATCAAGTCCATGTTCCAGAACAGGCTTGCTCAGACAGCTGACGGCAGCAACGGCGAAGCTGGCGCTGGAGGCCCCTGGGATTTCCGCTGGATCCGCAACCTAAAATCTCTCGACAGATTCGACGATGTTGGAGGCTGTGTCATGCTCGCATCTCCTGGCATGCTTCAGAACGGCGTGTCTCGAGCTCTACTCGAGCGATGGGCACCAGATCCGAAGAACGGCGTCATCGTCACTGGTTACAGCGTCGAAGGCACCATGGCCAAGATGATTCTGACTGAGCCCGAAAGCATCCAAGCCGTTATGACCGGCAGAGTAGGTGGTAGAGTGCAAGGTGTGGGTGGTCGAGGCAAGCCAGGCGCCGAGGGCGAGAAAGTCATGATTCCCCGAAGGTGTACCGTCCAGGAATATTCGTTCGCAGCACACGTCGACGGAACCGAGAACCGCGAGTTCATCGAGGAAGTTGCAGCTCCTGTCGTGGTTAGTACTAATACGCAATGTAGGTCTTTGGTCTGTGCTAATTCTTTATGACAGATTTTGGTTCACGGCGAGAAGACAAATATGATGAGACTCAAGTCCAAACTGTTGTCGCTGAACGCAAACAAGTCAACACCCGTCAAGGTCTTCTCCCCGGCAAATTGCGAAGAGCTTCGAATCCCTTTCCGACAGGACAAGATTGCCAAAGTGGTCGGTCGACTTGCAAACCAGATCCAGATATCTACAGCCCCACCTTCACCTCCTACTTCGGATGAAGAAGGTACAAGAGACGAAAAGAAGTTCAAAACGACGAACGGCGCTCAGGTAGTCTCTGGTGTATTGGTGCAGAATGACTTCAAACTTAGCTTGATGGCGCCCGAAGACCTGAAGGAATACGCTGGATTGACAACCACAACTATTCTTTGCCGCCAAAGACTAACACTTGCAGCCGCGGGCCTTGATCTGATCAAGTGGGCCCTTGAAGGCACTTTTGGAGCCATCGAAACCATCTCATCCCCTTCCAAAGATATCAAGGAAGAGGCTAGTGGAAATGGTGCCACGTATGAAGAGGCTGATGAGGAGCTCCAAAGACATCAGGAGACCGTCTTTGAGGTCATGGGCTCAGTCAGGGTCAAGGTGGCTGATCGTGGTGAGGTCGAAGTCGAGTGGGAAGGCAATATTTCCAATGACGGAATCGCAGATGCTGTTCTTGCCGTCTTGTACACGGTCGAAAGCAGTCCTGCGGCTGTAAAGCGTGAGTTTAATTCTCTTGTTCAAAAAACACTACGGAACAGATGTCCTAACAGAGATGCAGAATCGTCGAGTCCACATTCACACGACCATCACGAGAACAAGCGCAATCTTCACGCTCACATCAGTCCTTCGGAAAGGCTTTCACGTCTATGTATGTTCCTCGAAGCCCAATTCGGCGAGGACGCCATCACCCCGATCTCGAGGCCTAAGCTCAACGTCTCCGAGGTCGACGATGTCGATACTTCGGAGGATCCTATTGCAGCGGAGAAAGTCAGAGCTCAGCTGGAGATGGTGGAGTTAGAACGCCTCCACAAAGCAGGCATCCCAGTGCCAGGCTTGGAGATCAAGGTAGACAAGATTGTAGCCAAGGTTTGGCTCGAGACGCTCGAAGTAGAGTGTGGTATGCGAAGCATGGCCGACAGGATCCGTGCCGTGGTAGAACGGGCTGTTGAGGTTGTTGCTCCACTATGGGAGTAGACATGAGTGGCACCGAGCAGACAGATGAAGGAAGCGGAAGCATCTCATGCTAAGAAAGGATAGCGGACATCTATGGAGATCACCGGGAGTATCAAGGAGGAAAAGCACGCGCTTTCGGCCGGTATTTGATTCGGACAGACGAGGATCAGGCGCTCAAAGGCAATTTTACAGTAGTTCATGCTGGTCACCATGTAGCTTATGAGAAAGCTTGCTGCCAAATTTCAGCCTTTATCAAGCGGACCTAATCTGTAGCGTAATAGGCAGCTGACATGTTGTTGAGTTGCCGAGGAGGTTTTCAGCCCTGCAAAGTATAGCATCCCGGCTTGTGCTCTTATGAAATTGTGATCGTACTAGAGCAAACATCGCCATCCTGCCGGAAGTCTGTCCTGTGGCGGCCCACCAAGAACTCTTGTCGCAAACCCACCGGAGTTGCATTCCCACATGCTGATCTCACGCAATCCGTGAGTAAAATGGAGACTGTTCGAAAAGGTGTGGGATCGCTCGGCCGACAAGGTCAAAAAAGAGGATCCTGCTGTATAACAGTTACGATCTTCAATCCACAGCACTAGGGAGAATAGACGCCTCGTAGTGCGCAAGAACGGGCAAAGCGAGACGAGCAGTGAACGTTATCACACAGGATGCTAGTTGCACTTGCGAAGATCTTATCCTCGTGTTCATGCATAGAAGAACATCTATCCCACAAAAGAAACTTTTGCACCTGCATGAAGAGAATCGATTATCATTTGTGCGCTTCGCGTTGTCTCATTCCCACCATGCGGCTGACCGAACTTGCCCGTATCCTGCTCAGCAAAACATGCATTCTTCAGTCCAACCCGTTCAACCAAAATCCCGTTAATTGTCGTCTAAATCAACCAAGACTTTTTAATACTCTGCGAGTCCGTTTCAAACCAACTTCTCCACAGCTATAGCCTTATCGACCCCACTCTGCTGCGTCCTTCGCTCCTGCATTTCCCGCTCCTGTTCTTCTTGCATCTTGCGTTGTTTCAGAAACTGGCAGAAGCTGCTCTTTTCTCTGATGCGGTCTCCAAAGCGGATGAAGGCAAATGGAATAATGCACATGGCCAAACTTAGAAAGCCTAGCAATGAACAGGCCCGCGCGACACCCAAGCGTTCATACCTTTGGTTGAAGTTAGTATGGTTCGTAGGTAAGTCGTCGACTCGGACGCGAATCCGTTCCCGCAAATCGCTAGCGATGCTACCTTGTGGCGCCATAGAGGTTGTCGTGTACGGAGTCGGATTCGCACTCCGCGGCCCCTCCAGTCTTGCAACTGTCTCTTA
>Ga0268251_10000262_pt1 | contig 17829 bp, 18 predicted proteins | sample AgamicAsMae_FD_200527 | JGI IMG/M metagenome (GOLD analysis project Ga0268251, IMG submission 200527) | Agave microbial communities from Guanajuato, Mexico - As.Ma.e (v2) (version 2) | ecosystem: Host-associated > Plants > Phyllosphere > Phylloplane/Leaf | place: Guanajuato, Mexico | collected...
AGTCAAGGTCGTCTGGCTTGGCTTCAGTTCGTACTTGCAAGAGGACTTTCTGGATCGCGATTTCCAAAATGTTATCGTGTTCGTCTTCCGTGTCCTTGGCAGACAGAAGCATAAGTTGACTGAGCGCCGCCAATTTTGAGAGGTAGCCATCTTCGCCATACTCGAAGCCTTGCACGCACTTGGTGACGATATCTTTGACGTACATGTCCTTTTTCTCGTCCGCAGCAACAATGACCGAAACTGCATGCTTTGCGGCTATCGAAGGATTACCGTGGAGAGCGAACTGGACCATAGCTTGCAAAAAGGCACGCTCACGAGGGATCTCCATGGGAAACCTTTGCGCAAAGCCTGCGCACGCTTTCAGAGTCTCGACGATTCCAGATTCAGTTGGTCTATCTTCCGATGGCACTTGTTCCTGGAGTGTAGCGCACAAGCTGCGTACGTGTGCTTTGAAGACCTCGGGATTGTGAGTTGAGATCTCCCTAAGTACTTCATGTGCAGCTGGACCAAGACCCTTGTCCTCGGTACGAGAGATGTCAACGATAGTAGGAACATGACTCTTGCTGTAAACCAATACGCTAGCCTGATATATGATAGGGAGAATGGTCGTCAAGATCGCAGAACTTTGGTTGGGTTGCTCCTCGACGCGTTTTGTCAGTTCTTTGATAGCGTTGACGACCTTCTTGTAGTCGCTATCAGGATTGACCGCGAATCGGATGAGCTGATAGCACCTCCTATCGTGCTTTTTGGCAAACTTCCAGAGGTGTTCGTTGGCTACAAGAGGTTCAGGACGGCCTTGTGCAAAAAACTCGATCAGCCTGGACAACGAGCCACTTCCCTCTTTGCCATTCTTTGCATTGACACCTCCATTGTAATCTTCGCAACGCTTCAAGAATGCCTCTAGGTATTGCGCCATCTTACTTTGTTTAGCCTGGATTGTGAAGAACACTGTCTTTGACTTGTGCTCAAGATCCCGAACCAGCACCAATATACGTTCGGCACGGATGGCATCAGGTGATGGGGCCTTCGTGACTTGCGAAGCCGGTATCTGGCTGTCCTTGACACGCTGCGAGTCGCCATTGGACGTGGATTTGGCTTTGATCGGAGGATAGCTCAAGGGCAGCAGTGAGTCGTAAAGTACCTGTTGCACCAACGCTGTAATCTCGCGATCATTGATGTAGATAGCATCGAAAATGCGCGAAGGAATTGCACCAAGAAGCATGCGGACTCTCTCGTTTCCTTCGGTAATGGCGCCAGCGGCGACACCCCAGATTCGACCGAGTAGAGACATGGCCTCGGCACGAACACTATGCTTGCGATCTTTGATTCTGTCCGCCAGGTTTGACAAGACAGAGTCGGGAGTGGTGACGCTGCCGCTCGAACCTATGCGTTGCACAATGGTTTCGAAATCACAACGACCGATGGCTTGGACAGCAGCGAGTCGAACATGCTCATCGGTATCTACGAGCATGTCGGAGATGTATCTAAGCAAAGCATTCTCCTCCTTCGGGTCGAGTCCAACGCCACCGGCAGACGTGACCAGGATACGGCCAGCGCAAGTCACCCATGTGGATCGGACACGAGGTGATTTGTCGTTGCGGCGATTGAGGAAGCCTTGGTACGTAGAGGCATGAACTGAGGAAAAGGCGTGCGGAGCAGCGGGAGTGGTGAGGAAGTTGTATGTCCTGGAATATGCTGAGGGTGGATCAATGCTTTGCGAAGGGTATGCTGCCGGATCGAGTGCGATTGGGGTGGGAGGGCCTGCTGCGCCAATACCAGAAATCAGATCGCCAACTGTCTCGGTAGCCAACAATCTTATATCGACGTTCTCAGCAGCGAGTTCGGACTCGATTTGCGGAACAATGTTCTGTATGACTAGCGCTGCAGATCTCCAAAGCTCGCGCAACAGCCTGTGAGCCTTCTCCAACGACTTGAGTTCCTCTGCAGACGGCCCGGCAGGTGGAGCGTCGCGGTCGTTATCATCTTCCTCCTCATCATCGTCGTCGGCGCCAGTTCGTCGTCGAGACGCGGGCTTTCGCGAGTTGGACCCGTCGAGACCATCTGAGAGGTCGGCGATGATCGAGTTGAAGTAGTGCGCAACCATGCGCGACATCTTGTCGGGACACGAGCTGCAGATGTTCTTGGCCATGTTGTATGCTGGTGGGGGCAGTTGAAGATGGAAAGGGCGTGAGGATTCGAGGGTGGCTTTGTTTAGCTGGAGCGGGAAGGTGGTAGGATCGAGACGGAGGAATTGAGCCAGGATGATATCGACAACATCGTTTGGCAGCGAAGGGCTCTCATCCACGACGGTAACGAGCAGACTTGTGACGTGATGTTCGACATTCTTGCCCAGCTCTTCGGCCTTGTCGTTCTTGGACGTGTCTGCGAAGATGTCAAAGGCACCTGTGAACAGCTTGTACAGCAGACCATCGGCGCCGGGGATATCGGTAAGCAGTACAATACTCTTGACTTCGTCTAGCGATCGTATGATGGACAGGTGCTGCTCATTGTATGGATCTTGTGGGTTTCCGAGAGCGGGCAGGACTTGGGTGATGATGAGAGAGAAGATCTGGTTCAATTGGGCGGCCTTGAAGGGGGCGTCAGGAGCCAGCAACTTGAACATCTCGACGATACATAGGGCAGACCAAGCCTTGACGCCGCGATCGCGATGCTCAAGCAGGTTGCGGTGGGCCAGCTCCTGTGCGACTGGAACGAGCGAGTCGCGATGTGCATCTTCTTGGTCCAGCTGGCTCAGCTCTTCGTGCAGAGTCTTCAGTCGGCGCAGTAGCTCGGAGACGGGAATAGGCTTCCCAGCACGCCATGTCAGCGACTCGCTGAAGTCCAGCGGCCTCGAAGCACCCTCAATGCTCTGGTGCTCGTCCTGTTCTTGTTGCTCCTCTTCAGCAGGTGCTTCCTCGACGACGGGCTCTTCGACAACAGCCTTCTCTTGCGCAGCACTGGCGCGATTGCGCGTTCGAGGCATGGGCTGCGGTATGGTGATGTACAGATGTGGATGAAAGAATATGTACAAGGCAAGGACAAGCTGCTTGAATGGTCGCGGCTGACACGCGAATGTGGAAAGCGCGTCTAGCTGTGACGCGCGGGGATCGCTCTTTCCCGCGCCGAGATGCGATTGCCTGGAATAGAGCCTCACTCTCTTCCGTGTTGCCTTACCGAGTACTTCTTTGCTGCAGCTGTCGGCTCGCTCGTGCCTGCTCGATAGCTTCTGACTCTCACTCGCACTCTATCTGTCGCGTTCCATCAACCTGATCCACTTCACGAGGTGCACAGTGAACAAACATGCATGACCGACGAATGCCGCGCGTCTTGGCGACTGATCCGGTCCTCCTTTCATCTCCTCGTCCTTGTCGTTGGGGTCAAGGAATATTTCGTCCGTAATCAACTTTGCTCTCTGCACGCTGCCGTTTGAGGAGGCTTTCATCAACCCTCCTTCAAACACCCTACAACTATTCCATATCCCACCTTGTTTCATATTCTTGTCTCGCGACATTTAAACTTTCTGTCCAATCCTATGACGCAGTCATGAGTTCGTCCAGGACCCGTCCTTCCGACCAATACTATCCTTCCCAATACCAACCTGGCAGTGCACCTTTGATCGATCGCGTTGTAAATAACTGGCATCACCAAGACGAGAAGCGCTCGGATAGGACATATTACGACTCTGACTCGGACGACGAAGAAGATCGTGAACTCACGCATTGCTGCGATCTCGACGGCGACGCCTCATTTGTCAATCTCTGTCATGCTTTTTGCATCAATCGCAAAGTCCGCCGCGCAATGTTGCTCATCATAGTTGCCTCCTTCGCCCTGTTCTTCCTGTGCAGTGGCTTTCTCATGCCAGCATGGCGAGAGCAGCAGGCTCTAGTCGAAGGTCTCGACAACCCGGACTCATTCGGTCAGCAGATGCCCAACAAACTTAGCGGTATCACACAACTACAACAGATATCCCCGGACCATGTACCTGGCGGAAGATCCGACCCGGATGGAAAGAGACGTCTGATTTTCATTGGCGACATACACGGCTGCAAGCACGAACTTCTTGAATTGCTCAAGGTTGTCGGGTTCAGGAAGGATACGGACAAGATTATTGCGACTGGCGACGTTCTCGCAAAAGGGCCCGATTCGCCTGGCGTCATAGACACATTGATATCTCTGGACGCTCTGTCGGTGCGTGGCAATCATGAGGACCGTGTCCTGCTGGCTGCGCAATCGAGGGCTTCCACCGGTGAGTCTCTAGAAGCCAACAATGACGAGTCTGCGATCGACACTTCAGCCAATTCGAGAGGCGCAGGACTCAAGGGAGAAGCTCTGCTCGGTTACCTCAAACCGCACCATCTCAAATGGCTTCGCTCGCTCCCTCTCATCATCCATATACCAGCACTTACTCCACCAAGGCACTCAGCTCCAGTGACTTCTGATATCGACAATCTCAGCAAGAAAAAGAAGAGGAAGACATTCAAGATCCTGGATGACATCAACGTCGTGCACGCCGGTCTTATTCCCTCTGTCCCTCTCCTACGTCAGGATCCTTTCTCCGTGATGAATATGCGAAGCATGTCACCGACAAATCACACACCCAGCGAGAATCGCAAAAAGGGTATACCATGGGAGCGTGTTTGGGGCTGGTACAACGATCGTATGGCACGTACCCATTCAACCTTCATGAGCTGGTTGTTTAGTTCAACCACCGAGTCAACAGAAGCCAGCGAGTGGTGGAGGTCATGGAACGACATGTTCAACACCAACGACGACAGCGGAGAATCTCAACCACTATTCAAACACTCCAAGCCATCCGTCGTGGTCTACGGACACGACAGCCCTCGCGGTCTGAATCTCAAGAGATGGAGCAAAGGTCTTGACAGCGGTTGTGTGAATGGCGACCAACTCTCCGCTATGGTCTTGAATGCATGGGGACACGCTGAGATTGTCAGCGTGAACTCCAAACACCGCAAATGAGTGTTATACTGTAACGGAGTCTGGGAACTACATTGGGGGCATCGATACACATAGATTAGCATTGGGTCTGGCGTTTGATGAGCGATTTGCATAAGATATACCTAATAAATCTGCGCACACATTCTTTGATTACTATCATCATCAATCTGCGCTCACGGCTATGGCACTGAGGGCCACGATTCTCGCTTGCGCATTGAGAATATCACCACCTATAGAGCAATGCATGTTTATTGTTCCAGAGAAGCACAATGATCTATATCTGGAGGACGACGACCCTATGACAAGATGACATGGTCAAAAGAACAGCACAGGAGTACCCTACTGCTTCTTCAAAAACTGAGCCACCTCTTTGGCAAGAATCTCATGCACCCTCGAAGTCATATGCCCATCATTAAACCACGCATACTCACTCAACGGCAAACACCCATAAGCTTCCGGATCAGTATCCACATACGGTTGATCATAACTCTTGCAGTACCCCGTAACATTCTTGATCCCATATTTATCAGGATGATCCAGAACGCCATTCAGGAAACCATTGACATCGAAGCCAAAAGCATTGGCACAGGGGTTTTGCTTGTTGAAAATGTCAATGTGTGAAGACAGAGTGTCATCCCACCAGTTTATCATAGTGGTATTGGGGAGAGGGGTAGATTTGAGAACGTTGCCTGGTGTGCGGTCCAAAGGGGGAAGGTTCATAAAGAGGAAGTTGCGATATCCCACATCGTAAACGCTTTGAACGGACTCAAAGAGTGTGGTGATGAGTTTGTCGTAGAAGGCAGGAAAGTCAACGGCGTATTTGGCGCTGTCGTTGATATCGTTGATGCCGATCCAGAAGGCAACCAGAGTCTTTGACGGATCGATGATTTTGGATAGTGTGGGTTGGGCATAAGTCAGGAATTGCTGGACTTGTTCTTCTAGCATGACTGTGTAGTTGTGGTGACGTGGGGTGCTGGGTCTCATGGTCAGTGTTGATATACTAAGAGAGAAAGGCAGAGCAACTCACTATTTTGTCGAGATATCCGCGCCTCCAAAGGCAAAGTCCCAGAGTTGCGTCTTGCATGACAGTGGAGAGGTAAGGCCTGGTTTGAGCCCACAGCCAGTGAGATACTCGACCCAGTTTGGTCCTCCTTCAGCAGTTCCAGTCTTCATGGATAAGTTAATTACTGTCATTCAAACGTCACTCCTGGGGACTCTAACCTGATTCTGGACGATCTTGTCACTCAACAGCTTCTCTTCGCTGAATGAGAAGTTGAAGTAGTCGCCAATGAAAGTCGAATTCTGCCGTCCAGCAGTCCCTTGCACATACGTGTACGAGTCGCCGAAGGCAAGCCTAGTATACATCAGTATATGTATAACTCTTAGAGCCCCAAGGCCTTACATGTATTTGGTGTCATGCCAGTTGAATTTGGCCTTCCTTGGAGCCGCGGCTACGCCTGTTGACAGTGTCAAACACGCGAGAAATAGACCTTTGATGGAAGACATTGCTGCTGGTGAGGTACAGTGGAGTAGCAGAAGTCCGCCTCTTGTACTTGTCTGCTATGTGGTGATGATCTGAGAAGGGTGTCCCTGGCATATCTACCGTACTGAGGGGTTAACCTCTCTTTTACCCATTGCGGCAGGCTTGTGGTGTATGCTACATGAACCACAAGGTATCGCAACCAGTGTTGGCAGGCGATTGGTGGAAGAAGAACTAAGTTCGGAATATCATAGCAGAAGTGATCGACGGAGCTGCATATCATCCCCACAGTTGCCCCGGACGGAGAGGGAAAGAGTGGAGGCCATTGTGATGGAGAAAATACGTCCACTGGCAGCTGCCGTGCTCGTTAGCAGTATCAAGAGTACCTAGAAAACCCTCATGGCTCAGTGTGATTTCAACTTTTTTTGTATTCATTTTTGTCCTTTTAGTCTGCGTCTTTGCTTCACCCCGGCTGCATCTTCTATACATCGCATAACAGAAGAACCATGGCGCTATACCCTCGATGCCATATGCATTTTTCTCTGCCAAAAGCGCCCACATGCAAAAACTCATTGTAGACCCATGCCACGCCATGCCGAGATGGAAGAATGGTTGAAAAGAAAATGAAATGAAATCGACATGGAAGAAACAAGGAAAACGCTGGGTGGTATCTTGTGAAAAACATGAAGATGTTCCTGTGCTCCCCTCTTTTTTTGCTCCGGTGTCTTGCACAACTCATATGGTGCACGCCCTTTTTCGTGTATATTCATCTTTTTTGTGGCCTTTCAAAACGTAAAGTAGATCCAGATATGTGGAGCAGTGCTCTTCTCGATCACGCAGATGGCGGCAATCACCAGCCTCAAGCAAACCCACATTACAAGCAGGAAGTCGAACCAAGTATCCAATTGTCCAGGTTCATAGCGTATCGCATTCGATCATCCTCCCTTTCGATCGGCTTCGTTGGCAGGCAAAGGTTCTCCTCCACCAGTCCTGGGTGCGTGCGAGCCTTTGGACGCCGTGTTGGACTTGCTCTTCTTGTGTCCCTTTCTTGCTGGTGCCTGTTGCCAGGAGCTATTTTGGTTGCTTGTAGGTGCTTGGTTCTTGCCACCATCACTGCGATTCGAGTTCCCATTCTGAGCCTTCGAAGCTGCTTCCGCATGCTTACCGTTGACAATCTGTACCTGCTGCGCAAACTTGTGGTGAGGTGCAAGCTTCGAAGTATCAGCGGCTCGACCCATTGCAGGCGACGGGGTACGGATCTCTGCGACTGGAGATAGAAGCGGCCCCATAGCAGAATGGAGTGCGGCAGCTTGCATGGGATCGTTGAGGCTGGATGGAGAGACATGATTCGTATCTTGGGCCCTCGAACTGGGTGGACCATGGTTAGACACACCCTGAGGGTCAGGGGCATTCTGCCTCCAAACAGGTGTCGGTACGTTCTGGGCTACATGGGCTGGCAAAGAAGGCTCAACTGTGTGTCCGTTCGTGCGGTGAGCAAAGTGCCTCGGAGCTGCTTCTCCCGTGCCATGCTGCTGGCCGTTGGGATGGAACATGGATGCATCCAACGACATCTGCTGGATCTGCTCAGTCGGAACCAAGTCGGGAGTCGTGTTGTTATTGTTCTGAACCACTGGAGTCGAAGCCATGGTTACAGAAGGCTGTCGTTGTCTCGTGCTTGTCGTGTTAGATCCATTGACGATGACAGGTCCTTGGTTTTCACTAGGCCTGGGCTGAACTTGGACGGACTGTAGAGGCTGTTGGGTGAAAGGTTGAGTGCCAGCAATGGGATGTGCAGACGCCGAGCTTGACTGTCGACGACCACCAGCAAATGGCGAAGGCGAACGAGACCGATGGCGCATGCCATCGGAGATGGATATCCCGAGCTCAGGGGTCATGCGTCTGTCAGATGGTGGAACAATGTCCCTTAGTTGTGGAACTTGTACCAGATTGCCGCTCTGAAATTGGGGGACAAGCTGAGGAGACTGCCCGACGTAGTACCCGACATATTCCTTAGGCATGGCGGTCTCGGTAGAGAAGGTGCCATTGGCTTGTCTTACTGAGCCGTTGGGCTGCATTTGAGCAAATTGCTGCACTGAGCGCGGCAACATGTAAGAAGTAGCAATAGCCCCTGACACATCGTAACCTGGATGAGCTAGACCTTGTAGAGTCATAGGATTGGGGAAAGAACGTCCAGGCTGAGACTGCGAACGAGCCGAAGCATTGGGCGTGCCCTCGGTGATGGAACCGCGATGCACGCCTCTTCGCAGATTAGGTGTTGAGTTCTGCAGTGAGGGTGAGGCAGGACCAACGACATTATCTTCAGTGTTCCTTGACTGAGACAAAGGAGAAGGTGGAGGATATCTCGCCGGATAATGGTAAAGATAGCCAGGCAAAAGCGGCGGCGCGGCTGTAGGTGAATTCTCGAAAGTCCGCGGGCTGTGCGGACTGGAAACATTATTAGCAAATTGTCGCGAACGAGGCGAGGTTCCGAAGTCAAGGCCACGAGCTTGCGCCTGGGCCTGAACTTGCTGCAACTGGACCTGTGTTTGCTGTTGTTGCAAGAGCTGATTCCTCAAAGCTTCTTGTTGAGCCTGTAAAAAGCGATACTGCTTGTACAGCTGATTGTGCAGCTGATCGGTCGATATGGCCGTGGAAGAGAAGTAATCTGCAGGATTAGGCCCGGCCGGCGGGCTCATAAGATTTGGCATCCTTGGATTGCCATATGCTGTTCCACTCGAAGATCTGCGGCCGTTGGTTCGCTGACTGGACGCATTGCGATTGTTCCTCGCGCCATTGCCGTTTCCTCGTCCTTGGTTATTCCCATTGTTAGGCCGCCCAGACTGGGAAGCACTTCGTGTGAGGATAGGTTTGGGCTTGGGTGTCGGCCTTTGGAAAATGTTCTTCTCAACGACGGGCCACTCAAACTGAGCGCAACATTCTTCGAGACCGGAACCGTCCTTGAGAGATTCAAAGGCCCTTCGGATCTCCTTGTGTATACCCGAGAAAGAGAAGTCGTCCGCGGAGTTTCCAAGGTTTCGTTGCGTGTTGAAGGGTTCTTCAACGCACAGCCGGTTATGCGCCTCCTTCTCCAAGGGGTTGCTTTTGTCCCATCCCTTCTCTTTACGTGGTATCGGTTTCCCTTCCTTGACTGACACCACATGCTCTGCGTAGTCGAAGACGTAGCCGTAATATCGAAAGAAGTGGAAGATGAGCTGACCCAGACTTTCGTGGTTGTCTTTGCCAAATCCGCGCAACTCTTCTAGATCGTCGGCGAAGACAGAAGTCTGACCGTTGGCCTGAATGGAGCGAGCACTGGACATCTTCTGGAGGGACGGGAGAATAGGGGGATCGCGGGTCTGCAAGAAGTTGAGGATCATGCATATCCATGTGTAGGAACTGATAGTGCCTCCAAAGGCTGTGAGAGTAAATTAGCGTACAGGCCTTTTGGCAGCCGAGGAAGGAGCGCGCACCAGCATCGTTCAGTATCCTCCTCTTGGTCCAGTATTTGATTATCTTGGCAAGCGGTCGTACTCGTTCGTCGATCTGGACATATGTCTTAATCATGCGCGTGTTCTCGAGAGCCAGTGGGTTGTTGACATTCAGGTCGCACGCCAGTTGCAGTTCCGGATCCCACATCTTGACGATCGGGACCTTCGCCCCTGCTCTACATTGAACTTTTTGCATGCCATCTGCGAAAGGGGTGAGCTCAATTACACGGAGATAGGGGATGTCATGGGTCAACATACGTTGGTGAAGAACTGTAGCCAAGGTGCACATGGACTCGAGCGCTTTTAAGGGTGTGGTCACACAAACATCAACTGCGAGAAACAATAAGCGCCTGTGGAGAGGAGAGTCCAGTGGAAGGACACGTACCGTCCGAGTCGTCCGAACTGAGCAGATTGCCTGAAGAACCGAACACATTGACTCTGATCTCATTGCCAGGCCACTCTCCGTTCAATATGTCCTCTAGTTTCTGGACAAGTTTTCGTCTTCTTTCTTCGCTCTCTTCTGTCGGCAGTAATCGGCCGTAAAGCTCTCTCATGTCGCCACTCAATTTTTCATCTTGTTCTGGTTCTAGAGCCGCCTTAGGCTGTTCTGTTGGCGGTGGTAACGGGAGTTCGCCACCTTCGAGGTAGGGCATTCGTCGTGTTCTAAACTCCGGGCTGGCCTCGAATCTACAGAACGCTTGGGTTGGTTTCACTGCGGTGGGGGTATTCGTAGCCCCAGGAACAGCTGAGCGAGGGTAGGCATGGCCTAGTGTCTTACTAGGTGAGGGCGATCGTGAATGAAAGCGAAGGTCTCGCGGATGTTGATGCGGCGTTGAAGGGACGGAATTGGACTGCTGAGGATTTGTCGAACGTCTCTGGGCGAACGAAGCGGTTGCCATGTTTGGGGTATGACTAGACGTCATGTAGATATTCCAACGGGGTTGGTCTTGCAGGTAATCCTCATGCTCGAACTTCGGGAGACTTGATCACTAGGCCGCGGGGGTATTGCTGGTACGGCGACAGCGACCAGGGATCGAGTGTCGACGGACCAGATGAGCCGAGGAGAGATCGTTGGGATGGTATGCGAGTGTAATCGGAATGGTTGTAGGTGCGTGAGTGATTTGGTCAACAGCGGCGCTTGTGGCACACCCGGTCCAATGTCCTTGGATTTCCCTTTGTCTCTTTCAAACACGGGCTTCTGCAGGCGCTGGTTTTGAGAAATGGAGGAACAAGAGCAAACGAGGACGGACACCGGCGGGTCGATGGACGAGCAAAGCAAACCAGGAAGTGGCGGCCGAGGTGGGCGTTGTGAATGGGGAAGGGCAGAGATGGGTAAAGTGTTTCCTTGTCTTTGCTTTGTGTGCTTCTAGACGAGGGAATGATGGAGAAGACACAGACGTCGGCGATCGTCTCTGATGCAACCCCCTGCTTTGCACTGCGCGGTTCCTGACAGCAATCTACCGCGTGTTGCGAAGGATAACACGACTCTTCTTTCCGCTATTCTCAGAACAGGAAGGCGCACCTGTTCACTTTGTTCTTGCTCTATTCATTCACCCTCCCTGAAACATCATCATCAGGACGCGCTTGGACCTCTTTCTATTACTCGACTCGCATAAAATCCATCATCAAATATCCCATGTACTTATGACCTTAGAAGCGATTTCCTTATTCCCTCCTAACGAACGGCAATCTTTTCCGAGCCATATATCTGTCCTCCGATGTCCATGCCGTCTTTCCATGCATCTTCCGTCGCTTAGCAGCAGCCGGGTTAGAAAGCAAGGCTGAATGACCGAGGCCCCCACCGAAACTGCTGCACTCGGTGTAAGACAAAGAACATGAAAGCCAGTATAGCAACCGAACACACCACTTGATATTGCTGACCAGGCTGACCTATCACGTTGGTCATCACACTCGTATTCACTATAAAAGATAGTCCATTCAGCTTCTGACTCGCGCGCCTGCTCACATTTATCGAGTGTCTGTTATTTAGCCTCTAGAATCTACACAGAGCCTGGAGGCCCTCCTTGGTCTTGGAGTTGTACTCTTTGACGAGACTCGCGATCTGCTTGAATTCTGGAACCGAAGCATCACCCATGCACTCGTAGAGCCACGACTCGCTAGTGGTGACGATAGCGCCTTCAGCTCTCAATCTTGCCAATGCAATGGGCACCTCCTCCTTGTTGCAACTGCTGACCGCATCGGCAATGATGTAAACTTTGTGTCCTTCCCTGAGCAGGTCGAGTGTTGTCTGCGTGACGCAGATATGGCTCTCGATACCAACAATGATGACCTCTCTTTTCTCACCACCCAGCTTCTTGAAGGCATCGCGGATCTCTGGTACAAACATGGAGAACGCACTCTTATCAGCGTGAGCATGTGTCTTTATCCCATCCGGACTATCGAGGCCAAGCTCGCTGCATGTCTCTCCAAGTTTAGCCCGGAGTTGGGTTGTTGCGAAAACAGGAATGTCAAGAATTTGGCAGGCCTTGAGTAGTTTCTGTGTAGTGGTGATCACACGCCCATATTCATGGATGGCCGAGCGAAACTTTTCTTGAAGGTCACATATGCTATCGGTAGTGTAAGCGGTAAGATACTGGTATAGTATGCAGCATTTCAAAGCAATTGATTGGCCTTACAAGAGAGCCGGCTTTACTGTACGTCTGTTAGTCTGGATAGATAACGAGGGGTGCACACGAGTCGTAGATACCGAGTCTTCGAGAGGCAGCCATTTTGCTTTATTCTGGATATTGTGGTTGCTGCAATTGGCGTGTATCGTCGTGTGCCTAGTTGCTCGCTTGAACAAGAAACCTCTATCACTTGATATGTGCTATTATTGTTTGTCGATTGATGAGGGATCTCCGCTCTGAGGACATCCCGTCCTTTGACCCGACAAGTCACATCGTCATACCTCCCCCACATCCAAGGCCGAAAGGCGCTTCTGGCCTTGTTCTGCACATGGAACGTTTGAACTGCGGGAGGCTTTTGGTCCCTGGGACATCGACGTACAGCACGCATACAAGCTGAAACAAATGCATGGAATTGTACGACTATACAGTGGATAATGGCCAGTGTGGCATTGATTGATTCAAAGTGCTTGGTCAAAAGTCAATTTCAGCAGTAATAGGCATAAGCTCTTCAGGTATCTCTCAGGTCGTGACGGCTATGGAAAACCGCATGATTGTTTCTCAAGTGCTCTTCTCCGTGTGCACTCGCACGCTATGCTTCCTCTACTTCTGCATCATGAGCTGAACGAACTCGTTGTCTATCGATCAGTGTCAGCGCAGCCCACTTGTGAGCGATAGATCATGTAGACTTACAGTCAATTCTGCCGTCACCGTCCTGATCGGCCTCTCTGATCATCTCGTCGACCTCGTCGTCGGTCAACTTCTCGCCGATCGAGGTCATGACATGGCGAAGCTCGGCGGCCGAGATAAAACCGTTGTTGTCGCGGTCAAAGACCTTGAAGGCTTCTCTGATCTCCTCCTCGGAGTCGGTGTCCTTCATCTTGCGGGCCATCATGGTCAAGAACTCTGTGGGTACCAAGGCGTCAGCTTGGTCGATTGCGCGGTAGCGGTGTTGAGTATGACTAACCAGGGAAGTCGATGGTTCCGTTGTTGTCGGCATCCACCTCGTTGATCATGTCCTGGAGCTCCGACTCGCTGGGGTTTTGGCCGAGAGAGCGCATGACAGTGCCCAACTCCTTGGTGGTGATCTGACCTGCGCGATAGTGTTAACACGGATTGACGTCGAGCGTGGGGGAGTCATGTCGAATAGTCGAATTGAGAGGTCTAGCAGGAGATGGAAAGAGAGGCGGAAGGGGAGTGAGCGACGTACCATCACCGTCCTTGTCCTGTTGTTGAGTTAGCACGAGAGTTGTAGAGAGTAGCGGCACAAAGACGTACGAAGAGGGAGAAGGCTTCCTTGAACTCAGAGACTTGCTCCTCGGTAAGCGAATCGGCCTGTGTTATGCGTCAGCAAGTGGCATGGTGGGTGTGAGCGACAGCAGGCCGCTCCTGCCCATGGTGGGGCTGGACGGGGAACAAGGGGCAAGGCTACCATTTTTGCGATGTGGGAGAGGTGGTGTTGAAAGGTGGTGGGAGTTGTTATTGTTTCGAATGGTATGCGACCAGAGCAGGAAACAAGAAACAGGAGTTGTTGTAAGAAGAGGAGGAGGATGCACGAATGCCTGAGATTGGTGTTTCGGCGGCAGGTGTAGCCTCTCCACAGCGCCCTTCATTTCCAGCTTGCATGCCCACGTCAGCAAGCACCAAGCACCCTGTCCCCGCTGCATCATACCTGTCCGTCTGTTCACATGCCAGAATAACACAACCCTTCGTTTTCTGTGCAGCCGCATCCAATCCCATGTTGATTGAAACTCTTCTCATCACCGCGCATCATGTGGCGCGATAGAACAAATCTGTACTTATATCCTAGTCGCCCATTTACTACTATCCAGATCAAGCTAACCATGTCTCCCTCTCTGTAGCTTCATCTCGTATCGCCAGTCCTATTCACATCACCCTACCGCCAAAAAGTCACGAATTGCAGGAGGCTTCGCCGACAATGCCGCCGAATCAGAGGAAACCAGAGGACTCATGTCCGCTGGTGCTTTCGACGACCGAGATGCTGTAATCGAAATGGACCGTCTACCGCCGCGCTGGCTCGACGTCCAGGACCAAGTCAACGAATGGCTGGACAACATCTCCAAACAAATCAAGAAGCTGGATCAGCTATGTCAGAAGCATGTCCTGCCAGGCTTCGATGATGAGCAGGTCAAGAGAAGGGAAGAGCGTGAGATTGAGGCCATGACACAAGAGATTACCAGAGGCTTCCAGACCTGTCAGCGAGCCATCCGTCGCATCGACAACATGGTCAAGGAGTCGCATCAGACCGGAAGTCTAAGCAGAGGAGAAGAGACCATGGCGCAGAACCTCAAGGTCTCGTTAGCTACCAAGGTCGGAGATAGCAGCGCATTGTTCCGAAAGAAGCAGTCTGCATACCTCAGGAGTACGTGTCTACCCTCCAGTTCGGAACACTTCAAGACTAACAACCGTTGCAGAACTACGTGCGCTTGGTGGCATGAATTCACCCCTCGATCGAGCCGCCTCTCCAGTCCAGAACCCCTACACTGATCCCTCCCTTATGGACTCCGAGATCGACCGCAGCTCCGCTCAAACCACTCTTTTACAAACCAAGCAGAAACAACGCTCTACCGGCTTGCACGATTCGACCATTGCTCAGCGAGAACGCGAAATTGAGGACATCGCACAAGGAATCATCGACTTGTCCAACATATTCCAGGAGCTGCAAACCATGGTCATTGACCAGGGCAGCATGCTGGATCGCATTGATTACAATGTTGAAAACATGACAACTGAAGTCAAAGCTGCGGACAAGGAATTGAAGGTTGCCACAGGATACCAGAAGAAGTCGACAAAGCGGAAGATCATCTTGCTGCTAGTCCTGATAGTTGCTGGCATGTTCATCTTGTTAATGCTCAAACCCAAAAGCCGCAGCGCTCCAGCTGTGACTCCTGCACCTCCTGCGCCTCCACCTGTCACACCGCCGGAGCCAGCTATCCGACCTCCTGAACGGCTACGGCGAAGTATGGTCGCAGACGAGCCGATAGGCACGAGAAAAGACTGGCGAAGGCGGAAGCAAGCATCTGTTAAGTTCGCAAATTTCTAATAATTAATAATGCTATACATTTGTTTGCGTTTTTGGTCATTATCCCAATTCAGGCATACAAGGTTTCCATCAGGCTTGCTTGCGGAAGTCGTCCGCATTCTGGCAACATTGCCTTGCCATCTCCGTCTGCTCATCTGTCTGGCAAATGAGGACCTTGTGCTTGGATCCAGATTTCGAAATATCCACCACTTCCTTGTCCGCAGGCTTCTTGTTCTTCTCCTCGTCAAGCTCAATGCCCAAGCAATTCAAGTGCTCGACCACACGAGCACGCAATTGACTTCCCTTTTCTCCAATACCACCCGCAAACACCAACGCGTCCAGTTTACCTCCCATTTTGACATAGTAGCCACCCACAAAGTTCAAAATCTTGTCGACGAAAAGATCAAAGGCGAGTTGACAATTCTTGTCTCCTTTCTCTGCTTTTGAGGTGATGACGCCAAAGTCTGTGGTGCCGGCGATGGCATTCCATCCGCTCTTCTTGTTGAGGATTTCCTCAGCTTCGGTGATGTGCAAGTCCTTTGTGCTGCTGCGGCTGGGCTTGCCAGCAGTATGCGTAAAGTGGAAGATCAGACTGGGGTCTACAGAGCCTGATCTTGTTGCTCCGGGGAGACCGGCCAGGGGTGTCAAGCCCATGGTGGTGTCGAAGGATTTTCCGTTGACGATGGAACATGCAGAGGCGCCACTACCGAGGTGGAGGGCAATGATGTTGAGGGAGTCAATGGGTTTGTTGAGGGATTCTGCTACTGATCTGGTGATGAAGGCGTATGAGAGACCGTGGAAACCGTATTTGCGGAGTTTGTTGTGCTTTGCTCGCTCTTGGTCGATGGGATATGTTCGAATGTGCTCTGGGATCTGAGGTATGTCATGTTAGACCAAATCCATGTCTTTATTCCAAACCAGACTTACCGTAGAGTGGAATGCCGAATCGAAAAAGGCAATGTTTGTTGCTTTGGGCAGTTGCTCGTGAACAGCTTTGACAATGGTCAAGGCACCTGCGTTGTGGCTATGATATCGGTCAGCTATGTCAAGATATCCTATCCAAGAAACTTACAGAGGTGCAAGATCAGACAGCTCCTCGATATGATGATAAGTCTCCCTGTCAATCTTCGTAGGCTTATCAAAGTCTCCTCCATGAACCACTCTGTGGCATGCAAACTCAATGTCCTCCTTGTTCTTAAGCTCTGGCAGACCATCATCGTTCATAAGGTGCTCGAGGATATACTTGAATGCATCTTCCTGAGTGCTGACATCTTTGATCTCCTCGTCTTTGATCTTTTCATCTCCACGTTTGTATGTGAGGGTTGAGGGAGGTGCAGTTAGACCTGCGACTGATGCTTCGGCGAGTTGAGAGGGCTCGGCATCTTTGGAGCTTCCTTTGAAGACAGAGACTTTGACTGAGGATGAGCCTGCGTTGATCGAGAGGATAACTTTGGACATTTTGATATGAACTCTGCTCTCTCCGAATGCAAGGATGCTTTTGCTGGGTTGCTGGGAGATGTTTTGTGGCATGAGAGGACCAGCAGTGACGCAATCCGGATCGTCATCCGGAGCACCCGAGTTCAGTCGACTCACGTCGATGGTAGCACCCTGCCCCTAATATTCATCTCGTAACAAATTGGTGAGATTTTGTTGTTAGCTACACAAATCGGGTCTATGTAAATACACAGCCAAGTAGAGTGTATGTTTGATATAGTATGTTCGTTAAATTGGTGAAATTGTTATAGAGAACGGACACGAAAGACATGTCAGCCCACATGGAAAACGTACTGATATCAGAACATTAGAGTGCTCATGAATATGATGCAAAACATGGACCACGGTCACAGCTTTGACCACAGGACCTAACATTGCTTCAACTACCGAATTGTGTATACCATGTTAGCTCCTATCAGATCAGGTAGTGTCTACTTCGATAGGTCATGACGAAGTCCTTCAGGCTTGCTCGAAAAGTTTGACATATCAGACCTCAACCGCATATGACGTGCAGTCTTTCGCTAGAACAGCTGACAGTTGCATAATGTTTTCGTTTCATAGCGTTTCGAGACTGTTGATAAGCTTGGTCGGCCGTGGAGATCGAAGAGCCGACATCCCTACCGAAAAGGTGTCTTCTATCGTTCTTATCATCATCGATAGTTTGCGATAGCAAAAACTCTTGTGTCCCGGCAATCGAGCAGCAGCAGAGAAAAGAGTGCGTTTTAACAATGGTCGATGGAGGAG
>Ga0268251_10000266_pt1 | contig 17726 bp, 15 predicted proteins | sample AgamicAsMae_FD_200527 | JGI IMG/M metagenome (GOLD analysis project Ga0268251, IMG submission 200527) | Agave microbial communities from Guanajuato, Mexico - As.Ma.e (v2) (version 2) | ecosystem: Host-associated > Plants > Phyllosphere > Phylloplane/Leaf | place: Guanajuato, Mexico | collected...
AATTTCCTCATCGAGCCATGAAAGCGAAGCCTGTTCCTGATTAACCATTCAACCATCCCTGAAAGTAATTCATCCGACTATCATAATGATTACCTTAATATAATTGTGGGTAGTTGCAAGACAACAAGTGCCGTCTGGCCATATCCTGATGCATTCGACAAAGTAGTGTCCACCAGATAGTGAACTGCGCCCCAAAAGTTAGACACTGGGTCGAAAACCGAGGGCGTAAGGGATGCTCTAATTATTCTCCCGAATTTAAGCAGCAATACCAATAAGCGTGCCGTTTTGCATGATGGAACCCTCAAGAGAATGACACCCTGCCAGCGTACTGCTCACAGGGTGGGGTAACCATATCATTATCAGCCAGCAGCTAAAATGGTCTATCGGAGATGTTCTCTGGCTATATGGTGGCTTAAAGATGGTACTCCTGATGGATCAGAGTCCGGGTCTGCTCTTTTGTCAGAATACGGATAAATTCAGCTATCTGTATTTCGTTCATTTTGAGCGTGATAATATCATCGTCCTTGCACAAATAGGAAATATGAAATCCCCCGGTCGATATATTCGTGGATACAAATTTAGTTATAGTGTAAACTTTTTCAGTAGGCATAATATGAACTCACAGAAAGATAGTTATAAAACATATTTATAACAGGCATATATACACAAGTTCTTATTCAGTAATTAAATATTTCTCGTTTCCCTGAAAGGCCGTCAATAACACCGTTAGCCAATGCGTACATCTCATCTTCTCCCGGGTAAATAACAACATTTGGGGTAATAAAACTGACCCGCTCAGTAATAAAATCGGTAATAATACTGCTGTATGCGATCCCCCCTGTAATAATAATAGCGTCCACTTCACCTTTCAGTACCGATGCACAGGAACCTATTTCTTTCGCAACCTGATAGGACATCGCGTCCAGTACCATTTTGGCCTGCTGGTTTCCGTTTCTGCTCATCGCTTCAACATCGCGGACATCTGATGTGCCGAACCAGGCATACAGCCCGCCGCATCCCACCAGTCGGCTGTACATCTCCTGCTGGCTGTATTTTCCTGAATAGCACATTTCAATCAGTGATAAACAGGGAAGCCGGCCCGCTCGCTCCGGAGAAAAAGGACCATCGCCACCCAGGGCAGAGTTGACATCAACAATGCGTCCCTGCTTGTGTACTCCCATGCTGATCCCACCTCCCAGATGGGCGACTAGCAGGTTCAGCTTATCGTAATCTCCGGCGTGTTCCTCCGCATAGCGGCGCGCGACGGCTTTCTGGTTGAGTGCATGGAATGCTCCGACGCGCGTTATCTCAGGGACACCGGAGATTTTGGCAATATCGTCATATTCATCCACCACCACGGGATCCACCGTATAGGCCTTTTTATGTAGACCGGCTTCTTTGGCCAGCTCATAAGCGAGTATTCCTCCCAGATTGGAAGCATGCTGTCCGTTAAGCCCGACGGAAGCATCATGAATATATTTCTCATTGATGCGATAAACTCCGCTGTGTAAATGTCTAACCAGACCTCCCCGTCCGACGAAAATATCAATGTCCTGTAATCTGAACCCGTAAATCTCAAGCGTACCGAGAACAACGCGCTTGCGAAATGACTTCTGGTCCATGATATTTCTGAACGCTGCCAGCTCCTGAGTTATGTGGCTTTCCGAATGGTTGAAGAGACAATATTTTTCGTTGTATACGGCAACCTTAGTAGAGGTTGAGCCAGGGTTAATCACAAGAATATACATAGGTGCTCTCCCAGCTTAATGGCCGCACTCTGCAAGCGCACAGGCAACAGAATAGTATTTCGTTTCAACGGTATCCGATCGTGAGGTGAACACAACCGGCGCGGTGGTTCCGGTGAGAAAGCTGGCACTTTTCCCCGAGTAAAGCTGCGTGATCGTTTTATAGAAAGTATTTGCGCTATTGATGTCCGGGAACAGCGCACAATCGGTTTCTCCCCCGACTCGGGTCTCAATACCTTTATGGCGGCAGGAATCTGCACTGAAGGCCAGATCAATGGATAGCGGTCCTTCCACGATGCATTCTCCCAGCATTTGCCGGAATCCCATCATGCTCAACACTGCAGCATCAACGGATGCCGGTATCGATTCAGAAATGTTTTCCTGCGCTGAAATCAGGGCGATTCTGGGTTTCTGAATATTCAGCCGCCGAAACATTCCCACAATCTGTCGGATTATTTCAGTTTTATCTTTCAATGAAGGTGAAATATTCAGCCCGGCATCAGTAATTGCGAATATTTTGTGATAAAAGGGGGCCTCAATTAACGCCATCTGGGCGATCAATCCCGACGCTCTCAGCCCGTTAACCTTATCCAGGATAGCCCTGAGATAAATACCACTATTAACCATTCCTTTCATTAGTACATCAGCCCTTCCCTGCTTAACGAGGCTAACCGCTATACTGCAGGCCTCAGTACTATGCGGTGAATGGATTACCTCGGTATCACGGATATCAAACGCCAGCGTCTCACAATACTGATATATTTTTTCACGATCGCCGACCAGGATCATCCTGACCAGATATTGCTGCTGGATCCTTTTTAGGGCTTCAAGGGTATGCAAATCTTCAGCCGCAGCAACAGCAATAGTTTTGCCGGTATTATTTTTTGCAAGCAGAACCAACGCGTCTAGTGAGTCAAGCACCAATAATTCCTTCTTTTGCAGTAAAATTGACCTGCAACCATTACGACAGTAAAGGTGCAGGTCAAAGCCACGTAATGAAATCAGTACATATGTTGTCCGCCATTAATCGCGATGTTTGCCCCAGTAATATACGAGGCAACATCACTACTCAAATAGCGGATGAGATCGGCTACCTCTTCCGGTTCACCCAGACGCCCGGCTGGGATCTGCGATTTTATACTTGCCAACACATCGTCAGGGATGTCTTTCATCATATTGGTATTCATGTATCCCGGAGAGATCGTATTCACAGTGATGTTCTTATTCGCCACCTCCTGTGCCAGTGCTTTTGTAAATCCGTGGATCCCTGCTTTTGCTGCTGAATAATTCGTCTGACCAAACTGCCCTTTTTGTCCGTTTACCGATGAAATGTTAATGATTCGACCGCTCCGGTTTTCCAGCATGTTTTCAATAACAGGGCGCGTGACGTTGAACATGCTGTTCAGATTGACGTTAATCACGTCATACCAGGATTTTTCATTCATTTTTCGGAACGTACTATCCCGGGTGATTCCTGCATTATTGACAAGCAAATCAATCCTGCCATGATCAGCGATTATTTTACCTATCACACTTTTGCATTTATCCAGATCTGTCACGTCGCAAACGACAGCTTCGGCTTTTTCAAAACCGGCAGTTGCCTGCTTCACAGCCCACAAATGGTTCATTGTGGCGTCAACATCCAGAGCAATAACCCGGTATCCGTCAGCCAGCAGCCGGGAACAAATCGCTTCACCAATCCCTCTCGTACCACCCGTTACAACCGCTACTTTATTCACAACTACATCTCCGATTTTCAAAAAACGATTCCTGCTGCCCGGACTGAGCCTGCAGCATCAGTTCAGCATGTACATTCTGCCGTGTGCTAAAAACGTTCTATGGTGGCCGCAATGCCCATTCCACCACCAATACATAATGTTGCCAGTCCCCGGCGGGCATCCTGTCGCTGCATTTCATGGAGCAGGCTGACAAGGATCCTGGCGCCGGATGCGCCGACAGGATGGCCCAGTGCTATTGCCCCTCCATTAACATTCACTCTACCCGTATCCCATTTCATTTCTCTGTTCACCGCGATAGCCTGAGCTGCAAATGCCTCATTTGCTTCAATGACATCAAGATCCTGAACATCCCAGCCTGATTTGCTGAGTACTTTCTGTGATGCTGGGATCGGGCCGGTCCCCATTACAGAAGGATCAACACCGGCAGAAGCAAATGCCACCACGCGTCCCATAGGGCGGATATCAAGTTCTCGGGCTTTTTTGCCGCTGGCCAGGACCAGCATTGCGGCACCATCATTGATACCTGATGCATTACCGGCGGTGACGCTTCCATCCTTTTTAAATGCAGGCTGGAGTGCTGAGAGTGCCGTCAGTGTTGTCTGTGGGCGGGGAAATTCATCCTTACAGAAAATCTGTATTGTCTTACGGACAGGAAGATCCAGAGGAATAATCTCGCTGGAAAAGGCATGCATAGCATATGCTTCAGTGGCTTTCTGCTGAGAACGCAGGGCAAATTCATCCTGCTCCTGCCGGGAAATACCGTATTGTTCAGCGACATTCTCCGCAGTGATCCCCATATGGTAATGATGAAAGGCATCCGTTAATCCATCGACAATGGCAGAATCCGGCATGACCCAGTCCCCCATTTTTACGCCACGCCGGGAACGTGGAAGAATATGGGGGGCCATACTCATATTTTCCTGCCCCCCTGCAATAACCACACCAGCATCCCCGTTCCTTATTGCCTGAAAAGCCAGCTCTACAGCTTTGAGTCCGGAACCACAGACTTTATTAATCGTCAAAGCGGAAACCTTTTCAGTAAGGCCAGAAAAAATAGCTGCCTGACGGGCAGGGTTTTGCCCACATCCAGCAGTCAGGACCTGACCGATAATAACTTCATCAACACTATCAGGATGAATATTGCCACGTTGCAGGAGGGCACGAATAACGGCAGCACCAAGCTCTGGTGCCGGTGTGCCGGATAATGCGCCGCCCAGTGAACCAATTGCCGTTCTTGCTGCATCCAGAATAACCACATCGGTATCATTAATTACATTAGTATCATTAATCATATTAGTATGACGCTTCCTAAGTTGCTTATCGCTTAGGAGAGTTTCTACCTCTTATTAATTATCGACGTCGGATTTGGTTGTGACTATTAGAATCTTTGTGTAAATATTTCCATTTCCGCAACATATGCAAAAAAATACGTATGCAATTGAAAAGCATCCAAAAAAAAACCTCTTAATTCACACATCATCTCGCACTGTAAATAAACAACCTTTAAATGCAATATAAAAGTTACATTTTGACATACCTTAAAATAAGAGGACATTAATTCATAACACCAGTATCCACACAAACTTTGTTATTCTTATGAGCTGTAATCATCGCTTCAGGTTAATTAAATCTGAGTTTTTTCTTGTATGTTCTGGACAAGGATTTTACATGCTATTTTCCCGTTCTTTCACAATAGACCAGTTATCTGTCGGGCAAACCGACAGTATTCAGAAACAGCTGACAGAAAATGATGTCATGCAGTTTGCACAAGCCAGTGGTGATGAAAATCCTATCCACCTGGATGAAGAGGCCGGCAAAGCCAGTATTTTTGGCCAACGGGTCGTTCATGGCATTCTGGTCAGCGGGTTGATATCGTCAGTAATTGCCGGTAAGTTGCCCGGTAATGGTTCAGTCTATCTGGGGCAGACACTCCGATTCACTAAGCCCACCTTTATCAATGACACAATAACCGCGACAGTCACCGTCACTGAAATTGATACGACCAGAAATCGGGTCACGCTGAAGACCATCTGTACGAATCAACACGATGAAACCGTTATTACTGGTGAGGCAACCGTGCTCCCACCCTACGCATCGGAGGTGGCATGAAAATCATCCAGGAAATAAAGGGAAACGTGGCCAGAAACTGCCACCCTATTGGACTAAAACAGACTGTACTGGATCAAATTCAGCATATTGAATCGGTCGGTTCGATATACGGTCCCAAAAAGGTATTAATCATTGGGGCATCATCAGGGTATGGCCTTGCGGCCCGGATCGCCCTGGCATTTGGCGGTGGCGCTGATACTATCGGTGTTTCTTATGAGAAGGCTCCGGGAGAGAAAGGGATCGGAACAGCCGGCTGGTATAACAACGTTTACCTGAAAGAGTATGCTGAAGCCAGAGGGCTGACAGCAAAGAATTTCAATCTGGATGCCTTTTCTGACAGTACGCGGAAAGACGTGGCTGATTTTATCAAGGAGGTTTTTGGCGGCAAAATTGATCTGCTGGTATATTCTGTTGCCACTGGAGTCAGAGTTGCACCAGATGGTACCAAATACACATCAACACTTGGTGTTCAGGAAAAACCCTTTTCCGGTCCTGGGTTCTGTCTTGAGAACCAGGTGCTCAGTGAGCAGACCCTTGAACCTGTCACGGAGAAGCAGCTTCACGATACGGTAAAAGTGATGGGAGGAGAAGACTGGCAGCTCTGGGTTAATTTCCTCGCGCAGGCAGGAGTGCTGTCGGATAATTTTAAAACGGTTGCGTTTTCATATATTGGGCCAGAATCCACCTATCCCCTCTACAAGGAAGGTTCACTGGGGGCCGCGAAAGCACATTTGCACACTACGGCAGACGTACTGAATGAACAGCTCAGGGCAACCGGTGGAAGTGCGTATATTGCTGTCTGTAAGGCTCTGGTCACTAAAGCAAGTGCCTATATTCCTGTGTTCCCGTTGTACATTACCCTGCTGTACAGAGTGATGAAGCAAAAAAGGATACATGAAACATGTATCGGACAAATGCATCGTTTAATGTTTAGCTACCTCTACCCGACAACAGGTGATGTTAATACTGATGATCGGCGGCTTATCCGTCTGGACGATCTGGAGTTGCGGCCTGACGTGCAGGCTGAAGTTGAGCGATTACGGCAGCTTGTAACACCGCAGAACTTTAAACAAATAGGTGATTTTTCCGGTTACGTGGCAGAGTTCAGTGCCCTGAATGGTTTTGGTTTAGCCGGAATCGACTATACGAAAGATATCCCTCAGGAATATATCGATAAGCTGTTATTACCGGATTGATGAGAACAGACGAAAAAAGCCGATGAGCTGCAGCGTACTTAGTTTGGGGCCTAACTATTGGGGGTTCACCTTCGAAAAGGCCTCACGGTGAGGAAAGAACCTGCCTGCGGAGATGGAAGTACTCCACGACGGCGGGTTCTTTTATCAAGCTTTCCGGCGAATTAACGCGCCAGCCAGCCACCGTCAACGGCAATAGTATAGCCGCTGATATAGTCAGATGCATTTGACGCCAGAAATACAACCGGCCCCATCAGGTCGCTCGGCAGACCCCAACGGCCAGCCGGAATGCGGTCGAGGATTTCAGCGCTACGCTGTTCATCCGCACGCAGCTGCTGGGTGTTGTTGGTGGCCATATAGCCCGGCGCGATAGCGTTCACGTTGATATTGTGTTTCGCCCATTCGTTCGCCAGCAGACGGGTTACGCCCATTACGCCGCTTTTGGATGCGGTGTAAGACGGTACGCGGATACCGCCCTGGAAGGAGAGCATAGACGCGATGTTGATGATTTTGCCGCCGTTACCCTGAGCGATAAAGTGCTTCGCCGCCGCCTGAGCCATAAAGAAAACGCTCTTGATGTTCAGGTTCATCACGTCGTCCCAGTCTTTCTCGCTGAAGTTGATCGCGTCTTCACGACGAATCAGACCCGCGTTGTTGACCAGAATGTCGATTTTACCGTATTCAGCAACCGCACGCTCTAGCAGAGCAGGGATACCGTCAATCTGACGCAGATCGGCGGTCAGGCTCAGGAAACGACGACCCAGAGCGGTAACGCACTCGATGGTTTCCGTCGGCTCAACGATGTTGATGCCCACGATGTCGCAACCAGCTTCCGCCAGACCCAGCGCCATCCCCTGACCCAGACCGGTATCACAACCGGTCACTACTGCTACCTTACCTTGAAGAGAAAATGCATCCAGAATCATGTTGTTTCCTTAATCTGTCAGCGCCTGTACCGGACGGGCATGGTTATGCTGTCCGCGACTAGCGCAGATCCTTAACTGCTACATGGTCCATATCATCAAAGACCTGGTTTTCGCCTACCATCCCCCAGATGAAGGTGTAAGCGCGCGTGCCCACGCCAGAGTGAATAGACCAGCCTGGAGAAATCACCGCCTGCTCGTTATGCATGACGATATGACGCGTTTCCTGAGGCTGCCCCATCATATGGAACACGCAGTCGTCTTCTTCCATATTGAAATAGAAGTAAACTTCCATACGGCGTTCGTGCGTGTGGCAAGGCATAGTGTTCCACAGGTTGCCCGGCTCAAGCTCGGTAAGCCCCATGCTGAGCTGGCAGGTTTCCAGTACGTCAGGAACGAAATACTTATTAATAGTACGGCGGTTGCTGGTGAGGTTATTGCCAAGCGTTACCGGGGAGACGTCGGCCGGCGTGACTTTTTTCGTCGGGTAGGTCATGTGTGCCGGTGCGCAGTTGTAGTAGAACTTCGCCGGTATAGCGCTATCAACGCTTGCGAAAACCACTTCTTTCGCCCCTTTACCAATGTACAGCGCATCGCGATGGCCGATCTCAAAAACCTGGCCGTCAACGGTGATAGTGCCCGCGCCGCCGATGTTAATCACGCCCAGTTCACGGCGTTCGAGGAAGTAGCTTACGCCAAGCTGTTTGCCGACTTCGCCGCCGACGGAAACGGTTTTTGCAACCGGCATAATGCCGCCGACGATGATACGGTCGATATGGCTGTAGACCATACTGTATTCGTCAGCAACGAACACTTTCTCAACCAAAAACTCATCGCGTAGCCCCTGGGTATCCAGCGTTTTGGCATGTGCGCTGTGGATGCTTTGTCTGACTTCCACATTTACCTCCAGAATAATGGCGATTCAAAATATCTTTTAAACGTACAGAAAACAGCGTTCCGTTTTCCGAATGACTACATCTTATCCCGGCTGAAATGTTTTTTCAATTACAAATAAAACAATGTTTCATTTTTTTGCTTTTAATGTCAAAAATACAATTACGATCACGTTTAACGACGAAAACCTCACCATACAAGTTTGGGTGTGGCAAAATAAAATCATAAAAAACAGCTGGTTAACTTACCTTTAAAAAATAACAGAATAATGACAAAAGCAGGTTTAAAAACGAAGATGATCGATGCAGGTGATGCGATAAGCAATTTGATGGTGCTCAATCGCACAAAGTGCGTCAGCTATCACATATATTGAAGCGATGTTTTGATAAATCATCACCCAGTTTTTAAACTCATCTCCCTGTATCAGCCAGGAAAAGCATCGTTCCCTGGCCCACCGTAACACTATCAAGGAGTACATTATGGCTAAAGGCATGCGGGTCAAGTTGAATTATGACGTCAGCCGCGATCCGGATAGCCAACCATTACAGAGCGAGCGCCCTGAACCAGTAAAGTGCGCAAATAAGCATCACCCGCTTTCGTTATTTCCCCCAGCCGGGCTTTGCCTCCGCTGCTGTACTGCGATGGCGTCAGACCCAGCCACGCTGCAAGCTGACGGCCGTTCTTAAAATCATGTCCGCTGCCAATACTGGCGATTAACGCACTTGCTGTAGTAGAACCGACGCCCCTGAGTTTCATAATGTTTTTGCTACGACTATCCCGAACCGCAATTTTGGCCAGGATACGATCATACTCAATGATTTTCAGCTCAATACTATCAATATGACTGAGCAGATCATCAACGCACTGATTAACCCAGCCCGACAAATTTTCGCGGCGTTCTCTGGCTAATTTCCGCAGTTGTTCTGTACTCTACGGGGCAACCAGGCCAAATTCAGATACCAGTCCACGAAGCCGGTTATAGGATGCGGTACGTTCTTCAATAAAACCCTGGCGGATACGATGCAGGCATTGCATGGACTGCTGCTCTTCATCTTTTACTGGCACAAAACGCATGTGGGGTCTCCGGACAGCTTCGCAAATTGTCAGTGCATCAGCAGCATCATTTTTACCAGCCTTACCTGCCAGCCGGTATGGCGAAACGAATTTCGGGGCCATCAGTTTAACGTCGTGACCATACTGACTAACAAGCCTTGCCCAGTAATGAGCGCCTGAGCAGGCCTCTATACCGATGGTACAGGGAGGTAGATTGGCAATGAGTTCAGGCAACGCAGCCCGGGAGACTTTAGGTTTAACAAACACAGCATTGCCATTTTTATCAACGCCATGAACGGCGAAAATATTTTTAGCGAGATCGATCCCAACAGTTACAACGGCCATGATTATTCCCCTGTAATATTTTGGTTATCCCATGATGTCACGGAAGATGGTTACAGTAACCAAATCGAGTGGGAAGTCCCTTTCATTCGTTAAGCAATATTTTCGTCCTCTGGTGCCTCTTTTAATGGCCGCAGATGCCCTTTCGTCACCAGTTCTGCCAGTGTGAAGAAATAATGGCCGAGCATATTGATGTTAATCCTTTCCTGGCACTCCCTGCCTGGCCATCAGCGTATACTGATGCGGCAGGGCGTTATCGCGTTCAGGCCCGGCCTCCCAGCCACAACGATTAAACAGCATCCCACGCCAGCTACATTACCGGTCAGACGCGCTATCAGCGGGTGAACCTGCTTGCCGTCATCCTCAAAAGCCACATCGAGATTTGTCCGTAGAAGATAAATGCCATTAACGTCGGCATTCATTGTAAATGGCATACCGGACAGACCATTCCCGGTCACTCAGCGGACGGTAATTCCAGTGCATGTCCTTTGCCGTTTCCAGAGCATACGTTAGCCAGAACAGATCATTCTGCTCAGACAGCTCGCTGGTACAGGAGTACCAGAGGTATTTAAGCTTGCTTGCCAGCTTCGCGCTGACACCCAGCTTGTAAGAAAGAGGTTTTCCTGCGCCGATGAAAGGACACCACCGGCATGTCTGGCCAGCGCAAGCGCTACCAGAGCACACCACGCCAGATGGCCTGATTTTTCTGTCAGTGTCACTGTGCGCCCCTCTCCTTTTCATTGCCGGTCATGCCCGCAAAATTATGCGGTTTCCGGCTTACCGTCACGCAGAGGATATTTTAGCCTGAATAGCCGCAGATGGACGCCCGGAACCGTCTGCGGGTAGCGGGTTATGCCTTTGCAGCTACCGTGCTCAGTCAAGAAAAAATTGCTTCAGTTTGGGAAATACAGCCCCCTAAGCGCTGTCAGCACTAAGTCCCCGATACATCGCGGCTACGCCGCGCTAATGGGGTTAAAGGGGCTTATATCAACACCATCATGACTGTAAGCCCGCATGGCTGTTCAGTAACATTGCGGGAAACTCGTATTGACGGCAGCAGGATCATGATCTGCGCTGCGCGAACTCCTGCCGCCAGTGAACCCGCGAACAACCAGTTAGAGTGGCCTGTCACCATTGGTCTAATGGCACGCTCACAGCGATTATTATCAAGCGGCAGCGAACCATCATCAAGGAAGCGGCTGAGCGTTTCACGTCGTTTCAGCATATAGTTTATGGCACTTACCCAGTGCGGAGCTTTCCGGGCACGCATCTTTTTGCTGCTCCAGCCACAACCACAGCTTGTCGACAACGGGTCGGGAGTAACGTTGTCGCCACTGGCGGACCTTTTCCGCCGGGCGATGCCGGAGCTTCTTCTCCAGCTGGTACAGCCCGGCGATCTGTCTGACCGCCATCGCCGCACGCGGATCTTTGTTCGCTTTATACAGATCGGCGAAGCTGCGGCGGGCGTGGGTCCGGCATCCGACCAGCGTGATCCCTGGATCGTGTTGTGCCAGTGTTTCATAGTTGTATAACCATCAGCAACCGGCGCTCCACTCCAGACCTGAAGCCAGGCGGCAGGATGTTCATGTCCACGACCCGTCTGATTGTCGAAACAGACGATCGCCGGGCCACTTTTTTCGCCGCTGGCGTAGGCCCACAGGTAGCCAGAGCGTGCGGGTACGGCCTCATCCAGCGCTGTTATTTCCTGCGCTTTAACGAATGCGGTGAGTATGGCAAGCTTTCTCTGCTGTGGCATTCGTGCGATATATTTTACCGACGCCATGCCTGCGTAACGCCCCAGATTACGCAGGCATGGCGGGCAGACCGGTAAAATTCAGTCGGGAAAACTCAAGGTTTCGCAGCCGGGTATATCGCTCCAGCGCCTCATTTAACGCCGGTCCGCTGACGGTAACCGGACCTTTTTAACTGCTCCAGTGGCGATACCCGCTGACCTTCCGGAATGTCCAGAAGCTCCGTCACGTGGGCGGTCTGCCAGCTGTCCGGCAGCGCAGCCAGCTTTTTCCTGCCCGTTCGCGTATTTCACTGACGAGGCGTACAAGCGACACCCTTAAAAGGCATGAGTAGAATGTCAGTCACTAAATCCCTGTTAATGAGTGCGCAAAGTGTTAGCGATAGCATTAAACATCAGCGAGCCTTCCAGCGGCTGAGCACTGAACGAAGGTTCCGCTTCCGGCCAGGTCGACCATTGCACAATGACCAGATTCTCTTTCTGATTGACGACAATCATCTGACCGAAGATGCCCAGGGCCCACAGAGTATCCTGGTGAGACAGCCCTTCTTTCGGAGCCACATCTCCGGCGTTAGCCGGCACGCTGTTGTTCCACCATTCAAAACCGTAGCTCCCCTCCGGGTGCGCGGCAGAAACAGAGTTCTTCGCCTGATTCCAGCTTCGCGCCTCTTTCACCCAGTTGTCAGGCAACAATTTTTTGCCATCCTGCAACTGGCCGTTGTTCAGCACAAACAGGCCAAAGCGTCCCCAGTCTTCCAGCGTGGCATTGAAGCCATGCGCGCCGACATCATGGTGCCCCTGCTGATAACTGTGCCATACGCCATCGTGCGCCATGCCGTAAGGCTGCCAGATTTTTTCCTGCAGATACTGCGCCAGCGGCATGCCCACGGCCTTCTCCAGCGTATCGCCCAACAGCCAGGCCCCGCCGGAAGAGTATGACCAGACTTCACCTGGTGCGGCATAAGCTTTGCGCTGAGGGTTAATAATCAGCTTACTGACACAATCATAGGTCTGCTTGCCGGCTTCACACCGGGTCAGTCTGGCAAAGTCTGATTTTGGGTTCTGATAGTTCTCATCCCAACTGATGCCAGAGGTGTGCTGCAGCAGCTGACGCACGGTGACGTTCTGCCAGGCTGTGCCGCGAACCTCAGGATTGTATTTCACCACCGGATCATCAGCAGAGGCAATTCTCCCCTCTTTCAGCGCGATACCGACGAGCGTGGAAACCACTGATTTTCCCACCGAGCGGGAAGTCCACAATGTGGATTTATTGTTGCCTTCACCGAAGTATTCCCATGCCACCCTACCGTCTTTAATCACCATCATACCGGTGACGTTATTGCGCTTCACATAGTCCTGCAGGTGATATTGCTGACCATAAAGACGATAATCTGCAGCGGAGAGATTGCGGCTGGCATAGGGCAGCGGCGCTGACTTTCCGTGCCTGAACACATCGCCCGGATACGAGCGGAAATCATTACGGAAACCGACAACGCGATCCTGTTGATTCCAGGTCAGCATGTCTTTCACGTCTGGCAGGGTTTTATCCAACGGCTGCGGGCAGGTGCTGAGTGCAGGTACGCTACAGTCATTGTATGATTCAGCGGACTGAGCCTGAAAAGTTATGCTCAGACAGGCGGCCAGCAGGCACGCGCATGGCTTGAGATTTTTCATTGTACTGTCCTTAATGATGTTTTCCGGGAGTCGTTACCTGCAGACATTACACCGCGCTGAGCCGTGCAATAAGTGAGTTACCGTGGGAAAAAACCCCGCAAGGAAATGAGTTTTTATGACGCAGATACGTTTTACGCTGGCGCAGATAGAGGCTTTTGCCTGTGTCTGTGAAGCAGGCAATATTACCCGGGCGGCGAAGCGACTGAAAAAAGATCGCACCACCGTCAGTGAGCTGTTGGAGTATCTGGAATTGGATGTGGGTTATCCCCTGTTTGACCGCAGTACCCGACCGTTACAGTTGACTGAGGAGGGACAGCGTCTCTACCGCCAGGCGCGCTTGTTTTTGCAGGAGGCAGAGGCTTTTAGTCTGGCCATCAGCGCTATCCCTCAGCAACTGGTTAAAAAACTCACCCTCTGCTATGACCCTTACACTCCGCGGGCTTTTCTGACCGGATTGGCGACAAAGTTAGATCAGCAGGATTGCAGGCTGGATTTGCTGTTGATGGAGCGCTATGCAGCGGAAATTGCTCTGGAAGAGGGAACGGTGGATCTGGCAATATGCCAGGCTTTAAATCGCTCCATCAGCGACAAATTTAAGTGGCGGGCAATTGGCAGTATTGAACTGGCCGTGTTCGCTGCGCAAGGTTTTTTTACCGGCAGCGAACCGGTGCCGCTGTTAACTCTGGCCTCCCGTACTCAGTTACTGCCCTTCGGTCATCTTCAGGAATCCATGAAGCAACGTTTGCAGATTGCAGACAACATCCGCACGGTGAGTGAGGTCTCGCTACTTCAGGCACTACTGAGTTCAGGTCAGGGATGGGCATTTTTGCCTACTCATTTTATGGGCGAACACTGGCCGGATATCCGTCGCTACGCCACTGAACTCGGGCAACAGGGCCTGCTCCATCCGATGGTCGCGCTGTGGAAACCCGGAGACAGCCCGACGCTGAATGAGGTCGTCGAAAGGATCCAGTATATTTACGCCGACACCGCGTCCGATGTGGCGCATAAGAGCACCATTCTTCGCCCTTGATGCCGACAACTTCCGGCCATCAGTCGGGAACGTAGCGCCCTTACAGGGCGAGTGTCACGGCTTCGCCGTTCCGGTGCTTTGCATGACCGGAGCCCGGCTTTATACTCAGCTCCATGTATATTCCGCGCCCGGCAAAGCTGCTCTTCACCGTCGACGACGGCTGGAACCACTATCTCGAAAAACACGGCGACAGCATCAGCCAGTAGACCCGTCTTAGTGTTGAGCGCATGCTTGCCTGAGGTACCTGCGCCATGGGCGTTCGCCGCTACTGCTGTGCCCCACCGGGCTGTACTCACTCCCGCTTCTTCTGCCAGAGCTGCAAGTCAAAGGCCTGCAGCGCCTGTAGTATGATATCCAAACTGACCCCTAATAGCGCGTTAAGCTCATTGCTATACAATTTGCATAATTCATGTAAATGAATGAATGGTATTTTTTATTTAAGTTGAATAAATTCATGCCCAAATGACAATAGAAATATAAATGTATCAGGTATTACACAACTCAGTATTAACCTGGAAGGTACTGACGATCCTCCCATTTCAATTGCCACTCTATCTCATTGAATAGAAATACATTCATATTTTCCTATCCACAACTTATGTTCACATCCACCGATCGGTGCGAGTATTTCAATCGACTTTCTCGATTGATTGTTGCTTATTGTTCGTTATTGTCGATCGCAATATGTTCCTTTATTATTTCCCCCTCATTGCCATGCCGTTGTCCTTATCGCAAATTACTTGCGGCTATTACTGCGGTTAATGTTCAGGTTTTATTACAAGGATGTGTAAATAATCATCATGGATACGGTACTTTCACTGCGTGTACGCTTTTGGATCTGGCTGAATATTGTTGTGCAGATCGTCTTTCCGCTGGCAGTAGCTTTTACGCCGGTAATGGTTAAAGCGGATGATATAAAGTCATCGGTTCATCGCGCCGAACTCAACCTGCCGACGATAATCGAGCCACCTGTTGAAGTATCGGCAGATGAGCAGGCGCTGAGGGTCGCCGGTTACGCTTCGCAGACGGGCAGTTTCCTTACCAGCAGCCCCAACGGCCAGGCGGCCGCTTCCATGGTGCGCGGCATAGCGACCACCGCCGCCAGCGCTGAAATCCAGCAGTGGCTTAGTCAGTTTGGTACCGCCCGCGTCCAGCTGGACGCAAACCAACACTTCTCCCTTAAAAACTCTCAGCTTGAGCTGCTGTTTCCCCTCTATGACCAGGGTGATAACCTGGTCTTTACCCAGAGCAGCCTGCACCGCACCGATGGGCGGGCGCAGACCAGTCTCGGGGTGGGAATACGTCACTTTACCCCGTCCTGGATGCTGGGCGGCAACCTGTTTGGTGACTACGATCTTTCCCGCGATCACGCGCGTATCGGCGGGGGCGTGGAATACTGGCGTGATTTTATAAAGTTCGGGGCCAATGGCTATATGCGCCTGACGGGCTGGAAGGATTCCCCGGATCTTACTGACTACGAGGCGCGGCCCGCGAATGGCTGGGATCTGCGGGCGCAGGCCTGGCTACCCTGGCTGCCTCAGCTGGGTGGAAAGCTGACGTATGAGAAGTACTACGGTCGCGAAGTGGCCCTGCTCGGGATCAATAACCGCCAGAGAAACCCGGACGCCATCACCGCCGGTGTTACCTATACCCCGGTGCCGCTGATTACGCTTGGCGCGGAGCGGCGGATGGAGCACGATGGCAAAAGCGATACCCGCTTCACTCTCGGCATTAATTATCAGTGGGGTGTGCCGTGGCGTAGCCAGCTGGATGTCTCGGCCGTGGCGGGGATGCGCAGCCTGGCGGGCAGCCGCCATGAGCTGGTAGATCGTAACAACAATATCGTGCTTGAGTACCGTAAAAAGGACGTCATACATCTGTATATGGCAGATCGGGTGACGGGATTTCCGCGTGAGCAGAAATCACTGGGCGTATCGGTCCGCGGACTATACGGGCTTTCCCATATTGACTGGGATGCGAAGGCCCTGATCGCAGCTGGCGGAACCGTTGAGCAGCGCGGCGGGAGCTGGTGGGTGGTGCTGCCTGCGTATCAGCCTGCGGCGGCGGGCGTCAATATCTACAGCCTGAGCGGCGTGGCGGTGGATATAAAAGGTAACCGTTCTGCCAGCAGCGCAACCGAGATCAGGGTGCAGGCTCCGTCCGCTTTTGCCCCCTTTGCGTCTTTACCCGATACGGGTAAACCATCGCAAGAAAAATCCGCCGTTACCACAGACAAGTCTCGCTATATTACAGGCGAGGCGATGAAGGTGACGGTGACACTGAAGGATACAGAAGACAACGCGGTAAGTGATTTTGTGTTTGCAGCCGATACGGTGACGGTGCCGAATGCTACCTTGATATCCGACTGGGCGGACAATGGTAGGGGTATATACAGTGCAATGTACCAGGCAGCTACGACGGGTACAGACCTGAAGGCGGAACTAAAGCTGCCGGACTGGGGGCAGGCAAGTACGTCGGACGCTTATACTATTACGTCTGACGGGAGCCCGGTCCGGAGGTTTTCCACCGTTGAGATAGAGGAAGAGACGGCGCCGGGACGCTCGGTGAGGAGGGTAAAACGTCACAAGTCGGGCAAGGTTTTTGTGGTGAAGGTGACGTTGAAGGACGCGGAAGGTAACCCGGTGACGGGTTACGCGCTGCCGGCAGACAGCGTAACGGTGCCTAATGCCACCCTGAAGTCCGGCTGGACCGACAAGGGTGACGGTACATACCGCGCGAAATACCGCGCCGCGAAGAGGGGCAAGGGCCTGAAAGCAAGGCTGAAGCTGGCGAGCTGGAGTCTGGACAGGGAGTCGTTAGAGTATGATGTGGACGCCGGAGAAGCAGTACAGGCTAACTCGACCGTTACCACGGACAAGGACGCCTACGCAGCTGGCGACAGTATTGCGGTTAAAGTAATCCTGAAGGACGCAGACAAAAATGCGGTCAGCGGTGTAACCCTGAGCACAGACAGCGTGACCGTACCCAGTGCCACTCTGAGTGGTAAATGGGCCGACAATAATGACGGGACCTACAGCGCCATATACACCGCCACCACGGCGGGCAGAGGGCTGAAAGCCACCCTGAAGCTGGCGGACTGGAGTAGGGCCAGCGAGTCGGCAGCATACTCGGTTGCGGCAGGTAAAGCAGTACAGGCTAACTCGACCGTTACCACGGACAAGGACGCCTACGCAGCTGGCGACAGTATTGCGGTTAAAGTAATCCTGAAGGACGCAGACAAAAATGCGGTCAGCGGTGTAACCCTGAGCAC
>Ga0268251_10000267_pt1 | contig 17631 bp, 9 predicted proteins | sample AgamicAsMae_FD_200527 | JGI IMG/M metagenome (GOLD analysis project Ga0268251, IMG submission 200527) | Agave microbial communities from Guanajuato, Mexico - As.Ma.e (v2) (version 2) | ecosystem: Host-associated > Plants > Phyllosphere > Phylloplane/Leaf | place: Guanajuato, Mexico | collected...
GTACATGGAGAAGTACGGAGCAAAGAAGGAAGACTTTGCCGAGATTGCAAGAGTCAACCACGAGCACTCGAAGCGTAATCCTTACTCACAATTCCGAGACGAATACACTCTGCAGCAAGTCATGGACTCAACATCGATTCACGAACCTTTGACCAAGTTACAATGCTGTCCTACCTCAGATGGCGGAGCGGCTGCTGTTCTGGTATCTGAAGATTTCTTGAACGCCAGACCTCATCTCAGAGAGCAAGCAATTCTCATCGCCGGCCAATGTCTTGCCACTGATGCTACCTCTCTGTTCTCGCGTAGCAGCATCGACTTGATGGGCTACGAAATGACAAAGAACGCGGTCAAGGTCGCTTTGGCCGAAGCAGGTGTCTCCATTTCGGAAGTCAAAGTCTGCGAACTACATGACTGCTTCTCGGCCAACGAGATGATTGTGATTGATGCGCTCGGGCTCAGCGAGCATGGCAAAGCACATGAGATGGTGCGCAGAGGAGACATAACTTACGGTGGAAAGATGGTCATCAACCCTTCAGGAGGACTCATTTCCAAAGGTCATCCACTCGGTGCCACGGGCATTGCACAATGTGCAGAGCTAGTGTGGCATCTGCGTGGGTGGGCCAACAACCGTTTAGTCAAGGATACCACGGTAGCATTGCAGCACAACCTTGGGCTGGGCGGAGCTGTAGTGGTTACGGTATACAAAAGAGCAGACGGCAAAACAAACGAGTCGATGGACTCACAGACGGTCGGACAGAAGAATGGACTTGGATACAATCCGGCGGTCGAGGCCAAGGGCTTCAGCAGGGAACAGGCAAACCGAGTACGCAGCAAGCAGCACAAGAGTGACTGGGCGCTTGCAGACACGGAGCGTAAGGTGGAGGCGCGATTTTGAGGAAAGGTGGGACCTGCCCACGGTTTATGTGTGATTACGAAATAGCTCAAGCAGAAGGTATCCGAATATGGTTCATGATGTATCGTGTTGCTTAGACAGCTTGGGGCTGGCCGTCGGCCTCAGCCGAGTTGACCTTCTTTCCGGTCTTCTTGATCTTCTCCAGCACAGTGTTGTAGTCGAGGGAGGGTTCTGTGATGACGGATGCGGTCTGGCTGTCGAGGGAGACGTCGAATGACTTGACACCTGAGACACGGATGAGTATAGTAGTGGGCATAAGAGGAGGAGTCTACGAACCGTCGAGCTTCTTGAGGACACGCTCAACTGCACCTGAGCAGCCGCCGCAGGTCATGGTGATGTTGAAGTTGTAAGTGTGGTCCGACATGGTGTGTTTGTGAGAAGGCTTGTGTGAAAGAGTGAGAAGAGCAAAGGAGAAGCAGCGAGTTTATGGGAAAGCAGTGAGGTGGACAGAGAAGAGTGTCAGCTGAAGGTGAGATTGTAGGGAAGGAGGGATGGCGTGCTATGCTGTGTTTCGGACATCTGGACAGGAAGGTGCCAAGAGCTTGATTACATGTTCCAGGCCCCGTCCCATTCACCGGTAGCAAAGACCTTGCGCCGGCCTTCATGTCACAGCTGTGGTACGATGGCCTTGCTGTCATGCCATACGTGAATGACAGAGAATATATCGATTCCATCGCTCTAGCTTCATTGCCATTGTTGACTCTATCTGTGATGAACTGCAAGTAACTTGACCCCGCGGACGAGCTGCAACGCGCGCCACACGTCGGGCTGAGCCACAAGTTTCCCACATGACGTGCAGCCCATCAACAGCAAAGACACTTTTGATCTTTTGCGCACCTCCAGCACCTACGACCTCGTACGCCGACTGTACAGGCTACGACCTCGCAGGCCGACACATCCACCATGGCTTCGTATGTTGTGCCCTCCAACCGCTTCATTCCACCCATGTCACTGACATGAACAGGAGCAACATCTTACATCTCCCCTTCCGCCGTACGCACAATGTGTCCATTGCCGAAGCCATCAAGCGATACATCTCGACCAAATATGACCAGCACCCGGACATGTTCACTACAGATCTCGAACAGATAGATCACCTCAGACATGCCGCCGTCCACGCCCTAGAACCCCATACCAGCGGTGTCCGTAAGCTTCAGCAGTATGCCGCTCAGCTCGTCTGGATGGGCGCCAAATTCCCTGTCGACATCGGTCTAGACTTCATCTGGTACCCTGCCCTAGGCTACAACACCCAACGACCCATCTCTCAAGACAACATCCGGTTCGAACTCGCCAACATCCTCTTCAACCTGGCCGCCATGTATTCACAGCTGGCCATGTCTTCCAATAGAAGCACTGGCGACGGCCTGAAGGCTGCCTGCAACTACTTCTGTCTATCTGCCGGTGTTGTTTCACATCTGAAGACAACTATTGTCCCAGACATGAGGACTTCTCCACCCGAAGACATGGACACCTCTACCCTGGAAAGCTTGGAATACCTCATGCTGGCCCAAGCCCAAGAGTGTTTCTGGCAAAAGGCTGTAAAAGATGGCCTCAAAGATGCTAGTATCGCAAAGCTCGCTGCTAAGGTCAGCGACTTCTACAATGAAGCTAGTGACTGGGGTATCAAAAGCGATTCTGTCAGCAGCGAATGGATCCATCATATGAACGCCAAGCATCATCACTTTGCCGCTGCTGCACAGTACCGTGCTGCTTGCGACTGTCTCGAGAAGAGAAAATATGGCGAAGAGGTAGCCCGTCTACGCGACAGTCTAAAGTGTGCTGATGAGGCTTTGCGCGAGGCCAAATACGTCAACAAGGCTGTTCAGGACGACTTGAACGGCCTGAAAGCACGAGTCTCTGAAGATCTCAAGAGAGCTGAGAAAGACAATGATATGATCTATCTCCTGCCGGTGCCACCCAAGTCTGAGCTCAAACCGCTCGACAGAGCGAGCATGGTCACTGCTAGAGTACCCAAGGAGGTTTCGGAACCATTGACTATGCTCGGGGATCACGGGGAACTTGGTAGGCCACTCTTTTCGAAACTCGTCCCATACTCGGTCCACGTCGCAGCTAGCATCTATGTCGATCGCAGAGATCGTTTGGTGAACAACACTATTGTGCAAGAGCTTGAGAACCTCACTGTCGACATTCACGAGCTCTTGAAGTCGATCGGCCTCCCTGGGTCTTTGCAGGCTCTCGAGAAGCCACTTGGCCTGCCTCCGAGTGTGGCCAGCCATGCTGAGGAGGTCAGACAGATGAACGGTATCTACAGACTCCACAGTGCCATGGCCGATACGGAAAAGCTGAAAAACAGCGACCGCGCAACGTATCAGGAAGGTGTGGAAATGCTCCGCTCGGAGTCAGCTGAGGACGATGCCGCACGACGCAAGTACGGGACTGACAGGTGGGCAAGACCGCCATCAAACGAGGCGTCCCGGAAGCTCTACTCTCAGGTCACCGAAATTGATGGATATCTCAAACAAGCCGGCAACAGTGACAAACTCGTTCAGAAGAAGTTGAAGGACAACGAAGCATTGATCAGACTACTCGCTGGTACCGATCGCGATCTCGAAGACTACGTTCCGAGCAGCCGGCGTGCAACCATGACCACTAAAGTCGAGAGGGAAGCAAACAACCTTCGAGCTGTACTCAATGACATTGCCCGTTTTGAGAACCGTCGCAAGCGTAAAATCGAAAACATTCGAGCAAAGGCCAAGGCAGATGATGTTAACGCTGACCTTCTGCGCGAAGCCGCGCGTCTTGAAAGGGAATATCCAATGCAAACACTCGAGGCAATCCAGTTCGAAAGTTTTTTCGATGAAAGACTAGAAAACTATACCGCCGACCGTAACGACATAAACGCGGAGAGAACCGAACAGGACGACCTACTTGAGCGTGTCCAGCAAGCTAACAGCTCATTCACTGTAGCAAGAAAAGGGGACACCTCCACAAAGGACCGTGAGCAAGCTTTGCAGAACCTGGAAAATGCCTTTTTGGCTTATAAAGAGATTATATCGAACCTTGAGACTGGGCGCAAATTTTACAACGACCTTGCCAGTATAGTCACGCGCTTCCGGGACGACTGCCGCAACTTTGTCTACCAACGACGCGCGGAGGCTTCATCCCTCGAGGACGATGTGAGCACATCCATGGCTCAGATGAGTCTACAGAATGCCAACCAGACCAACCTGCGACAACAGAAGCAACAGGAGACGTTGATGAATCAACAGCAACCCCGTGCGACACCACGGACAGGGCCACCGCTGGCAGCGCCCCTGCCTACTAGAGCCAACGTTGCTCCTCCCCCAGTAGCAGCGACCGCATCCCCCACACCTGGTATGTGGACGCCAGAGATGGGTATACGGTTTGGCGGACCAAGCGCTGCGGCATCGTCCACAACCAATAGTGATGGCGCCCCGAAGCCGACGGCGCGCGACAACAGGTGGGACCCGACCTCGCAGAATATCCAATTCAGGTAGGCGCATTTGTTCGGATGTGGTTTCGGGACAAATTAAGCGTTCAAAGCCAACGACTTCCGGCACTGGCCGGAGAGTGATTAGGGGTAATGTACGGTATGTTGTGCATGCAGAGTCAACCGATGGAACCTGATGTGTTGAGACAAGGGCTTGCGGCTCTTGTGGAGCACACCACCGAGCCCTCTGGGCAGCGGAGGAGTCATTCTTGCATCAAGCGTCCGAAAATCTGATCTGGGCTGGATCGTCCGTTTGTTCGCAGCACAACCAAGACCGTCCTGACTAGAAGATCCTCGACGGCTTGGTGTTGCGGTGTTGCTAATCTCGATTTGGAAAGCCGTAGTACTTGTGGTATGAGGCGCCAGGCTAGTTGCGACATCGAGGAGAGACAAAGACGGTGCACCACATACAGTCTCAGCGCTCTATCTCCGGGCACCTGGCACCGTGCTAGTTACCAGAAAATTCTAGGTGACGTTTACCGAGGTCTTGGGTCACAACCCCGGGTAGTCCTTCCCTCGCAAACGGCGCGCACTCCGAGCTGAGAGTTCTATACCAAAAGCTGATCCACATCATGCTCAACCAATCCATTCGGAAGCAAATCTTCATGTCTGTATTACCATCTGCGGTTGATATCACGACCCATGTTTGCATGTGGACTGCAGTGATGTGACTAAGAATGTGCCTTGAATGGCCTTGAGAGAGGCAAGCTACTTACGCTAGACAGAGGTTTTCACTCTGCGCGGCGCAAACCTTTAAACTGCACAGCGTTTTGCCAAGACAGAGAGTCACAGTAACCCTGAAGATGACCCACATATGACTCGTGATGAACGCAAGGTACGAAGTACATACGAAATACGCACGCAGGGCAAGCAGATCCCTATGCCTTAACAGTCCATATGGTCCAGAAGTTGTAGCATCTGGGCCGTGTGTCGGATTCTCCTTCTCCGCAAGTCGCTATGCCCTTTTCCGCAGTTGCACACACGATGTGAGAAGAACTTGCAAAAGAAGTGTCCCTTAGAACGCTGCATCGAATACTAGACGTTACTGACAGCGAAGACATGCAGAGAGGCCAAGGCTCAAGCCACAGTGGATGTGGAAGATCTCCGACTCGTGGGTATTGTGACCTCTTGGCTCAGTTGAACCACGAGAGCAGCCAGCCAGACCGAGGCCCTATCCTCCCCAGCTCAATCCCAAGCCTGAACTCAAACAAGCCTCGAACGCATGGACCAGTGGCTTGACGAGGATGCGGCCGAGTACCGAAGACTTGCGTCACTGTTCGAAATCCAGTACAAACATAGTTTTTGCTGCTGCTGCTTCTCCGGCGGAGCCGTCATTTGCAACAGCCATATCGTACGGAGTTTGCAAACGGACTCAAGATGGAAAAGTCGGCGGATCGGCGTCGCGCCAAGTCGAATATCTTTCGTCTCTGATTTCCTAGCATTCGCAAACCGGCAATCTCGGCGCCGACAAGCCACGCTGCACGCCACTCACACCCACGCAACCTTACACACGCAGCAGGTCTGCGGCCTCAACTTCGAATTCAACCTGGGTTCTGCCAAGCTGCGTCCAGCAACTGTGTTTGCGCCCGGACTCTGATTTGAACAGCTGCTACGTGCCAAGAGAGAGCGTTGCGTGCCCTTCGAGACTGTCCCATCTTTTCGTTCCATATTTGTCACCGACGATCGTGCGTTTGGTAGCATTTCATGTGTGATGTGCATATCCCACTCGGTCGAGGCTACCCACTCTGCTTATTCGTATGCCATTGACTAAACCATGGCCAAGCCTCGCAACTTACCTCCCTTATTCCCACAGTCTTAGCATCCGACTGTTCTTATTCAGCGACGTTGTCCGGAGTCAGTTGTGTCTCCATAAACTCACCGTCGCGCCTTCCTTCTGTCAATTTACCTTTCCTGATTACTTACCTCTATCCACGTAACTTTTTCCTTCCAAGCTTACCTCGTCTCATCTTCCTTCCCCCCAGTTCAATTGCTCTTCCTTCATTCTGTAGTTCACACACTCCAAGGCTGCCTCTTTGCTCATTGCGACTATTGACCTGTAATGCCCCCAAGAACAATCCTTCCAAAAGATGAACAAGGTTCAAGCGACGGATTAGCCAGCATGGCACCTCCAAAATCCGCAAAGCGAAAAGCCGTTTCCTCTGCTTGTATCCCATGTCGCAAACGCAAAAGCAAGGTCGGTCGCATTCCTTTGACATCCAAGCAATTGAAGCTCTTACTGATTTAATCATATCACAGTGTGATGGAGGCCTTCCTTCCTGTTCTACTTGTATGGCGGTCTACCGTACAGACTGCAGCTACGACCAAGACACGGACCACCGGCGCAAAGGCGCACTTCGAAAAGACATAGCATCTCTACAAAACAAAAATACTGCACTTGATGTCGTCATCAACTCCTTGTGTGCTCTACCAGAGAATGAGGCTACTTCGCTGTTCCATAGTCTTCGCCGCGGCGAGAGATTGGACTGCTTGGCCGAAGCCATCAACGCTGGAGATACCGAAAAACTACGAACACTAGACACCGAGCTCTCAGGCCCTTCAGGAACTCCAGGAGCCACTTTCCACACGCAAGCTCCTTCGACGCGGAACGAGTCGTCTCGCAGTCCTGTCGACGGGAAATGGAATGATGCAGGAAGTCAGAGCGCGGCAGCCGAAGCACCATCATCTTGGTTCCGGATACCACAAGACGCCGAATTTGTGGATCATCTGCTCAACCTCTACTTCTGCTGGAGTCATCCTTTCTTCTGCTTCTTCTCCAAGGACCACTTTCTGAGGGATATGGCAAGGGGTTCGACCAAGTACTGTAGTGCCATGCTAGTCAACGCGATACTTTCAGTCGCCTGCCAATACTCGGATCGACCCGCGGCACGCGAAAGAGCAGGAGATTACTTCTTTGGCGAAGCCCAAAGGCTTGCCGAGAACATCGGTGCGGCAGAACTGACTGCTGTACAAGCTATCGCAGTGATGGCGGTAAGAGAGGGATCCGCAGGCCGTGACCACATCAGCTTTCGCCTCGTTGGAAGAGCTGTGCGCCTTGCTATGGAGATGGGTCTCCACCTAGCAGAGACCACCGCAGGAGAACCAAACTTGCGGTCCAGCGAAATTGACATCCGGAAGCTGACTTTCTGGGGTGTCTTCAACTGCGAGATGATATGTTGTCTGTCGTTGGGCAGAGTATCTTCGATCCCTAAGAACGCTATTGAAATCGACAAACGTATGTTCCCAGATCTTGAAAAGCTGAACAGGTACTAACAGGTCAACAGCTATGAACTCGGAGAAGCTGGATGCATTGTTCTGGCAACCATACGAGGACGCCAACTTGCCAGTCAGTCCTAGTGCCATACAGCCCATGAAGTGTCTACTTTTCCACAGCATCCAGAGCAAACTCTCTGAGATGATTAACGACATCAACCTCAACCTTTACGCACCTAGAGAAAGATTTACGCCTCGACGACTGGCGTCAGCATACCACCAGTACCAAACGTGGTACAGTGAACTGCCCGAGATGTTCCAGCTCCAAAACACAGCAATGCCCCACGTCATTGTGCTTCACATGTACTATCATCACTGCGTGTTACAGTAGGTGCCTCCCAGATATTTTATGTCGACTTTTACTGACCACTGGTAGTCTCTTCCGACCATTTATGAAGCTTGATCTCTCAGACATCGGACTCTATCCCCGCGAGCTAGCGACCTATTGTGCCACAGAGATCTCTAAACTTATGAACGCACTCCGCGGAATGTACGGACTAAGGCGAACGTCCCTAGCCGTTAGCCCCATTGTTCTGTCGGCCAGCACAGTCCATCTTATGAATCTTCCTTCTCAAGGCGCAGCAGTCCAGCTTACTCAATCAATGCGTAAGTTCTTCCCCATCACCTTGTCGGCAATACACTAACCCCACATCAGAGGATCTCGATACGATGTCCGTGAACCATCGTTATGCCTCGTGCTGTCTGGAGGTAATAAATCGACTTGCGAACCAGTGGGGTATCAGATTGCCTGAGGCCACTGCCAATCTCGCACCCTTCCGATCTCCGGACATCAATCAAGCCGTGCCAAACATGGCACTATTCTTCACCCAAGCTACACTCAGCAACGAGTCTATGGATTCATTGGTCGCTCCTCCCTCTCACAATCTCAGGCACGATTCCGGTAGTATATTCGAGCCGTCCTTCGCCCCGCATAACATGCCCATTCTACCGACAAACAGCCAACAATCTATGAGTTCGGGTTCACGACACAGCATGCACTCTACACCTATCGATACGACTCCGGTCCAGCAACAATCAAGCATGTGGCCCTCGTTCCCTCCTCAACAGATGTCGACGCCAATGCAACTACAACTACCAACGACAGACTTCCAGATGATGAACGTCGACACTTCGAGTTCTTATGGATACCAAAATTACCACCAGCCACAATGACTTCAGGGAGCGTTCGCTTTCTGAGGGTCAGAAACTGCTTAGTACCTGTCAAGGGCAACAGAACGAGTTCAGGCGTAGCACATCTCCCACGATGACTAGTACAGACGAAGGCTGTTGCGGAATGAGGGAGGCAGAGTGTCTTTGAGACTCATTGCAACGGCTATGGAAATGATATCCACGCATTCACATTCTTGTACATAGACCACGACTTCTTAATAATATCACCACATAGACGACGACCGTCACGCATAGCGAATTGTACATATAACTCAAAATCATTCTTCCATATGCATCTCTCCCAATATCGTGTCTCGACCTCACAAGAGAATGATCTACCTTCGGTTGCAGCAGGTTCCAGATGCATTGCTATCTGGAATACTTGATTATGAATCAAAGAGGTACCCAGCATCGCTTAGAGACTCTGGCACAGCCTCTGTGGCCATCACGGCTGCTGACCTCCCCGAAGAGAAAAAAAAAGATCTACACATGCAGTGCCGTTCCAGCCATCGCATGTCGTACAGGAAGTGGCGCTTGGCGATGGTATTTGAGGTACCAGAATGATCGACACGCCATTGGAAGGGCATTCGGAAGATGTACATCCGGGTTGTTCGCCTTACCCGAATGTCAGGGCCCTGCCAAGTGGATAGGGCCAAGGAGAGCCACTTTTTGCATGAGTAAGGACGGAATCGCTGCCGCCGCAAGACAAGAGTCGGTTTTTGGGATAAGTCCGACCGAAGGGATCAGCGAATAGAATGGATCTCGGGTCTTGATGCCGAGTGGGACAAAGGCTGGGCACTCTTTTTGATACATGAGGCAAGTGTTTCATAGAGTAAGAATTGGCGATGGAAAGGATACCGGAAATGCCAACCTCCACTGCCGTAGGTCTTGCTTATTCCTCAAAGCTCAACAAAGTGCATGCTGACAGAAGTCTGACAGAGCTCGGTTGATATGGCCTTGGTAAGAAAATTGGTGGAAACGGGTTCCTTGAATGTGATGGAGTTCGCGGTTGCGCCGGAGCACAAATCATGACGACATTGTGTTTGTGGGATTTGCGGTTTGGAGCTCTCGTTCTGAGACTCTGACGCGACAAGAACGTGCAAGCAATACAGTGATCATCTCCATCATAACGAACATAGTACAACAGCAATGGTGCTCGTTCCAGGATTGCTGCCGCCTTCGCGCGAGAACTGGCTCATTATCAACAACATCTGGAAGTTCTTCCCCGTCGCGACTGGAGTGCAATGGCTCGTCGACTACTACCCTCAAGGCAAGACGTCGGTTGAGTCGCGCTTCAATCTGCCTGGCAAATGGGCTTGGGCTCTCATGGAGGCTCCAGGCTTCATCACTCTGCTCTACAACATGAAGACGCTGCCTACTGAGCTTGGTCTGGGTCCCTTGCCCTGGGTCAACTGGACCATGGCTGGCCTCTACGTATGACTTCCTTCCATGCCATCTCTATGACCTCAACTAACATAACCATCGCAGTCTATCCACTACTTCTACCGCTCCATCCTCTCCCCGCTCTTCCTCAACCCCAGCATGTCGCCCATCCACCCTCTAGTCTTCGTCTCCGCCCTCGCCTGGAACCTCACCAACGCCCTCTGCCTGTCCGGCTGGCTCGCTGGCTACGGCCCCACCACCGTCTACGACTGGGCCGGCCGCCTCTACTGGATCCAAGCCGGCCTCGTCATCTGGGGTTGGGCTCTTCTAGGCAACATTTTCCACGACGACGACCTACGCGAGATCCGCCGGTCTGCGCTTCGCCGCCAAAAGGAGCGAGCCAAGAAAGACAATAAGCCCATCGATGGTGTGCAGAAACTTTACATGATGCCCAAGAATGGGCTTTTCCACTATGTGCTGTTTCCTCATTACCTCTGTGAGTGGATTGAGTGGTTGGGTTTCTGGATGATTGGAGGCTGGAATTGTACGCCTGCGAGGTCGTTCTTGATCAATGAGATCAGTACCATGTTGCCTCGTGCGCTGCAGGGAAGAAGGTGGTACATTCAGAAGTTTGGCAAGGATAAGGTTGGCAATCGCAAGGCTGTCATTCCTGGCTTGATCTAAGCTGGTGATATGCCTACCACGGTTGACGATATGACCTTGAGGAATGGAGATTGGCAGGAGGAGTTTGGTTCTCGAGTATGTAACCACTTTGTAATCACTAATAACAGTACTATCTAGCATCAAGCATGCTTCCATACCTGTCGCTCAAGCACCTTGTCTCTGGTCCATTGATGTCAGCCCCAGCTTTCGCAAGCTGCATTGGCCGTACCGAGTCAAGAGCACGAAACGATTCAAGAAGACCATCCTGGAACTGGAATTGGTTCCTCTTCCGCACATGATCAGCAGATGTGAAACTCTTGTCGATATTGTGGAGGTAAACATCATAGATTATAGATAGACAAAGCAAAAAGTGCTTCAACAATTGGGGTTGTGGTCTAGTGGTATGACATCTTCTTAGCATTGCTCTTGTAGCATTACTGAGTGGAGAAGGTTCTGGGTTCGATTCCCAGCTACTCCATCTTTTGCTTTTGTTCCTGTCGTCCCATCTGCTCGACAGGATGACCTTTTTGTTCCATACGCATTGAGTCTGGTGCGAGTTGAGTAGTGAGAACCGGCGTGGTAAACTCCAAAGGCGGCTTTGAGGAAGTGTGACAAACACTAGGATTCGATGACATGTAAGCACTGTACTCTTTTGCTTCTACACCCAGAGGCTGCGGAGGACTGTTGCACTACATCTCAGTCAAACCTAGTAGATTGTTTATGATCTGTCTATCTGAACGTACTTAAGACTAGCTATCGCACCGTGTATATGTGTCTTCATGCTCTGACACCTTACTCGTCCCAACTTTATTCCTCCTATCATAGTATAGATGATCAGATGCCACCCTAATTATGATACCTTTGTTCATGCTCTCAGTATCGTGTCATCTTGAAGACTACCTGTCAATCTGCGATTCTCTCTTTTATTTTTGATACCTTGAAAGCGAAATCTGATAGAGCAGCCAAGCCAACGCTCTTTCTCATCCATCGCAAGCTTCGAGAACAAAAAAAAATTGAAAGTCTGCAAAAAATTGAAAACTTGCGGCAGCTCTCGACACCAAAACAGAGCAGCAGTCTACATACCTGGAAGTGTGTGAATCGTGCACAGTATCCTTACCTCCATGCTGGAAAAAGATAGAACAGAGGCCTAGCAAAAGCAAATGCCGCTTCTGTGGATCGAACACAGTGCCTCCAGAATACTCTTACGGGTGCAAGAAGGACAGAAGTTGACTTCAGTCTGGCGCTCTCCCAGATGAGCTAAAGCGGCTTGATGAAGCACAAGCCAGCCGGAACGAAAAATAGACTCTCAAAATCAATCTGGAAAGTGCATTCCATCGACCTCGAATGGCACTCGCGAAGACAGTCATGCAGAGGCATTGATGAAGATGTGACAAGTTCGGTCAGGAATCAAAGGTGCTATAGAACGCGTTAGTCTCGTTGATGCAATTATTCAACATATTGAGAACGATTGACAGACGACTGCACTTGGTTATCTTGTCACTTTCTACATTCAAGAATCAAGAAAGTGAATTCAGTCCACCAACTCTTCAACGAAAGCGAAACAGCATAAAAAACACACCAATACACTCGAACACATAATTCGCTGGTATCTCGACTGTCTTGAAAGCAATTCGATTCACATTGACGCTGCAATCGTTGATCTTGTCGATAAATTATATGGTGAGGGTAGCACCCTGACGTTAGCTCAAGAAACACAAGAAATACAATAAAGTAGAAAGTGGCAGAAACACATCAAACAAGCACAGAGAACAAGAGAAGAAGAGACTCAGAGCCTTCGGAACCCTTGAATCGCAACGATCATGGGCTTCAGGCAGAGAAAGTGCCGATTGCCCAGAACCGACTTCTCGATCAGCCAGCCGTTCAAAGCAAGCAAGTCCATTGTCAAGCTACTGAGACATACCAGAGCACCCTTCGTTGTTGAGGAGTCCAGACGAGGGCAATATGCAAGTGACCTACGTCACGAGACGGATTGTTGCACGAGAGCGACCAGCATAACCAAGTACTTTATATGCATCCCTACGAGTCCGATTGATCTAGAAGGTATACGAAGTGTGCAGATAGACATCAAAGTACCTAAGGCTCCATCTCTTTAGATGAGAAGAGAAAAGAAATCGACATCGGTATACTGCATGTTCATCAATATAGCCGATCCTCCGTATTCAATTGCATCGTCGAGGAAGTATGCAATGGGTATTTCTCCGAGAAGCTTCGGATCCAGCAGTCATCGACGCAGGATCCAAGTGACAGACGAGGTCAGGAGTTGAGTCTTCGTAGCCTTTACACGCAGCTTCGAAGATGTGGCGCTGTGAGCACACCTATGAGATTTTGAGTTTTGGACCATTTCTTACCGCTTTGCGCGTCTATCACAATTGCATTAGGCGGGAAGAGAAGCAGAGATCGAATGTACTGATCATGGGCAGAGGCTGTACTGTGGATATCAGATTGTTGTGCACTCACATACTGATGTCAAGAATTTCCTTAGTGTTGATAGCTCAAGAGGGCCGGTCAAGGAAAGAAATCGTTTGGGTATCGAGGTGATGGAAAAGATTTGTCTTTTTTGAACACGCTGGTTGGAATAATTCTTTCTGGTCTTCCTCTCTTTCTCTCTACTACCAATCGCACACCTCACTCTTCTCATCACATCATGTCGATTACTTGCTACACCTAGCTGTTGCCGCTGACGGCCAACTTCATCAAGTGATCCATAAAGGTCTGTAGTGACACATCGTCGGTGAAGATGGTTTGAGCGGTCTGGCTGACACCGCCGTATGCGCCAGTTGTATGTGTTGTCGAGGGGTTCAGCTTGGAGAGAAGGAAACGTGCTTGCGAACCGCCTGCGTCGCAGACGATGAAACGAGGCAGAGGGAAACGGTCTTGGATGAGTTCCTGAAATATTTCATTAGTATATGGGAACATGTTGTGTGGTGATGATGTATCAAACTCACCTTGGCGTCCTCCTTGGGCGCCTCGAGCATCTCTCTGAAGTTCTCGTATCCTTCTTGGTCTTGGTAACCAGCCTTGCGCCATTGTGCCATGGTCTCACCGTGGAAGATGAGGATGTGAAAGAAGGTATCAAGAAGAAGAATGGTCTGGTCCTGGATGCTGGTAGAGTCGAGCAAGACGGGTTGACTGCCCTCATGCTCGAAGCTGTAGCTGTCAAGAGTGGGCTGAATCATGACCAAACTGTTTGACACATCCTCGTGGTTGAGAACGTGTCTGTAGAAAGCGGTCTCATCTGGCGAGTTATTGAAGACCTGCAAGAATTGCGAACGACGCAAGTGGAACATGAACTGCGGGTAGAGGGTGAAGTTCTTCTCCAGGCGGAAAGATGACGGGTCGTCCTTGCGGTACTCTGCGAAGCGAGAGCACAACCTGATAAGCATGCGATCAACCCAGCGGAGCACATCCGGACCATCATCGACCTCAGCCTTGAAGACTGCAATGCGAGACATGAGGACTGCAGCGGCTTCCTGATCGAATGATTGAGCGATGGCCGGGTCGCCTGAAGGACCGCTCATGTTGCGACCAACAGTGGTGACACGCAGGTGGAACTGGCCAGAAGAGTGCTGGTAGTATGTGAGGAATTGCATAAGACCCTTCTGAGGTCCTTGTTGCACGTTTGAAGGACCGCCCTGGCCAGCAATTTCAAAGTAGATACCGTAACTCGAGCTGGGGTTGATGCCGCACATCTTCCACGAGCAAGTGTTACCGATACCACATTCGGTCTCACCAACGTTAGCCGACTTCTTGTTCATGGACACGGCATGTCCTATCAGACCAGTGACCTTGAGCTCCTTTGTGGTCAAAACCTCGAGGGAAGCATTGAAGCCCATCAGGAGGTTGTCGTTGGCGTCCTTGTCGAAGATGCGGGCAAACGACTGCTTGTACATGGAAGAAGTGAAGCTGTCGGTCAAGATCATGTGGCCACCAGTCGAGTTTGCCAGACTTCTCATCTCCAGGAGACCAACCTGATCCAGACATCCGGCAAAGATATCGATGATGTGGCCGTTGTGAGCAGTCCTCTTAGCCAGAGTTTCGTAGAATTTGAGGGCCTTCTTATAGTACTTGATGTTGTCCTTGTCAATGTCGTGGTGGGAACGGATGGGCTCCTTGAGTTCGGGACCGACAACCATACCGGGACCCTCGGTAGCGGCACCTCCAGTGAAGAGCATGATGCGACCACCGGCATTCTGGAACGAAGTTTCGAGAAGACCAGTTGCGACACTCAAGGCGACACCGGTACATCTCAGAGGACGCTTGTCGTTGGCGACAGGCCAGGGATCCCTTTGCAGAGATTCGAGTGCGTTTGTGAGCTGGAACTCACACTGCTGAACGGGCAACAAGAACCTGGCGGCAGCGCCCATAGGAGCAGTGGGAGCGGGACGGCCAGGCTGGGGCTGCATGGTGGGCATGCCAGGTCTTGCGCCACCACCGGTCATCAGACCAAGCATCTCTTGGACCTGCTTGCCGGTGTACTCCTTGGATCCGCGGAAGACATAAGACTTTGCGCACTCGGTGTAACCAAGCTCGTGGACCTGGGCCATGGTTCCATAAGTGATCAGACCGACCAGGGCGTTGGGAGGCAACAGGCTGAGCGACATGATGATCGAGTCCTTGAGAGCCTTCAAACTATCCTCCTCTTGACATGTGTCGACGACGAAGACGAAGATCGGGGGAACGGGGGCGGGTCTGGCGAGTCTGTACTCGATGGTAGTGCTCGAGGGGTGCAGCTCTGGAGGAATGGCGTTCTCCGAGATGTCCTTGTAGTGAGGTGGCAGACCATTGCGTTGCAGACAGAAGGGGCAGATCCATATCCTGGCGCGCATGTCGACTTGGCTGTTGGATGGTGAGTATGCATGGCATCTTGTCACTTATGCGTAGCAGGACGTACCAGAAAGGGTTCAAGACAGCGCGACAGGGCTGCTTGCAAGAAACGGGCTCATACTGAAGCAGCGGCGTGTCGGTCTTCTCCTTGAGTGGCGTGTAGAGAGCTCCGATGGGGACGACCAATCTCGAGGCTTCCTGTATAGCGAAGCTGTTAGAAAGAGCTCGGGGTGCAGGTTGGCGGGCAGCGTACCATGCGCGACGAGGGGAAGGTGTTCCAACTCAACCTGATGCCGTCCTTGTCCTCGATATCACTCCATTGCTCTTTTAGGGCTTCATAGTCCATGACGGGGGCTCCGTGAGGCGCGAATGCGGCCATGTTGTGTGGATAAAGCTACCCCTGGGCGGTAGAGATGATGTTTTGAGTGAAATCGAATTCGGTGGCCTTTGTGTTGGATGTACAGCTTGGTGTGATATAGCGAGTTGGTAGGCGAAGATCGAGCAGGTGTCCTTTGTCGCGGATAACCAAATGTCAACAACTGGAGACGTCGCCGACTGCGTCCATGTTGCCATTTGACCCCCCGGGTCGACATCCAGATCACCGGCTCCTTCCGTCATCACGCACAGACCGCCAGCACCTGCCACAACAAAACTGTTTTCTTGCTGCCCTCTCCTTCTGTTTTCTACAAACATCGCCAGCTTACAACATTACTTATCGACGTCCTTTGCCTTTCTGTAGCAAGGTCGTTTTCGCGCTGTGCGCAGATGGACTTTTACCCGTTGCTGGGCGCCCGCATGGAAGGATCGTTCCGATTCTCTAGAAATGTTGGGAATCAGTAGAGGTTACAACCAACCATATATCATATCTATTTTGTGAATCATGTATGTGCACTTCGGTCTGTCACGCATAGTCTCGTCTCCCACGACGAGGCATAGCAATAATCATGCTATAAAAATGCACAGCACTTTGCAATCTCAGCACGAGTCCAATGAAAGCCCCTTGAGCCAACATGTTTCAATGGATAAGTTCTGTTTTTTGAAAGCACTGTGCATTTTTATAACTACCACTGAACACATCTCACACGCTGAAATATCTATCGTGGCCTCACGTCAGGCACGTTCCATCTCTACTTCTTTGCCATCCTCCATCTATACAATCTTACTGTCAAACTCTCACCTGTCACCATTCAACATGTATTCGTCAACACCCTTCGTCTCTCTGCATCGCCTCCTGTCTACATCATGCTTACGAGCCTGCCATTGCCCAGATGTTGGCCCAATTGCTTTTCCTTCCGAGCCCACGTTTCCGTCACTCTCACTCAACCACACACAACTCCAACCATCCATCGCGCTCCTATTCACGCGTCTATTGTTCATTGACTGCTAACAATGCTCTTCTCCTGCTCTTATTCATCAGGCCATTGTCCTAACATCCTATTACGGTGGCTCTCCATTGACGACTTCACTAGTGTTGTTGTGCACAATGGCTTTCGACAATGGTGCATTCAACGCCATTGTGTATTGTATCCCTATAGACCTGCGTAGCTATTGTCGAGGTAGGTCCTATACTCTGCCCAAATCTCTCCTCCTTCCTTCCCTTTCCTCTTCCTCCTTCTGTGTGTTCATTGTTGTTCTTCTCTTTGCATCTCGTCACCATACCTTGAGCTGGTCTCATCGTATCTCTTTATACCTCGTTCCACCCACCACCACCACCATCACAACAACAATGGACCCCACCGCCAACATGCACGGTTGGCATGACGCCTTCGAGGTCTTCGAGGGCATCAGGACCGTCCTCGCAAGAGGCTTCCGTTCCCCTACCCCTCCCCCCGCCCCTACTGGCAATGATGCCGAGGTCGCTCACGACCTTGATATCGATAGCTTCCTTGCCAGTTTGGAGCCCCCCTGTCCGGTC
>Ga0268251_10000268_pt1 | contig 17584 bp, 19 predicted proteins | sample AgamicAsMae_FD_200527 | JGI IMG/M metagenome (GOLD analysis project Ga0268251, IMG submission 200527) | Agave microbial communities from Guanajuato, Mexico - As.Ma.e (v2) (version 2) | ecosystem: Host-associated > Plants > Phyllosphere > Phylloplane/Leaf | place: Guanajuato, Mexico | collected...
GATTCCGCGCATTCACTGTGATGGACGCTGGCGCATGCGTCTACTGTGCGCAAGTGTTTCCGTCCGAGTAGTCTATGTAGAAGATCGACTTTTCTTTCGCGATCCAAACTCTGACCCGGCTGGAACACGCTGTCAAGCCGCTGCGCGATGGGAACCGCGGGCCAAGACCACCAACTGCCAGGCGGTGAAGAATCGTGGACCCGTTGCGGGCCCTAAGCTTCACTCCCGCTTTGACTTTCTCAAACCATGACATGTCTCTGTTGCTTGTCTCTGATCCTGCATATTCACCGACTGTTGGATTTGTCCTTTGATCACAAGATGCTACTACTAAGTACTGTATTCCCAACTACAACTGTCTACCTTATGCTCCTCCGTTGTTATGTCTCAGTACAACTCGAGCTCAGAGATTGACTCGAATGAACTCATCGCCAAGATTTGATCGGCCCATCGTGATGTTCTCCCGATTGGCTCAACAACATCCCTTACCCATACAGGTATCTATCCTCCATTGCTTCCACCTTTCTCGTCAAGATATATTCTGGGAATAGGTAGAACGAGCAAATAACTAGCTCTCGACTTGAGTTGTCACAGAGCAGAGTTGATGGTTTCATCTTTTTCACCTCAATCGAATCTGTACATTTCGGTCATGGACGTGGTTCACTGTGAAAGATAGCGACAAATCTTCTACCAAGCTTCTCGCACTCGTGTAAGCAGCTTTCCAAAACATACTCAACCTTCTGTCCCGGAGACGTTCATAGAAATACGAAAATCGCTATATTATCGAGTCAATTGCTTTTTTGATAATCTTTGAAGGTCTTGCAAGCATTTGATAGTGGTAATAAAATCATGCCAGGGTCGTCCAGGCATCATTCCTCGAGCCGAGGCTCTCCCGCTCTACTTCTTGACCAACGCATGAACCGATATCATGCCCATCCAACATCAAACCCAAAAACCAATACAAAATGCCTCCAAAATCGAAGACCAAGACTACAAACACTCGTACTGCACCTACAGCAAAACCACAAACCGTCGCCCGTCCAGATTGGCCAGCCCTCACACCTGCATCTCCAGCATCAGATCTCGAATGCTCGTCTCTACTGCCTTCTCAAATCTTGACCATACCACGCCTCTTCACCTCATCACTGAGTGCAAAATATGTTGCTTTCCTTCGATCTCTCCCACTCATCACAACTCCCGGACGACCAAAACGTGGTGATGCCGTTCGCGTCAATGATCGTTATCAAATCGACGATCCAGACTTCGCTCGTCATCTCTGGGAGCAGACTGCACTCAAAGACTTGATTACGACAGGAGAGATTGATGGAGAAGTCCTCGACGAAAAGCAACGTCAAGATTTATTCGGTGGCGAAATTCTGGGTCTCAATCCCAATATAAGGATCTATCGCTACTCGGAAGGACAATTCTTCGATCAGCACTACGACGACTCCAATAACTTGATGTTTCCCAAGGATGATGGCTCAAGTGTTCCGGCAAAGACAACATGGACGCTTCTGCTATACTTGACGACTTGTGGAGGCGGCGAGACTGTCTTTTATCCAGACCCGCCGTCCAGAAAAGCAGCGCCTCCTCCACCGGTAGAGGCGAGTCCTGAAGTTGGCCTAGCGCTGTTACACCGCCATGGAAAAGAATGCATGGTTCACGAAGGACGCGAAGTTACCAAGGGAGAGAAGTGGGTTATCCGAAGCGACCTATGTGTCAAGCGATGAAACCTCTCCCTACCTCGGATCCCTCTATGCCAACACCGCCGCTCTCGATCCTTCTCAGCTTTGTTAGCAGACCTTTGCTCTCTCTCAACAGCTGAAAATGCAGCGACGATATCATAAGAACGTCAAATTGGAGAACAGAATTCTGAAAAGTGTAAATTTGCTTGAGCAATGCCCGTTTCTAAGCATACCGTCGTAATGTATTTATAGCTAATCAGCTAGCAAAAGCCCCTCTTTGTACGCCCTTTTTAAACGCCCTGTTTGTGCAAGAATCTGCCAATCATCCATTGGTCTGCTCCTTTCAAGCATGTGTATCTTCCATGTGTGTGTCTTCCTCCTCAGAGAAACTGGCGTCTTCCTTTATCTCCTTTCTCTTGTCTTGCTCGGCACCTTCGACTTCTGTGCCGTCATCTCCGTCCTTGACAGCCCCTGCGGAGGCCTCGTCCTCCGGATCAGCAACCTCTCTTCCGTCAAGAATAGCTTCAAAGTTCTCCTCGCTCTGTTGGATGATGTCCTCAACTGTGCTTCTTAAGCTACGCTCCCATTTGGGCATCGTGATATCGTCGACGCGGACATTGCTCAGAACCTGAAGGTAATCTCTGCGCATACCAACGAAGACCTGATCGGTACGGTTGGCCATGTGCTCTTCAACATCCTTGGTCAAGTCCATGATCATGTTGCGAACGACCTGGGTAGCTCTCTGGAACATGATGTCCTTTTGTGCGGTTACGTGGTTGCTCATATGGACCTTCATTCTGTTGAATTGACCGGGACCCGACTCGTCGACGCAGGTATTGTAGACAACGAGCATGGCGTTGCAGACGTTGGGAGTAAACTCGCGGTTGATGTCGCGCTGGCGTTCGTTGATCAAGTCAAGCATCTTACTGCCAAGGTCGCTAAACACAGCTTCGTAGTTGGTGAGCTGTTGTGCGAGCAGACCAAGGCGAGGATTTCCTCCGTGAGAGAACGAGTGGGCTTCGATGGCTTTATGGAAAGCGCGAAGGTCTCTGGAGAAACCTTTGGCGCATGCCTTCATCACATGTGGGAGTCGGCGTTGAAAGGCTTTCTCCCAGCCATTGGCAAGGTGTTTGTAGATTGGTTCGGTGCTGTCATATGTGTTAGTACTGTCAATCTGCAGCGGAGACATTCTATCTTACAGCTGCGCATTGAAGTCGGAGAGGCCACCCTTTCCTGTAAAAACGCCCTGTCGACGGACGACCGCCTTGTAAGTAGCCCAATACAGACCGCCCAGGCTTTTGTGAGCGCCCCAGCCTTGGGAAGTTGGTAGAGCAGCATTGGCAGCAGCGTTGATGGCGGTGTCATAGTTCTCGAAGATGTTTTCGCTCATCGTATCTTTAACCTCTGTCAGGGTGTCACTCACATCCTTCTCCAGAGCCTACTCACTGTTAGTAGCTGACCCGCGGTACGTCGGCTATCTGCGTACTTTTTCAAGATCCTTGAGCTTTCTGGTCAGAAATCGCTGTTCAGCATCTCTCTGCTGGTCTGTCTTCTTTGCGCCAGAGCCGTCGTTGGAAGACCAAAGTGACAACGAGGTACGCAATTGACTTAGCAAGGTAAGAAAGCGACGTGATTTAATAGATCGGACGTTCTCCGTGAGCTTCTTGCAGTGCACCTTGAGAGCAGGAATCTGGAACGGTCAGCTCTGCGAGACGTCAGTTGTAAAGAGACCTACCTCGGTTTCTTCGACATCAGTGAAGCCACGGACGGCGTTGTCTTTCACAAGTCTACCAGACAGCTTCTGGTATGCTCGACTGGAGACACAATAAACAGGCAGGTCTTTAGCGACCTTTTCGTAGTCGCGAAGCTCCTCCTCAGGATCGAAATCGGGGTTCTCCTCTTCAGCTGTTTCTTCGTCCAGCTATTGAACAAATTAGTATTAAAAAAAGAACTACCCAAAAAAAAAAGACTCACCTCTTTGATACCAGCCGCGAAGTCGACTTGGATAGCAGACTTGGAGTACTGGTTGCGTGCGGCGATGCAAATTCGGCTTCTGTTGTCTTCAATGCTTCGAGCTTCGGCTTTGAACTCATTGATCTGGGTTTTCAGCTCCTTGACTTCTGCCTCGATCTCGCTACGTCCACGGCGAGCTGTCTTCTTTTGATCCTTCAGCTCTTGTATCTTGGTCTCGACGTCCTCGGCAGTCAAAGGTGGGCCACGATCAGAGGGTTGTGACTCGGCTCCGGACTCGTCGCCGGATGCATCACTGTCCATGTTCTCGACCTCACTGTCAGTACTAGATGAAGAACGTTTACGCTTTCTTGTCTTCGCGATTGGAGCGTAGACAGTCTTGCCATTGTTGACCTTCTCTTCAAGAGCTTCCCATTTCTCGATTTCATCGTCGCAGTTGTCCATGGTCTCTCGGAGTGACTTCTTCTGTTTGTCGAGCTCATTGGCTTCTTTCTCGGCCGCTTTGCGTTTCCGGCCGATTGCTACAAGCCGATCCTCAAGCTCCTCGATCTCGTCTCCAAGGCCCAAGCTGTCGGCAGCTTCGGTGTTGGAGATGTCATCTATTAGGGTGTCAGCCATATATGTATCTTGATGGAATATAGCACTTACCAGTCTTGCTGCAGATGAATGTGACGGCAGAGTAGGTTCCATCATACTTCAGTTGTCGTCTGAAGGTGGAACCGAGAAGGTTCTTGGCTGCCTTGTCGTCAACAGCACGGTTGATGGGCGACACGATCCACAATCCAGTGCATTGCTTCATGTATCCTTCGGCCACCGCAGCACGAGCCGCGTTCGAGTCTGCAACACCAGGAAGATCGACCAAGACCGCGCCTGTGGAGAGAGCGTCGGCTTTGACATACAGGCGGACCACCTTGATCAAAGGCCAGAATTTTTGCTCGCGCTTTTTCGTCTTCTTTTTCGTCTTGTCTTCGTCGCCAGTGCTTTTTGATTTGTCCTCTTCGTCATCGTCGTCAGAATCCTTCATAAGCTCCGGCTTTTCTTTAGAGTCGACGTAGTGCTGAAGAGTCTTGTAGAACGTGTCACAGGAGCGATCCTTGACATACTTTGTGGTACCAAGAACACCCCGGACAGAGTGATCGGCCATGAGTTTCTCAATTGAGCTGTTGACCAAATCCTCTCTTGTGAGTCGCCAATAGACGGCGCGGATCTTTGCATAAGCAATACCGGCTTGGGAATCAGGGTTACCGACTTCCCTGGATATGCCGCCGCTGCCGTCTATGATTTCTTCGAAAAGGACCTTGAGCTCTCTCTCCCATTCGGCAGGCTTGATAAACTCAATCTCGGCACGGTACTTGCTGCTTTCATCTTCGCTAGAGTTCCAGGACATCTCAGTGACGACCGCAGTGCAAGCTCGCATGCAGTTCGTGGGCACCAGTCGCTCCTCGTCCAAGATGGCGTTGATGACGGAAGACTTGCCAGCTCCGGTGTTTCCAACGACTCCAACGACAGTACGTGCGCCGGTAGCTTCTTGTCTGACTAGTTCGATCTGCTGCAACCATTGTTTGATATCGTCTGTCTCTTTGCCAGGTTCGAGTGCTTGTACAAGCCGATCCAGAAGCCGCACGCCTTCCTTGACACCGGCTTCGAGCTTCTCCGTGGATGCTTCTTTGGCAAGGGCTTGTAGATGAACGCTTGTTGGCGCGTCCTGAGCAGACTCGCCATCGACAACCTCTTCGGAAGCTAGGCTACCTGTATTACCCATCTTAAGGTCTTCTGCGGGCTGCGAGGGTAAGGGTGGCGGCAAAGGAATCTCAGGTTTAATCTCCTAGTATTCAGTGAGTTCGATGATGTCTAAGCATGTGTGGAGCTGAGGTGGAAGTGAGAGGGGGAGAGGTCAGAGGTTCAAATGATGGAATTACGAGGCAGACGCGTCACTTTTGGGAGACAACACATGAAAATGAGAGCTTACTGTGTGTGTGTTGGCCGACTGGTCGGTAGTTTGCACATGACCGTTGCCGTTGGGTTGAGGGTACTGGGCTGGATAATTTGATGCCCCAAAGAACAGACCTTGTGGGCTCGGTCCAGCCTGCGAAGCACGTGGATTGTATGTGTGCGGCGCTGGAGCGTACGGCGTATAATGACGCGTTGGGACCGGTACTGGTTCGTACTTAACGAAAGGGTGTACTGGAGCTTGAGCATAGTGGGTAGGTGTGTTGGAAGCAGGACTTTGGCGCTGTGCACCAGGGAGAGCTGCATGCCCAAGGGAACTCGCTGAGAGAGGTGTTGCAGGAGCTGGAGCGGTTCTCTGGAGTGAAGACATCGGACTTGTGGCGTATCCAGGCTTACCGGATGACGAAGACATCCTTGCTGATGGAGCAGGATATGATACGGCAGAGTGGTCGATGCTTGCTCTTGATGCGACACTCGACTGTCTGAGAGGAGTTTGTTCGGGAGCGAACCGAGGTCTGGAAGAGGATGAAGAGTGTGCAGGCGTCACGCTGCTCAGTGAGTTGCCCATTGTGTTGTCCGTCGAGCCATTCGTCGAGGTGTTCGTTGAGCTATTTGTCGAGGTGTTCGTCGAGCCATTCGTCGAGATGTTCGTTGAGCCGTTCGTCGAGTTGCCCGACGTGCTCTCGAACAGGCTGTTCTTCATTGAGCTACCCGTCGTGCCGTACGTCCGGTTGTACGTTGATTTGTTCGACATACCATCCGGGACGCTATTTGTCGAGCTGTTCGTTGTGTTGCCCGACGTGCCGTTCGACATGCCGTTATGAGTTGAGCTGATCTTCGTGCCGTCCGACGGGCTGTACATTGTGTTGCTTGACGTACCGTCCGGGATGTCGTTGAACGTGCTGTCTTTCGTTGACCCGTCTGTCATGTTGCTGGTCGTGACGCCTAGGTCGACGCTGCGCGCGTGAAACACAATCACTTTGTCACGAAAGTGATCCAACTCGGCGACTCTGGTAGTTTCGGAAGGAAAGCCAGAACCCAGATGTAACAGGATGTCAGAAGGTGCTTCTTCCCTGGCAAGAAAGGCTTCTCTGATTTTGGCCACGGGTAGTTCTTGCTGTGCATTTGATGAACATGAAAGATTCACGACTGGCATCTGTGAATGGCATAGGGATATCGTGCCATAGCACAGCTACAAGCATAGCTGTTGGCTTGGTCGCGAGATGCTCCAGTAACTCCGAAGCTACACTCAACGCCTGCAAGTGCAAGCGTTCTGATTCGGCCATTTAGTAAATTTGTGAAAGGCCAGTGAGATTATGATTTTGTGACATGCTCAAGGCAGCAGCCATGTAATTGACGAGCACTGTCTTGTTTGTTCGAGTGTCAGTGACGAAAGTCGAACGGAACCGCGTTCAAATGCCTACGGCGGCAGTGGTGCGTCGGATGGTAACTTTTTTTGGTGGCACGTCTGCCTCAGGAAGGTACGCGTCGACGCGATACGGTCACGGGCATGTGATCGTCGTATGCCAAGACTTGCTCACTTGCTGAACTCTGATCAGCAGCAGTGACCTTCCGAGATGAACGTGAAGCAAAGGATGAGGTTCTGAGAACCGCCCCTGGTGGTAAACAGGTCGAATATGTGACAGTTGCCACGAAATGGGTAGGTCTCAATGAGATCAAGATCAAAGAGATGACAAGCTTCAACGGCAGAGTCTTGGTTCACTCTTCTTCCATCTGGGTACAGATAGATGAGTTCTGCGCTGGGCAACTGCACGGTATTGTTGTGCCCCAAATCTGAGAGCTATCGCATTGTAGGCTTCCTTCGTACCGCTCCGCTGTTGAGACGATTGTGTATCTCCTACCCAAACTCGACGTCCTCCAAAAGCTTCACCTGTCACCCCACATATGGCAGCTCGAAGCGGCTATCTTTGTTTCACATGCTTATCGGATGCAGATCCTCTGGAATCCTGTGGCAAGCATCAACATGTCTTTTGGTTGGTCCTCAACTGCTTTCAAGCTGTTGGCCGACCTTGAAGCCTGTTGTGCCTATCTCGGATGACCGCTTCTGGTGCGCGGCCAAGTTGCCCAATCCTGTGTATCTAATCGCCCTCGAGCATATATCTTGGTCCGGCACTACACACATTGTCTGCGCCTTTCAAGAGCAACGCAAAACTAGAATCGGTGTTGCTGTTACTACGTTCAGATTCTACAAAAGCTTTCAATCGAACTCTACGTCCCCTGATATTCTACGATCATGGTACATGATGTTACCACAGAGCAGCCCGGCATACCGGGTACTGTCCACCTAATTGATCTCGATGGCACCATGCACACAAAGCATGCCCAGAACGGACAACGAGATGTTGTACTTGTTCCAACACCCTCGCAGGATCCTGATGATCCATTGAACTGGTCGCCTCGGAGAAAAGCACTATCCATGGCCTGCATGGGTGTTTATACGTTGATGGTCGGCATTGCGAGTGCGGCGATCTACTCGATTCTGCAGCCTATTGCCGAGGAGACTGACCTAACGCTCAACGAATTGAACAATGGTACCGGATGTAAGTATCTGAACCGAAGATTGCATCTCGTAGCGTGAGGCTGACAGATACTGTGCAGACATGTTTCTCTTCTTCGGATGGGGTTGCCTTTTCTGGCAACCTATCGCCTTGCAATACGGCAAGCGACCAGTATACCTGTTCAGCATACTTGCCACTATGGGGATTCAACTCTGGGCACCATATACCAAGAGCAATGGTCAATGGATTGCCAACAAGATTCTTCAAGGCTTCTTTGGAGCTCCGATAGAGAGTCTCTGTGAGATCTCGGTCACAGACGTCTGGTTCCAACACGAACGTGGAAAGTACTTGGGCCTCTATGCACTTCTCCTAGCTGGTTCCAACTTTCTCGCCCCAGTATTTGCTGGCTTCATTGCGGACGGCCAAGGCTGGAAGTGGGTTCTGTACTGGTGCGCGATTTTCTGCGGAATTGGATTTGTTTTCCTTTTCTTCTTCATGGAAGAAACAAATTACTCCAGGCACTTGGTTACTGGAATAGCTCCTGATGTTGGTGCCCAGACCGAACAGCCATCTACCACAGAAAAGACGAGCGAGAAGATCATGCGCTTAAACGACTGTGATTCAGAGACCGGATCGCCTGTACCCCTTGACCAGTTCAAGCGCAAGATATATCTGGACAAAATCAAGTTGTGGCAGAAGTCTGACATGCAAAAAGATAATCATATCGTTGGTATGACTACTCGACCGCTGATATTCCTCTCCTTCCCTGTCATTCTCTATGCTGGGTTCTCCTACGGCAGCAACCTGATCTGGTTCAACGTTCTCAATGGAACTGCTTCGTCGATTCTCGGGAGTCCTCCTTACAACTTCTCAGCTTCAATGGTCGGTCTATCATACATCTCACCTCTCATTGGAGTGGCCATTGGATCCTTCTATACTGGAGTAATCGGCGACAAGATTGTTCTTGCAATGGCACGTTGCAACGGAGGTATCCTGGAGAGCGAGCACAGACTTTGGCTGTTTTTACCTTCGTTGCTTCTCATTCCCGGTGGCTTGATCTTGTGGGGAGTAGGTGCCGCACAACATATCATGTGGTTTGGCTGTGTGTTTGCAATGGGCGTCATTGCTTTGACCAACACCATTGGCATCCAGTTGAGCATCTCGTACGCCGTCGACTCATACAAAGACCTTGGAGGCGAGGCAATCGTCACTGTCATCTTGGTCCGCAACACGATGAGTTTCGCTATCGGATACGGTATCACCCCATGGATCAGTGGGATGGGTTTGCAGAACGCCTTCATCCTCGCTGCTTTTGCAGGCCTTGCCCAATGTTTGACCTTCTTTGCCATGGTCAAGTTTGGCAAACAGCTTAGAGCGAAGAGTGCTGGCAAATACGCGAAGTACGTTCAGAAGATGGCAGAAAGCGGCCTCGTGCACTGAGATATACGGAGAGTCTACTACACAAAACCATTTCCGCATTAGAAATAACATCATACATCGAACTCTGTCAAATTGTTTCTCCTCCATAAGTTCAACTTTACTGAATCGTGGTACTAACCACTGTAGTCGATTACATTGTTCTCCGATCTAACTCCATACAGTTAGGCATAATCCTGAGAGCCTGCTCTCTGATATTCCACTTCCATTCCGAACCTATCACCACATATTCCGTCGTCGAGCCTTCGTTTGTGTTGAGCAAGGCTTACTCCAATATACACTATGGGCTACCTCTAAGGAGCAAGTAGATCTTGTGTGCTCTCAATAGGCAGCGCCTTTTCTCGTAACAAATTGTGCCTGTTCATACAAAGACATGGTCTGCCTGAACCGTTGAGCCATCTCCCGCATTTCCCGATCATGGTTATCCAGCATGATATCCATCTTGTTCATCTCAGTGAAGACCTGATCAATATCGACAGACACCCTTGCTTGAGTGCAGAGAGGGATATCACGAGATCGTGATGGTCTGGCAACATCTTCCAAATCCCATATTTGGACAAAATCATCTGCCTGATCTTGATGGCGCCTTTTGCACAGACACAGTGCTGCAAGTTCTGGGATCTTGCGGTAGATATAGGCGGTGTCTACGCCAGATGTGATGGCATCGAGAATGCTGTTTGCTTCGCGTAGGTTTGCTTTCGAGATGGGGTTGTTGCAGTATGTGTCGTTGTTCGTGTATCCGATGCAGCCTAGGCTACCAAATCTGAGAAGCAGCTGGAGGGTTGCCGCTGTGTCGTCCATGTTAGGTTGATGATTTGAAAGAATGGTTTTGGTTAAGAACCTGCCGGTTTGAGATAGAATAGTGATTTGATTCGAGTCCAGACATAGGCGATGCTGCATTTTATCTTCAATCTTTAGCAGCTTACATTTGGTCCCAGATCCACGATGTTTCAAACTTCGTGAGATCTTAAGTCTGATGGAGACAATATGTCTCTGACTCGGATATCTTTCTTTCTCCTCCAAACACTCTCTAAGACATCTTACTGGAAGCAGATCATATCCCAAAGTCATGTCTGAGAAGCCATAGATAGTCTGAGAACTGATGCATCCCAATCTGATGGAACCTTCAACAGGCAAAACTATATACTGACGATGAACGACAGTAAGAACATGCTGTGTCGGAGCTCAGAGTCTCTATACGTCTTCCAAGAAAAGGTTGGCAAGAAGGTATTTCAGATAGTCATATAACAGTGCTTCATGAACAAGCATTATTTTCACTACAACTATCACATGCCAATCTCACATATACGAGTACTGACTACTCTGGCTCTCTGAATGTCCCGCGGGCTCGGAGCCGAGCTTAATATACGGAGATGCGAGAGAGTACAAAGAAAGGCAGACGGGTTGTGTGGTGTCGCAAAATAGCAGAGACATGGCAGCGATCGCTTAGTCAGCCAATCGATGGTCGCGAAATATCAACCAGGCTCAGTCTTTGGCTTCGGAACCACCATCATGGAAGGTCAAACCACATCGAGCCCTACCACTGGATCTTTTCAGAAAAAGAGAACTTCACGAGCTTGTAACATCTGCCGTGCGCGGAAAGTGAAGTGTGATGGCAATGTACCATGCAGCAGATGCTTGGACAGTCACGTTGACTGCATCTATCCGGGTGGGGTCAGGTCGCGTTCAGACGTCAGACCGATAGCTCCTAGGCCTATAAAAAGACAACACTTATCAAGTGTTCAGACGGTTCAAGAACCAGAATTGAATAATCGCACTTATGACGACCCGGTAACTCACAAGAAACAGCAGGAGCTAAGGGCTGGAATCGGAGCCTTTGACAGCAACACCGACGCCTACCAATTCTATGGTCCAAGTTCTCATTTCTCTTTCGTTCAGCGGCTATATCAGCGTATCCGGCGTCAGAGTAATGCTCCCCTTAACGTGTCGCGACAAGTACCAGAAGGTCTGAAGAATTGGGGCATTGAACGTCAGATATTTACTCATGGTGATGAGAGCTCATCGCACCAGGCTACGATTCCAGATGGCAGCTTTCTGCCAAAGGAGCTAGGCGACGCCTTCATCTCATCTTATTTCACAATCATGCATCCTCAAGGCCCCATACTTATCGAGTGCGATGTCCGACATACATGGGAGGTCCTCTGGAGTGGACCTGGTCTCGCGCCTGATCGCAGCACGAAGTTCGCCAAGGAGAAATCAATTCTATACATGGTCCTAGCCATTGGTGCCAGGTTGACTGACTCTCCTGCTTCGAACGCCTGGGCTCAACACTTTTACGAGCGTGCTGGAGTACCCACGGACTGTTTTGAAGAGACCTCGCTTCTTGGAACTCACCTTGTACTACTAAGGGTAAGTTTGACCAGATAGAAATCATCTGACACATCTCATTCATTTATAGGCACAATACGGAATGCAAATCGGAAGACCGAATATGGTTTATCTGTATCTTGGACACGCTTCGCGATCCGCCATGGCTCTAGGCCTCCATCGTGCCCAAGTAGTGGCAGGAGACAATCCGTTCTTGAATCGGCTCAGACTAACGTTCTGGACGATATTCTACATGGAACGAATGATGTCCATGTTCACCGGCCGGCCTTCTTGCTTCCTTGATCATTCGATTGACGCTCCCTATCCTGACGACCTTCCTCGTTCAGAAGACGGATCGCAAAACATCGAATATGCATACATCCGTGCGATGGCTGCTCTCGGCAAGATTAGCGAAAGGATCATGAGGGCGCAGTACTCTCCCACCAGAGAAACACGAGTCGCCGACCTGACAGAACTCAACCGTATCAACAACGAATGCTCGCAAGCTCTGCGTGACCTCTTGGACACTCTGCCTTCGTACCTGCACTTCTTCAACGACAAAGCACCGGTTGGTGTCCCATGGCAAGAAGTGCAAAGGAGCCATTTGGGCACCACTTACCGGGTCGTGTGCATCTTGATGATGCGACCAGCTTTAGTCTACACCACATTCTTCGACTCAAGACAGCAAGCTCAGGAGAGTATAGGCGATCGCATTGACATCCAACGAGACATTGATGTCACTGTGTCATCCGCCAGAGACCTAATCTCTCTGGTCTACGACAGCTTCTTCGACCGTTGCCCTACCATGAGAAGAGATGGAAATATGGTCTACTTTATTGTCTCCGCGTGCCTTGTCCTCCTCTTCGATGTCCTGGACACCGAAACAACACCCGCGCACGCAAAAGACGTGTTCCAAGCAGTGGAGAAAGGCTTGAAATGCCTCGACAATATCAATCACATTGGTTCGACAACAGGCCGAGCCATAAGTCTGGATGTGATGAAGATTGCAAAGGACGCTCTCAAGTCCACCGAACCGACCTCTGATCTGGGTACGAACTTGATGGAGTCATTCACTTGGCTCAACAACGAGATGTTTGATCAGAGCCCGTATGACTCTGCAAGTTCGTGGCTTTACAACTCTCTCGGCATGCCTTCGTTTGACTACAGCGCTGTTGGTATGACGGATCTGTTTGGGCCTAGTGGTATGGACCTCATCACGCCCATGGATTCGAATCAGATAGTGCTTGATGTCTTGGGCTCGGGACTGCAGGTCGCGGATGGCAGTTATGTTCCGTCACAGCCGGTATCTCGAGGGCTGTAGTTGGTGCCAGTGCGTATATGGTTGTGTTCAAAACGTAGTAACTGCTAGTCAAGAAATTGTCCAGAGCCTTGAATAGTCGAGAAATTCACCCACCGCGTCGCTCATGACAAAATTGACTCTTTCCAACGAGCAGAATACCAGATATGATCCCCAGCTCTACTTTTTCATCAGATCCGCTGCAGTAGAGGCCGAGGGGGAGATGTTTGCAGGTCTTGGGTTGGTGACAGGGTCGTACGGCCAGACATGATTTTTATTTTTATTTTCAATTTATCATTGTTTGCCTGCAATAGCAGACACAACTGCTCGTCTGACACGTAATATAGTCCAGAGACAGCAACGGCTTTGTTATAATAAGAGGCAGATGAGACCAGGCGATGAAAAGAGAGATTGGGAGAAAGTACAATGATATTGAGCGACTAGGAACAAGACTCAGACGTGAGGCATCTGAAGAAAAAAATCGTTAGTGCGAAGGGACTGATACAGGGACATTCGAGAGGTCGTTCGAGGATGGGCAGTCAAGTTACGTCCTATCAGCATTGCCATGACTTTGCATATAAGTCTGCGCGACTGATGGGGTAACCTGTAAATGAGCTCTACGCTCTCACATTTCACGACATGACAAGATCACAGGACAGCACTTCACGATAGGCAGACGTGAAGGGTTGAGCCTTTCCACGTCTTTGTCCATGCCTAGAGATGGCCTCTTCCCGAATGGGACGAGTTGATCTCGCAAATTTGCAACGAGGCAAATGGTTTGTTCGGTGGAGAAATTGCATTCAACTAATACGCTGAAGAGCACTCCCACCCAGCTACCACGCTGACAAAAAAATCTCTGATGCCGGATGCCACCTTTCATAACTCTTCTTTTCTTGTCGAGGGTTCCTCCTTGTTCTCAGTCAACACAAGCGACGAGCTTATGCGACGAGCTGGACAACACCACCGGCCTCCTTGATCTTGCGCTCAGCCTCGGCAGAGACGTAGCGGGCGCGGACGATGATGGGGATCTTGGGGAGACGGCCCTTGCCGAGGACCTTGGAGTAGCCGAGGGGCAGGAGGTCGAGGACGGGGGCGGAGTCGGCATCACCCTTGCCGGCAAGGTACTTCTCGCGCTGCTCGGCGGGAACGAGGGACCAGAGCTTCTCGAGGTTGATGACGGGAGCCCAGAACTGGTTCTGGAGCTTGTGGAAGTAGCGCATACCGACCTTACCGCTGTGGGGGTGGTTAGAACATCGCATCAGAGAATTGGGTGAGTGGAGAAAACTTACAAGTAACCGGGATGGTACTTGTCCATGTTGGTTCTGTGGTGGTGCTGACCACCGGCGAGACCACGACCACCGGGATGCTTGCGGTGCTTACCGACACGACCGTGACCGGCAGAGACGTGACCGCGGTGCTTGCGGGTGTTGGAAAGGCGGGTAGGCATCTTGACTTGTTGTTGCCGTAATGTCGCGGATGAGGAAAGGAAGAAGGAAGCAGCAACGATTTGCGCAAAGTCGCCAGCGTCGAATTTCGATCGTGGTCCGAGCAGCGCTATTCCCTTGGCGTCTGCTCTGCTTGGCGGCCGCTTTCTCGCTTAGAGCTTCATCTCTCCACGTGACCCGAGCCTCGACAGAAGCAGACTGGCCTTGGCGATGATATCATGCTACTGCCAATCACATGCGCGTGATGCACAACATACTCGTCCCTTTCCTCACTTTCTTGTGATAGCAAGATACCAACCATGGGCAATCTCAACACTCTATTCCTCACCTTCAATTGCGGCCGCGAGCTGGTCAACGCCGACTATTTTGCTGCCAGTATCAACAAAGGCCTCTCTCACGCCCAGCTCCCTCCGGATGTGATAGTCCTCTCGCTGCAGGAGATTGCTCCTCTAGGCCAGTCTTTCCTTGGAGGCTCCTTCTTGTCGCCATACTTCGAGCGCTTTTCACAGACCATCGAGAAGCTCAACCAATCTTGGAAACATGACGAGCGATACGAGACGGTACTCTGCAGCAATGTCGGCATGACAGCTCTTATGCTGTTCGCAAAACCCGAAGTCGCGCGCAACATTCGTGGTGTTCAGACAGCTGGAACAGGAGTCGGAGCATGGGAAATGGGCAACAAAGGTGCCGTCGGTGTGCGACTGGCCTATGCAATTGACGACGGCAGTGAGATGGACCTTACCTTTGTTGCAGCCCATCTGGCTCCCCACGAACCAGCCTGGCAGCGTAGAAACCTGGACTGGCGTTCCATCAACGAGAACTTGGTCTTCACAAAGGTCACAGACGCTGAGAAGACACGATCACGCGCGACCAACAACGAAGACGTCCAAGATGAAACAGAACCCCTGCTTTCGTCAGCCACTGACAACCAGCACACCTCGCAAGAGCAGGAAAATGGCTTGATGAAGTCGAACTCATACATATTCTTTGGCGGTGACCTCAACTACCGCACATCGGACATTAAACCACATCCCGACAACCACCACGCCTTCCCACGCTGCAACGACTCGCCCGAGGATGCCACCCACTACTCGCATATCATGCCTAACGACCAGCTGCAACGTGAGAAAGCTGCCGGGAACACGCTACACCACCTTCAAGAGGCGCCTATAAACTTCGCGCCAACATACAAGTTTTCCAAGAAAGCACAGGAGCAAGCCGCACAGATGGTTGAAGATGTGCAAAAACAGATAAAGTCGGGTAAAGACGCAGTCACGGTACCCGACGAGACAGAATGGCACTGGGCAGAACATCGCCATCCCAGTTGGTGCGATCGCGTACTGTACCTGGCACTGCCTGGTCACGACCCCACTGTCCATGCCTATAACTCGCTATCGTTACAACCTTCGTCAGATCACAAGCCCGTCGTCTTGTATGTTTCAATACCCACTCACCCAGTGGAGTCGACAAATGACATTAAAGCACCATACCCTATCAAGGCGGGTTGGAAGCAAAGGCGTGAAGCTGCAAGACGTAGAGAGTTGGCTGTCGGCGTTGTGACTTATCTCGTCATGACATGGGAGGGAAGAGTCTTGTTGGTTGGTGCAGTATTGGCTATAATTGGCGCATGGGCTGCCCTGAGCTCTCTTCTATGAGAGGAACAGTTATAGAACTTTGGTAGAAATTATGCAGTACGAATGATGAGAAAGATACCCCTGACACCCATCACCAATCCTGAAACTTGTTGATGTTTGTAGAGTTTGAACTCATGGGTATCGTTGTGTGCAGGCTTCCTGCTCTCTATAGCCATCTATTCCATGATAGGCCCCCTCTTCCATATCCGTTGTACATGCTCTTATTTCTTCTCCGACCCACGCTCCTCCAACATCTTGACAAAGCCATTCGAGAACCTCTCAACCTGCTCATACGCAATATCAAACCCTCTCGCACCACCATAATAAGGATCATCCACCTCCTCCTTCCCTTTCCCACCCCAAACCCCAAACAACATGACCTTTGCGGCCTCCTCCTCTGTCAACTCTCCCTTCTTAATCATCCTCTTCCTCGCATTCAGCAAATGCTCCTCATTATCCCTGTCCATTGCAAACACATAGTCAAACTCTTTGAGGTCAGACTTTCGGAATTTGCGGGCTTGGTGTGTGTAGAAGGATGAGGTGATTTTGTGGGCGTTTAGGACGGAGATTGTGCGTGGGTCGGGTTGTTCTCCTGCGTGGTAGGCTCCTGTGCCGCAGGAGTCGATGGAGGAGATCATGGAGTGGGCGTTTGGGCGGGTGTGGTTTGTGATGTGGCGGAATACTCCTTCGGCCATTGGTGAGCGGCCTGTAGAGGTGTTTGTGTCAGTATGTGTGGTGGAGATTCAGATATGGGATGGCATTTCGTACAGATGTTGCCCAGGCAGACGAAGAGGACTGACACGGGCTTTTGCGCCTCTGAGTTCTTTGAGGTCGTCATGGTTGTGTGGTATAGAGGAGGAAATGTTGTCTGAATTACAAAAGTTGTTGGAGATGCGTTCATCGATCGGCATGTGAAAGTTGAGCTTCGGCCCGATCGGGAAGTGACGACAGGGTCCATCTTCCTTCCCTCTTCGTCCATACATGCTCTCCCTCATTGTTTTGATAAAATTCAGAATATGATTATCGAGAGTCACAAGGGACCATCGTCCATGATGCAGTGTGCGAGTCTTTTTCATCAGACCTTCCCGTCCGGACACCTGCTCCATCATCTCCCAGCAGACAGGCCTATAGACAGGTAGGCATCAGTGCTGTTGTCAAAGGGCAACCAGATCCGAGTCCAGTTTGAATGGCTCATACAAAAGTCTCGACCAACTGCCTATTCAGAGGTACAACGGCAACTCGAAAAGAACTTGCTCTATGACTATTGCCCACGTGTGAGATGGTATAGATGAGTCAAGACAGAACATATATAAGCCTGTCT
>Ga0268251_10000269_pt1 | contig 17488 bp, 19 predicted proteins | sample AgamicAsMae_FD_200527 | JGI IMG/M metagenome (GOLD analysis project Ga0268251, IMG submission 200527) | Agave microbial communities from Guanajuato, Mexico - As.Ma.e (v2) (version 2) | ecosystem: Host-associated > Plants > Phyllosphere > Phylloplane/Leaf | place: Guanajuato, Mexico | collected...
CAATACTGTCGTGGAAACTACTGGCACTGGGATCCCAAAATAACGACTCCCCCTGGTCTTTATGTCCTGTCCTTCATTTTTTATAAAATCACTGGCCGATGTGACCTGGATGCTCTGAGATTCATCAACGCTCTTTCCCTCTTCGCCGTCTTTTTCTTCCTTCTTCACACTGCTCCCCCTGTCTCTCCTCGCTCTGCAAAGCAATTGCCCTCTGAAAAGTCGACTCTTTTTCTTCCTTTAGCCAGTCTATGTCCCCAACAGATTCACTCTGCTCTCAACATCTGCCTGTTCCCACCGCTGTTCTTCTTCTGCGCTCTCTACTACACCGACGTTGCATCTACTCTGAGCGTCCTCCTGTTCACAAGGCATTTGCTCGAGAACAACTCTCGTGGCCCAAGTACCTTTTTCCAGGCTTGCCTGTCAATACTTCTGGCCATCATCTCTCTCTCCTTCCGCCAAACTAACATCTTCTGGGTTGGTGTCTTTCCAATCGCTTTACTGGCACTCGGCGCTCTACACAAGGATGTCGAGTCCATCAGACCAGGTAGTGGCAAGTCTGTCGTCTTGCATGCTTGGGCCAATGCCACTTTCTATGATCCTCAAATGCGTGATGCTATGCTGAATGGTCAGTCTCCGCGTCTTCCTTCTCGTCAATGTCTAAATCTGACCCGTCACAGATTTCTGGCTTACCTGCATTTCTACTGTGACATTGGTCCTGCGTGCTCTGTACTTTCCTCGTACATTGCTTAAGGTCTTGCGACTAGTGTGGCCATATATCATAGTACTCGGGCTTTTTGGCTCCTTCGTTCTGTGGAACGGCTCAGTCGTACTTGGTAAGTCATCGAACACTTGTATCACTTTCTAAGCTCTAACACTCCATCTTGCAGGTGACAAAGGGAACCATGTTGCCACGCTGCACCTGCCACAGATGCTCTACATCTGGGCATACACGAGCTTCTTCTCGATTGGTCTCACCTACCCCTTTGTTGCACAAGGACTGCTCTCCGTATTTGCAGCCATTCCAATCGCCGCCGTGATGGAACCGCTATTGATCTTCGGCAGACAAAAGTTCCTACCACGACCTGCAGTCCTCTTCGGTTTCGTCCTGGCTATGACATTGACAATAAAGTTCAACACCATCGTACATCCGTTTACTCTTGCCGACAACAGACACTTTACCTTTTACGTCTTCCGCTATCTACTCGCATACCCCATCATCAAGTACCTCGCCATACCCGTGTACATGTCCTGCGCGTGGTCGGTCCTGCAAGCCCTCGGTGCACCCGCTCAAATGTGCGAAATCAAAGAAGACGAAAAGGACGATGGCAAAGGCATTGCATCAGGAAAACCACAGAGTGAATCAGAAGACGACGGCCAAGGCCAACTTCTCCGCCTCAACGACGCACCCTTTGGTGAGGGCAGCACCATCAGTTTCGTTCTCGTGTGGATCGGCGTATCTGCCCTCCAACTCATCACTGCACCTCTAGTGGAACCTCGCTACTTCATCCTACCATGGATCATGTGGCGCCTACGCGTTCCCCAATCTCACCCCGGCGCTTCACTCACCACCAGACCCACACATAAGAATTGGAAACAGTGGTGGAACAAAGAGAGACAGAGACGTGATATCGATCGTCAGAGTTGGGGCAATTGGTTCTATATTGTTCTCTGGGCTGAGCATGATCATAGGCTGTATCTCGAGACTCTGTGGTTTGGGCTTATTAATGTGGTCGTGGGGTATATCTTCTTGAACTGGGGCTTCGAGTGGCCGCAGGAGCCTGGCAAGACGCAGAGGTTCATGTGGTAGTGATGACCATATACCAGCGAGGTATCCTTTTTTCAAATCTATACTCGATATATCTCTCTACCTATTCAGAGTTGTGAACCATCACTCAAATTGTGTTTCAACATGTACGTTAAAGGAAATCTAGAGTGATGGAAAGATACGAAAAGCGTAGTATTGTCAGAGCCCAAAGCTGACAAGCAAGTTATTCTAAAAATGATTATCGACAAATTTGAAACATAATTCTATACATGTTGATTGGCATCGCCCATGACCATCAAGGCCAGAGTTCTCACGCCTTTAGCGACGGATCAAGCGGTGTACCTGATCGCGAGCCTTTCTTCGATGGAGGTCCGTTATCGTCTGTCAACCCCAGCGCAGCACGTACGCGTGCGCCACCTCGCTTGCGAAGTTCTCCAGTGACACCTCGTAGACATTCCGGTACCTCTTTGCCCATCTTGAGATAGCATAGTTTGAGGTTGCGGGCCTTGTCCTTGAGCTGGATTTGATTCCTGTCTTTGAGCACTTCGCTGACGCTACCACCGCGGCCATACAGACTGAGAATCTGTGACCAATGGGGACCCTTGACTTCGGCCAGACCAGCCATCAGTGCGTCTTCCTCTTCTTGCTTCCAAGGCTGCCGTTGCGTGGCGCTACCGCCTGTCTTTGGCTTTGGACGTGCTTTTGGTGAGGTCTTGGATTGGCCAATCTCGGGTGTTCCTTGAACCGCTCGTAACGGCGTAGTTTGTCTTTGAGTACTCTCCACCAGTAGGCTGCTTTGATCTCCGAGACCATTGCTTTGATCTTGAGCACCAGCTACCGGACTACTCAAGCTTCCAAATCTGCCTGATGACGGTGTTCCACGACTACCGGCTGCGTAGGATGGTGAGATGACTCCAGGTTGACTGATAGGAGTTCGTGCCTATATATTGGTTAGTCTACGAGTCATACATGTAACGACGAAGCGATGACTTACGGGATTGTTGATGATGGCCTCAACATTTTTGCTGAGTGCCACGGCAAATTCACGCAAGAAATCATGCCAACCATATTTCCGAGGCAGAGTCTGGTATGCATCGTATGATGGTTCGTCGAAGAGATATTGTTTCCTAGCGCGGGCTCTGTCAAGGAAGTCTTGTTCGCTAGGTGCGAGGTTAGGAGCATCTGGATGACGAGACAAGAGTTGATCTGCCAAGTCACTAGGGAATAGTTCGTCCAGCAAGGCTTCTGACGGGCCGTCGTTGTTCATGAGAGCAGCGATGTATGCCTGTGTCTTCAGCTCAAGGAAGATGGTGCTCTGCCACTTAAGCAAGCGCTGGCCTGGACAGATGAAAGTCTCCATGAAACGGCAGTCTAGGTCGAAGAAGCTGATGTCGTGGCCTTCGAGAATGCTCGAGATGAAGATTGCACGGTTAGCTTTGCGTACGATTTCGTGCTGCGACGCAGTGAAAGCGGGCAAGGTGTGCATGTCAATGAAGACTGCACTTTTGGCGTAAACCTTGCGAGTTTGGTCAAAAAGAGTTCGCCTTGTAAAGTAGGCTTGACTTCCTTCATGATCCCGACCCGCGGTGAGCAATAGGATGTCGTTCAGTGAGCCCTTGGCAAGATTAAGAATGATCTGCGTAGACTGTGGGGATGATTAGCGGCAGGGCTGATAGGCTTGTACGGACACAACATACTAGATTGTCCAGAGTGGCTAGACTCTGCAACTTGAGGTGTTGGCTAGCATCAGCACCATAGACACATGGCTCGCCGGCCTGGTAGTTCCAGTTGTCGAGGACACTGCTGCTCGGACTGGGGCGGGGCTGCCACCAATCGGTGTTGGCAGAGTATGCGGCATTTTGCACGTGATCGGCAGGCATGTTGTAGTATTGCTGGGGAGTCTGAGGTAGCGACTGTGGCTGAGGCTCAAGGCCCGGCTGGAGGTGAGGCTGCGACGGCAGCGGGAGTGGTTGCGAGTGCTGGGGCAGGCGCTGGACGGGCAGGCCCCAGTACGAGGGCTGCTGCTGCTGCTGCTGCTGCTGGTATTGGTAGAGCGACTGGGTGGCAGCAGCGTGTGGGTGAGCCGAGTCGAAGTGCGGATGCGGGTTCGGGCTCGGATGGGTGGATGCGAGGTGTGGGTGATATAGGGCAAATTCGGTGTCCGGCAGTCTGTTGTACAGGGCCAGAGGGTTGTTGTAGGGCGGTCCCAGATATGACGAGGGGTTCACGTAGGTGGTATGGGGCGTGTCGTTGCGGGCGCGCTTCTGCGACACGGGAAGGGGCGATTCTGGGTCGAAAAAGCTGGTCGAGACGTCGTCTCTGAGGCGCTTGATTCCATGGCCTTGGTCGAAGCCATGAGCGAGGGCTTCAAGGCGCGACAGGGCATTAGCGATGGTTTATCGGTCAAAGGAATCTCGCGCGCGCTCACCCGACATTCCTGTGCTGTCTGAGCGGAACTCAACACCTGCGTCTAGGACACCGACAGTGACAACCGATGAGCCCTAACAAAGCCCTGCGTTTATAGGGATACTGAGGGCGGGTTTTTTGGACGTTGGTCGTGTCTTGATGACTGCTGACGTTCTCCTGAAGAGTCGAAATCCATCGCTCCAGCAAGTCGTCTGTCACCCTGCCCACTGGCCCACAAAGGCGCACACCCGTGCACTTCACGGCGCTATCGGATAGCCGTATGCCTCGGATACCTGACCATCAACACGAATTCTTTCCATTGCAAAAACTACAGCTCCAAACAGCATTCTACACAAGTTGCAGCGGCCGCGTTATAGGGCACGATCCTGCAGTGTCTTATTAGTACAACTGTGTTAACTTAACCCTAAGTTCGTGGTGTGCCCACCTCTTAGGCTCACGAGGGCCAGTGACGAGGCTTTCCAGCAGCAGGGCTAAGTAGGGTAAGCAGCGCCGAGTCATTTCCTGTGCGACTTGCTCGTACCCTGACAAGCGCTTTCCTGAACCAGCCCACCTTCCTAACGCGTCTGCAAGCTGCCCTCGAACTGACGTGCAGCTCCTCCCACAAGCGTCAACTGACGTGCATATACCATTCCCAGACCCCAGACCATGGGCCTGGCCCTCCGTCCAATCACTCAGTATCACTAGATCCGGTCCCCATCCACCCTCGTCGTCGCCATGGCGCTCAACTACATCACCTTCAACCAGGACCACAGCTTCCTGGCCGTCGCAACCACGGATGGCATGCGCGTCTATTCGACCAATCCCTTCTCTCTTATCTTCCAAACCCCTCTGACCGAAAATGGCGCTTCCGGCGACATCGCCATCCTCGAGATGCTCTTCTCCACCTCGCTCGTTGCCATGATCCTGTCTCCGCGACTCTTGCGCATCGTCAACACAAAACGCCAGACCACTGTATGCGAGCTCACCTTTCCTGCCCGAGTCGGCGCCGTCAGACTCAACCGCAAGCGTCTTCTCGTCGTCATGGACGACCTCATGTTCGTCTACGACGTGTCCTCGATGAAGGTCCTCAAGGAAATCGTCACTCCCTCAAATCCTCACGCCATCTGCGCTCTCTCTCCCGACTCTACAAACAATTACATTGCCTACCCCATGCGCAAGAAAGAATATACCTCACAGCCGGCTCCCACTCACGTACCTCCGGCCGGCCCACGAGTCACTGAACCCATGGGTGGAGATGTCATGCTTTACAACGCCAACGACATGCAAGAAGTCAAGGTTATACCCGCTCACCAGGCCCCTCTGTCGTGCATGGCGATCAACAAAGAAGGCACTATGCTGGCTACCGCTTCGGAGAAGGGTACTGTTATCAGAGTCTTTGCCATCCCATCTGCGCAGAAACTCTACCAGTTCCGCAGGGGCAGCATGCCTGCTCGCATTCACTGCATGTCCTTCAACGAAGCAAGCACTTTGTTGTGTGTTTCTAGCGCTACCGAGACGGTCCACATCTTCCGCCTCTCTACAGATAATGCTGTACCAGATTCAGGCCTAGAAGCACCGTCTGATGCCCCTACAACGCCACAGCGCTACCCACGCCAACGCAGCGAAAGTCCCAACGACTCGTCTGATCCCTCGTCAAGCTCCATCCTTGGTGACTCTGCGGCAGACTCGCCTGCGAAACCTCTACGTTCCCCCGGCTGGATGTCTATGGTTCGTCGAACCTCGCAAAATGTGTCTACTACACTCGTCTCGCGTGCTGCAGGGTACCTGCCAAACGCTGTCACCGAAATTTGGGAGCCAGCTCGCGACTTTGCCTGGGTCAAGATACCTAAAGGTCGCAATGGCGCGCCTGTCAAGAGTGTAGTTGCCATGGGCGAGGCAGCTCCTGAGGTCATGGTTGCCACTAGCGAAGGCGACTTTTTGATCTACAACATCGACCTTGAGAGCGGAGGCGAGGGCCGTCTGGTCAGACAATACTCTGTCCGGGAAAGAAGCGAGACACATAGTGGTTTCAACGCTGATTAGAGACCTGCCTCTCGAAACTTTGGTGTGAATTCGACAGCCCGGCTCGTAGGCGGCTCACCCGTGGATGTCGAACGCGACCTTTTCAACCTGGCCATCTCGTCTCCCGCGTTTTCTCTGATCGACCGCTGGTCCTCCTCCGACTCTTCTCTTGAATCCTCTTTCGAATCTCTTCTCGTTGCTCATTACACCGAGAACATCTCCTCCAAATGAGTAGCAGAGAGTGTCTTACTGCGTCTTTTTTTCCTTTCTTAGCGACTGGCGTTATTGGGGAGGTCTTTGATGGATGCATCTGGGAATGGCGTTCTTTTTATCCTCTTGTCTCTTGTCCCAGCGGACGAATGCTGACAGATACACGGCGTCTTTGCTATCACTTTAACAATCTTTCTAATGTAACTTTATTCAGTTCGCTGTTTCTGACCTCGTCTGCTAGTGGCTGTCCTCTCAGTGACATTCCACAAGAAGGGCTCAGAACTCTATCCTTGTTCAGCCTTGTTGCCCTAACCGCCTGCCAAATCGGTAAAATGTTTGGTTTGTTGATCAGTCTGGGATATTCCTCTGCACCATCATGCTCCTCTCCGCCAGACGGTTTCATCACGAAGTCCTTGAATGCGAGATTAGATACCTTCTCTAGACAATCGCGGTCGTACATACAACCTTTTTTTTTTGACATTGTTTTGCGTATCACCCTGGCCGATAATTTCAAGGTCACTGATCTCAACCAGCAACCAAGCCCTATCCTTTACGAAATCGATTCTGTACAACGCACAGAGCAGCTGACCGTTGTTCTGATTGCGGATCGGATACGGGTATGCTCGGTCGCTCCACTGATCGACTGACCGACATGTCTTGAGAAAGCTTGGAGAAATTCAATGGGTGAACAATCGTGTGTTTACATCAAATCATACTACAAACCATTCCAAACCCTGCTTGAACCATCAAGACCACCTCCCGAGAACCCGCCAGAACACCATCCCCAGACCTAGAATTTGCAAGAAAAAGAGCCATCAATTGCTCCAGAGCCCAGCCGTCCACTCCCTAGCACCCGGATCCCTAGCCCAAGCAGCAACAGCAGCAGCAACCGCCAACCCAACCGGCAACGCCATCCCCTTAGCATTCCTGACCACAACTTCTACAGTAGTCTCATTGATCACTGGATCCACAGGGGTATGATCGAAGATATGACGACGCTCAGCACCAGCAGACACAGGAGATCGTACAGCAGCAGAGCGGCGAGCAGACTTCGGAGTCATGGGGTCATCGGCAATGTTAAAGCTCGAGGTAAACATGTCTTCAAGACCTGTGCCCTTTTCTGCGGCTTCCATGTCGGATTTCAAGGTCCATTTGCCAGGGTGTAGTTCAAAGTGGTCTTTTGTTCTGTTTCTGTCCAAGCTGGACATGTAGGCAGGAGTCGTAGGTTTGCGCGGTGAGTCTTCGTCTTCGTGATCATCTACAACAGTAGGTTTCTTTGCAAGTGACGGTACGCTGGCGGATGAGAGGCCCATCTTCTGGAAGAAGTCGCGTTGTTGGGAGAGAGGAGTTGGCTTGAATTGTGGTGGTGGCGGAGGGTTCCGTAGGCGATGTGCTGGTGACATGGGAGCTGGGGGTAGACGGCCAGTGAAAGGAGATTTCTCGCCAGTTGCCATGCTAGCGGCTGGACGCAAGAAGGGTGGGACAGCTGAAGCTGCTTGAGGCTGAGCAGTGTGGGTAGGTTTGATGGGCGACGACTGATTGATAGGCTCCCAATCCATAGAATCTGCCATGTCCTCACCGGGACCCGGAGATGGCGATGGTCGTGAGAATCGTGACAGAAGCGGCGATGCAGCCCGTGTCGCAGACCGCGTGACACGATGAGACCCTAAGTTCTCAAGAGGGAATGGCTGACGCGATGGAGACATGGTAGCGAGGTGAGGCGAGGCTTGACTGATAAAGTCATCGGTCGGCGGGTGGAAACTTCCAGGCTCAATCAGAGGCTCCGTGCTAGCCTTCCATGAAACTCTGGGTGCAGAAGAGTAGTTGACGGTACGCAAAGAAGCGATTGTGGTTAGGACGATGAAAAGAACAGCGCACCCATGCATGGCCTTTGTGATGTCGGTCGCCGACCCATCGATCCAAGGGCTGCTTAAATACCACCAGGCGGTAGCTCTAAGGGTGAGGGTTGCGAACTGATAACGGTAGAAATCAGCAAGACCAATTGCGTGGTGAGTGCGATAAGGAAACCTGAGGCGGTCTTTGAAGGTCGGGTTCCACCACAGAAGCCAGAAACTGAGATACAACGACTTCTTGACAAGGTTGACAAAGAAGTGAGCACAGCCAGGGGGTAAGAAGTGCAAGCGGAAGCCGTTGACCGAGCAGCCGACAAGCATCAGAGGTGTCAGGTCGGCAACCTCCTCATTGTCCCCTGGGATGCCTAAGAAAGCCAGGGTGTGCCAGTAGGCCTGGAAGAGAGCACTGGCCCACCATGCAGCAGCGACGAAACTCAGAGCAGATATGCCAAGCGAAGACGAAGTAGGAAGATTGTTGAAGGCATGAGCTTTTGAACGTTCGAGATTGCGAGTGAGAAAATCGGCCTTTGCGACGTAGTTTGTCCTTTTCAGATGTTGCTCGACTCTCGGGGCGCATTTGGGGCAGACTTGGGGGAAGCGGCGTTCAAGGTCTTTACGATACTGCGGATACTCGGCTTCGTACTTGTGGTATTGCGGATGCGTGTCAGCAGGGAGGTATTCTGCGAGCAAGTTGGCGACCATTTGCTGGTTCTTGAGACATGTTTTGCAAAAGAGGTTGGAAGACTCGGGCTGGACAGGAGACGTCGGTCGTTGGATCGAGTTTGCAAAAGATGCAGGTTGTTTAGCATTAGGTGTAGCCGGAGGATCGGTAATGTCTCCATTCTGTAGTAAAGTCAGTGCTGATGGATGGTACAAGACCCGTGGTTAACGCACAGAATCGAGGTGGTTGGGTGCTTCGCAGCTGGTGCAGACAAAGTGTCGCGTGCGTCCGTCCTTGACATGAGGTGATCGCATGCCGCAGTAGAAGCACCTCAGCCGAGGAGCGAGTAGACTCGGCATCTTGGAGGCGACTTGTGAGAAGGAGGAAGGAGCGATCGTATATCGTGTGTCGCGTGTTGTGTATTAGGCTATCAGACGGGCAGGCGCGTATCTCGAGTCTCAGGTAGGGAACGGCGGCATGGTTGCTTCTACGACACAGGCCTGATGCGGAGTGACTGGCCAAAAGGTGCACAAGTGGTGATTGTCAGGCAGTCTGTCTCTTGAAATGGCCGTAGACATTCTCGAACGCTCGGCTAACAACCAAATAGCAACCCGCGCTTGGCGTGCATGCAGCGTCGGAGGAGACGGCGTTTGGCCGCAAATTCACTGCCCGCAGCCAGACATTCGACTCGACTCGACTCCATCGACGCCCGCCTACGTCAATCACATCGCAATGCAGAAGGTCGTCCAGCGAAGGGTAGCCGCCGAGCGCCAGGCTCTGCGCCGTGCTGCAAAGCAAAGGAGCAAGGTCGACAACGGAAAGGAATGGGGTGCCCGCTACCAGGTCGTCTCGCGCAACAAGCAAGAGACTGTCTACTTCAAGGAGGAAAAGTTCCGCAGACGCGAGGAGTACGAAGTCGGTCCTCTGCTCGCCCCCAGACGCGACACTGGCCACATCAAGGACACATACGGCACCGTCGACCCCAACGTCATCCAGATCCCAAAGCTCCACTGGACCCAGTACAAGCACTTCAAGTGCCCCTTCGCTGTCGGCGACAGAGTTCTGATTACAAAGGGCAAGGATGCTGGCAAGATTGGAGGCATCTCTGAGGTCTCACGGGAAAGCGGTTACGCCCGCATCACAGAGTTGCGAAAGGTACCCACACACAAGACATCCGCCACTGCCAACATCACTGCTAACACCACCACAAGGCCGACTTCTTCGTCCCCGAATACGTGCGCAAGGAGAACCAGGACAATCGCCCAATCGTACAACAATCAATGCCTATCCCCTGGGACGAGCTCAAACTCGTCTATCCTCTTCGCGACCAGACCACCGGTAACTTCGAAGACGTCGTTCTGGACAAGGTAGATTTGCGCGTTGCTGGATGGGTAGAGCACAAGAACGGCCTCCGCAAATACGCCATGGGCCAACGATTCCTCCCTGGTACAAAGACTCCTCTCCCATGGCCCGCCGTCGAGGATCCGCAAAAACCTGAGGGCTACGACGACGACACTCTTCGTATTTCCGTCGACGAAACCACCCACCGCCCTTACTTGCTCCAACCACCAATGCCCATGTCGATCATCGACGAGCTGAGAAACAAGTACTCCATCTTCCGTTCCCGCCACGAGCCTGCATACATTGCCCAGAAGCAGGCCCAGGACCGCGCCGCACAACACAAGCAGAACCTCGCCCGTCTGGTTTCTACTCCTCTTACCGAGCTGAAAGAGCAACAGCGACAGGAGAAGCTCGCAAACCCCCTCGAGCTTACCGAGGAGCAGCTTGCCAGAATCGGAGAGGTCATGGCTCAGGAGAAGCAGAACGCCATCAACAAAATCTCCCAGCAATAAGCTTGTTGCTTGTATTATGGATTACATGTGGTTTGCATCGATGCGGCGTTTTGGTTTCTTCTCCTGTAAAATTACATCCCCTTGTCTATATTTATCTGCCTCAAGAATATTCAGGCAAAAAAGAATTTCAACATCTTACGAGAACCTTCCCCAATGGAAGAATCCAAAGATCTCCCATTTTAAACCAGAATTGGGAAACTACATCTTTGGCGCCTATTTCCACAGCCGTAGCCACTCATGTCTCGGCATGCCTAGCAAGTATACCTAGTCTCAGAGTTGGGATGCCTCTTCTCCGTGTGCCAAGGTCTAAAACGCGCATGACTATAGAAAAGCATAATGCTCTCGAAAACTGGATCGTATCCATGGAGATACAACTCGATCTGGGCTTTCTCTGGATACATCTCTAGTCTAGAAGCCACTGTGCTTTTCTATGGTGAGGACGGTCGCCCTATGTCTTCGTGGAGTGAGGGTGGATGTTACAGAATCTCGTACGGTACCCTACGCTCCTCTCTCCTACGAAGGTGAAGAATACAATGCTCGCTATAAAAAGGCACCGTGATTTCTGGATCAAAGATGGATCCAAAGAGAGCCTAGAGTACACCGCATCTCGATGGATACGATCCAGTTCTTAAGAACATTGTGCATTTTGATAGGTAGCCGCCGTATTACAAACCTTTGCACACGGAGAGAGAGAACCTTCTATGTTTTCGCAAACTCGGTTGCGATTTGCTCGTAGGTGCAAAACTCAATCTCATCGCCAAACGATTGCAACCATCCCAAGAACCGCTGGATCATGCCAATCACATGTGCCATTCCAGACGTGTCTGGGTGGAGGACGAGAGCGAAAATGGTCATATCCTCCCTTCCATCTTCGACTTCGCTCTTCAACCATTCGAAACGATCCATCCACATGCGTTCGATCAGACGAACATCGACAAAGCCCTGAGAATTGTGAACGTTGGGGAAGAACTGCATGGGCGTCATATCCTGTTTCTCTGTCAGCAAGAAGTATTATACACATTTCAGTCGGAGCAACCAACCTCCATGTACCAATTACAAGGTATCTCGACCAGAGTGCTCTTTTCCAGCCTCAAAAAGTCTTTGGAGGGTTTCATCCAACTGCTGGCCTCCTTGTCCGGAGAAAACTCAATCGTGTTGAGTTTGTCCACTTCCTTTGGCAAAAAGTATGGCATACTGTCCAGATGGGCAAGACTCGAATCCCAGAGAAAGCCATGCTCCTGTAGTAGTCGTACTGTTCGTTCTTGAATCTGGTATAGCGGTGCTCTGTAGCCTCTAGGTTTCTTTCCTGTCATCTTCTCCACCAATCCCATCGTCTTTATTAACACATCTTTTTCTTGTTGTGCAGTCATCTGTGTGCTTCCCTCGTGAGAGTAACCGTGTAATGCTATTTCAGCACCCGACTCTACAATTTGCTTTGCTTGCTCAGGGAAAGTTTCTAGCGAGTGGCCGGGAATGCACCAAGTCACTTTATCAGAGATGCCCAAGCGAGAGAATACTTTTAGCAGGCGAGGGACACCGACATAGCCGCTAAAGTAGCCCGAGGATATATCGGCCATGTTGTTATCGGGATGCTGGGATGTACCTAGCCAGCCAGAGATTGCGTCAAAGTCGATGGAGAGGGCGATTTTGATCTTTTGCTTGGGAGTAGTGGAGGCCATGTTGAAGTTTTGCTTATCTAGATGTTCAAGAAGAGACTGAAGAGTGAAAACAAAAGTAAGACTTGGACGGCACCTACACTTTATAGCTATCTTGAAGAAGTGGTTGCTTTTGGCATGCAAGGTTGATATAGGTATCGAGGCCTAAAGGGGAAGGTGCAACCGGACAAATTGAGCACTCTATGTCTTTGGATGTATCACACTGTCAAGACAGCATGACTGTCGCGATATAAGATACCTTCGAGGGTTCAAACAGTTCTTGCTCGAACATCGAAAGATCAATACATCGCGTGATCAATCGAAGGAAACTGGGAGTGATACGGAAGTGCTTGGTCGGAGGCGGGGGTCGTCGCGCCGAAATTCATCCGGCGGCCGTCGAGACTTTTCATATTGACAACGACAGCAAAGTTGGGGAGAGAACATAGCGCACCGCTTCGTACGCAATACACATCTTCATATCGCAATAATGGCAGAGACTGCAGTGTAAGCCCGAACTGCTCGACTACGATTTCCACGGACTCTGGACTGACACAAGAGCAGCAACGAGACCATCTTGCGCGAAGTGCGCGTTGACGCCCTGGTATGCGACCCACGATAGCCACAGGATCAAAGAGAGGACAAGAGTTGACAGGAGGAAATAGGTCGTCATGCGTATCATCAAGCACAGCTCGCAGGTCTTCCCTAGCATCGCAACTGGTTCTCTGGTCGGTCTGGACATCGAGGGCCAACTGCAGGTCACCAACTCTTTCAACATGCCCCAAGTCGACGGCGGCGCTACCGTAGGAGATGCCAACGACGCACAACTGGCCGCCCAGATCGCCGCTCCTCGCGCAAAGGCCAACATTGCATACCAGACCGAGATGATCCGCATGCTGCGCGAAGTCAGCGTCGACGCTCAGAGCGTTGGTTGGTACATGAGCGCCAGCATGGGCAACTTTGTCAGCCTTGCCGCCATCGAGAACCAGTTCTACTACCAGAAGGAGCCCAACGAGCGCACCGTTACCTTGGTCCACGACGTCAGCCGTAGCTCCCAGGGCAGCCTCAACCTCCGCGCCTACCGCCTGTCTCCCCAGTTCATTGCCGCCTACAAGGAGGGCAAGTTCACTACTGAGAGGTGAGAATACACAAAGACACAGCAATTCCGAGCCGCCATACTGATATGTTATCTGCAGCCTGCAAAAGAGCGGCCTCCGCTACCAGGACATCTTCACCGAGCTGCCCGTTGTCGTCTACAACTCGCACCTCCTCACCTCTTTCCTCCACCAGCTGCCTACTCCTCCCCCAAGCAAGGCCCTGAACTTCCCTCCCAGCCTCGCCACCCTCGAGCAAGACCCTTCGCTCAACACCCTCCCCCTGGCACCCAACTTCGACTCGCTCGACCTCTCAATCGACCCCTTCCTCGAGAAGACCTGCGACCTCCTCCTCGACAGCATAGAGACCCACCACACCGAACTGAACAACTACCAATTCTACCAGCGTTCGCTCGCCCGTGAACAAGCCAAGATCACCCAATGGCAAACGAAGCGCAAGGCCGAGAACGCCAGCCGTACCGCCACAAAGCAGCCTCTCTTGCCCGAGGACGAGTGGCAGAAGCTCTTCAAGCTCCCCCAGGAGCCCTCAAGACTCGAGACCCTTGTCAACAGCCGTCAAGTCGAACAATACTCCCGCCAAGTCGATGCCTTCACCGCCTCCATCTCCGCAAAGATGTTCGCCGTCAAGTCAAACCTTGTCCCCAGCGACGATTAGATCTGGATGTTGTAGATACTGGAGAATCCTCGAAAAGGAGACACAAAAGCATTTCTTCTGCGAAAGATATCCGGGCATTGATGTGTGGGCAAATGATTTTGGTTCAAGAGAAGACTGGCGTTTTACGGAGCGAACAACCCTTTCCAAAAAGAAGAAGATCATAAAAATCTGTGACACAACAAAAAAGCGAGGATACTTTTGGGCATTTCTGTAGGCTTTTTAGACACACGACGCAGGCACATGAGTGATTAATGAATTCTTTTTTCAACTTCAGGTGCTGTTTTCATCACGAAAGACAGTTGCGATAACTTGACTCGGCGCAGGAAATTATACTCAGCATCTTGAATCCTCAGACAAAATTGAGTAAAACAATACAAAAGGCAAGTCCATCATTCCTCGTTCTTTCCTTCAGCCATGTTTCAACCCATCCAGATATGCCACCAACCTCTTCTTGATGATAACACCAACCAACCTACCCGTCCCCTCTTCAGTCACCATCAAATGCCTCAACCCCAACTTCCCAAACATCTCCACTGCATATTCCATCGGTGCCTTTGCGCACACACTCATCGGAGTCCGGTCCACAAAACTCGACAGGTCAAACTCGCCTTCCTCCGCATCACCCAACAATCGCACTTCTGCATCTTTGGGGTATAGCTCGCCTAGCTTTCGCAGCCCAAAGCTGAGTTCGCCTTCTGCGAGATAGCCTTGCAGTATATTGTTGTTCTGAACCAACACAAGGCCTGCATCCATGAGACCTCTGCTTTCGAGCTGTGCGAGTTTCTCCTGCAGCACTTCGCGTCTGACCTTGTTGGTCGCAGGCACATGGATGGTGATTTGCTCCATTGTGTGCTCTGGAGGAATCAATTCTTCGACAAGCACATCGGCCATCTGGATGTAGCCTAGACTGTGATCGAGGTCCAGGAAAGGATGACCCAGCACGTTTTGAGCTAAGTCGTATACTCCTTCTTTACCCAACGAGTCGGCTACCCATTTGGCAACGAGGATTGCTACCATGTGTGGGAGCACGTAGTCGAGTTCTCCGGTGAGTTCGAACATGATGACGCAGAGAGACAAGGTCATCCTGCTCACTCCAGCCAGAAACGCAGCTGCACCCACCATGGCGAAGATGCCTGGAGAAATACCGCCGACATACTGACCCAGAAGGCGACCAAACAGTGCACCAGCATCCAGAGCAGGAATAATCACCCCCGAAGGCACTTTGATGCCAAAAGTGATGATCGTAAGTACCAGTTTAGCCAACGTGCCATACACCAACCAACCCACATACCCCCAATTACCATCTTCGCGAGCTTCATTCTGACATACCCAGGACTCTGCTGAATTCTCGGTTTTGCAGTCCACGAGCAGAGTTTTGATTATCATATCACCGGGCTCGCGGATCAAAGGGTTGGGGTATTGGAGGAGTGCTGTGGCGAGGACGATTAAGAAGACCTCGAAGACTGGGTGGTTCTTGATGATGGCGTATTTGCGGAAAGTTTTGCTCCAGAGGAAGTTTAGTTTGCAGAAGACACCGCCGAAGATGCCGCCTGCAATGCCTGTTTTCATAACTCGTCAGCAGACGCGGGTGGAATTCATGAGCAGAGGAGACTTACCGAGCACAACAAACACCAGATAGTGCACCGCACTATAACTCGTGCCATAGTTGGTCTCAAACAGCACCAGTTTCCCAGTACCTGTAGGGTTGAGTTCCTTCAACACCATGGCAGCAACAGCACTGCAGAGAAAAGCTCTCCACAGCACTTTTCTCGGAAAGTAAGTGCTGATTTCCTCGTAACTGAACAATACACCTCCGATGGGTGCACCGAAGGCCACGGACAAGCCGGCTGCACAGGCTGCACTCAGCATCTCTCTCATCTTACGTCCATTGTCGCGGTATTTGGGGAAGAAATTCGCGACAAGATAGCCCACGCAGGTGGAGATGTGTACGAATGGTCCTGGATGAGATCTAACGTCAACTCAATCCACTGACATCAAGTTCGATGGATGTACTCACCTTCTTTACCCAAACACATGCCCGTAGAAACAGCGAAAACAGCACCCACGGCCTTGACTACCAACACCTTCAACGACAAGAAATCCGGAATCACAAATCCGCCGAGTATAGTCTTGATCTCTGGAATCCCCGAGCCAGCAGCCATATACATTGTCTTTCCCGCCACTGCTTCCTTCTTACCATCACCATCCTCAGTATCGTTGGAAGTGGCAGAGGGCAAAGCACTCTTCGTCAACATCGTCACCCCAGCACTGACAAGTCCAAACGCCAATGCAAAAGCAACATACACCCCAAAACTAGCAGCATACTTATCACCCCAAGTTTTGAAGTTTGGGCATGAGGTCGCAGGCTCTGAGGTAGAGGTGGAAGAAGCACAGCAGACTTCGCGAGTGTAGAAAGGGTTTGTGGTGCAGTGACCTAGTTTCCAATCACTGACTGTAGCGGCGGCAATGTCGACGAGGTAGGCTACGCATGCCGTGAGTGCGCCGATGACTGCTGCTGCTATCCAGCCTGATGATGCGTCGAATAGGGCAAGTGCTTTTCCTTTGAGATTTTTCTTGTCGTGGATGCTGCGAAGGCGGTAGGAATCTTTGACCTATATGCGGCACAAGTATCAGCTCTACGCCTTTCTATCTGGTAGGGGAGACGGAAGAAGAAAACAGTGCAACAAAAAAGACTTACAAGATCATGCAACCAATCTATAGTGGTATAATCATTGTAAGCCAGTCTTTCTCCTACGGTGCTGCTTGCCAAAGCCTGTTCGTCGACACTAGTATGGCTTTTGACTACCGAACTCGCCGCATCGTCTTTTTGGATCAGTCTACTGAGGCGACGATCTGGAGCTCGTTCCGGGTCGAGCAGAGGAGTACTCTCGTCCGACATTTCTGCTATGCTAGAGATGGATGGAGACGAAATCGATTTGTTGAGACAACAGAGGACCTACCGTCTTTCTTATCATTGTAACTACAACTTGTTATCCCCTATGCTTGTTGCGATATTTAATGCACAGAGGCGTCATTGCTACCGCAAAAGCATATCTACCGTCTTCGTGAGTCTGGCCTACAGCGGTACCTCCAGAGTCGTTATCAGTGTATCGGAAGCATATCAGTGGTGAGAGACGCCACGAGATAAGAGAGGCAGATTAGGCGGCATGAGGTTGTGGAACGGGAATGCGCGGTATGATGGTTAATTCGCGGAGATCATGCATAGTACGATCCAAGTATTCCATTCTCGATTTGATGGGTAAAATGAGTCTGTTGGTTGCAAAGGGTGTTTGTTG
>Ga0268251_10000271_pt1 | contig 17485 bp, 16 predicted proteins | sample AgamicAsMae_FD_200527 | JGI IMG/M metagenome (GOLD analysis project Ga0268251, IMG submission 200527) | Agave microbial communities from Guanajuato, Mexico - As.Ma.e (v2) (version 2) | ecosystem: Host-associated > Plants > Phyllosphere > Phylloplane/Leaf | place: Guanajuato, Mexico | collected...
TGGCTGAACGACCTTCAAGTCCTTGTTGCTTCTCTGGCCGGTTCCTCACAATGATACTTTTTCTACAAACCTCTTTACTTGTCGTTTCAATAGCTCCAAACCTCGAGCAGATCATTGCTGATGAACGTTTGTTACGCGACCGTCGTTTTTGCACTTAGAGATGTGTTATATGTTCGAAGGTCTATGCAAAGTGGTATCCCGAAGAAGAATAGAAGAACAACTCTTACAAACCGTCCATGCCCCCCAAATGCTCATGTCAAATGCATGCTTCTTTGCCCCAAGGAAACTCCCGCTATGAACACGATTGCGCATGTCTCTTCTTCAATCATCGGCCTCGAGCATGCTCAAGACGTCAATCTCGGTCTTGATGATCCTCTCGAATTCTTCTCTGCCCATACCCACGCTTCTGGCAAGACGGAACATGCTCTTCATTTCGGTGCTGATGAATTGCTTCACGCCAATCTCTGCTCTTGTCATGTCCTCGGCACCACGTTCGAGAACGTCTACGCTGCTGCCCGGGGATGTAGGCCTCGGTGCTTCCAGCTCTTGTTTTTGTGATTGGAGTGTCTTGTTGAACTCGTTGTTCTCGGCTGCGTACATAGGGGGAGCGGGACTGGTGTTTGGTTCTCCTGCTGCCTTCTTCGCACTGAGCTCACCACCGCGCAGAGTCGAGTCTGCGGTTTCAGGGTGCTCTTCATCGGGGTCATGCTCATCGAGGGCGGGTTGGACTTCAGCGGCGTAGCGGGCAAAGTACTCGAGTTCGTCATTTGTGGGAGCGAGATTCGACGAATTGTTGGTGCCAGGCGCGGGACTAGCGCGTTTGGCAGGTGTGCGAGCGGGAGTTCTGTTGTTGGGCGTTCTGTCGTAGCTGGCCCAGTAGTCGTCATCGTCATCATCGTCGTCTTCGGCCGTTGCTTGTTGAGGGATGGTTGTGGAAGGGGCGTTCGGGTGCGACTTTGATTCGAAGACATCGTTTGCTGCGTCGATGGACTCGGACCATTGGGCAACGTCTTCGCTGAGGTCCTCGAGGGCGCGCAATTCTGCTAGCCTCCAGCCAGTTGTGCCACCGACTTGACCGCCTTCTGCATCGTTCTCACACCACATGTACACAGGCAATAGTCCAAACTCTTCGACCTGCAAGCAGCATTGCAGTGTCTCCTCATCCACTCTTCTGTAGCCAATCTTGTCAATGTCTTCGAGTTCGAGCTCGCCAGACACGGGATGAGCTTCCAATTGCAGGTTTTCAGCTTTGGCGCCGAGTTTTGAAGAGCGGGATGACGACCAGGAGAGCAGATTGAGCCAGCCGCCTTGGCCTGAGGAAGCATTGGCAGCGAGGAGGTTGACTCGTTGACGTAGGATGGGCGAGAGCAGAGGTAGCAGCGCTGGCGGAGGTCGCGGGGACATGAAGGCTGTGGGTAGACATGCCAGGAGTGGTGGGAACAAGGTCCGCGGTTCGGGAGGTGTGATGATGGTCGACATGGTCAACGAGTGTGAGCTGTGGATTGTCGAGGTAAGAGAGGAAGATTTTCGCAGGAAGCTAGGAAGACGCAGATTATAGATACAGGGTAGCGACGGCCCGACTTTCTTTCCTGCCCGAGGATCAGTGGACGGGTTAGGAAGCAGCGATGGTTGCTTGCTTGTCCGAAGTCCCAAGCCGGTCGTCCGAACATGTGCTCCGCTGCTTCTCCACCACAATCCAATTTTGCCCCACTTCCCGCGATACCCTCACTCTCCGTGTCATTCGAGTCCGGACGACTCCCAACCTCTCTCATACCGCTTCTCATCTGGTCATACTATCAGCTGCACAGCACTGACAGCGTGTAAATACGAACACTTTGCCGAGGACAAGCTTGATGATGGCATTGATAAAGAGTGCGGATATCACTATCAAATCGGCTCCCAGATGGTCGTTCGCCGGATCAGATCCAACGTCTGCTCTGGGATACTCAACCAAGGACAATGACTAGCCTCCAAATACTCGATCGTAAATTTACCCCCAGGTTGACTCGCCATGGCCACTTGCGCCTGCTTCGGTATGAAATTGTCGCGTGTGCAGACAATGTACGACGAATCAATCTCCTTCCACGCAGCATAAGTCTGCTTGCTCTCGAAGCCTCCTTTCGCCTGCAAATCCAACTGCCCACTCAACCACTCCGCCTTCTCGCTGTCCAAATCATTATAGAAGATATAGCTTGGGTTGACGGCTCGCCATTGCTTCGGGTTCACAGACTGCCACCAGGGTAACGGGGTGTTATTGAAAGCATCCATCAGGCTGACTCCTGTTTCGAGCGCAAACGCGGCCATATAGATCATTCGTATTACGCCGCCGCCCCTGGGTACCTCTTGCTTGGAGTATCCTTGGACTGCTGCACTGCCTACCATACCACCGTACGAGTGCATGACTACCACTATCTCGCGGCCTTGGGACACTTCTTCAGCGATAGCCCTGCGGACGACGTAAACGTCATCGTGGAAACTGTCGCATGTCCCGCCGATCGACGGGAGGTAGGGTGCTATGACAGGGAAGCGTGTCCTCTGAAGACCTTCCAAGAGGCCTGCGTAGAGATGAGGCTTGTGCCATGCTCCTGTCACGAAGAGAATGGTCGGCTTCGAGTTTACGTCTGTGCCAAAAATGATTTGATCGATATGCATGGTCGTGTGTGATAGGCAAGTCCAACGAAAGGGTCAATTTTTTCTGATTTTGGTCGTAGAAGGTTGATGAGGACGACGGTAGAGTCAAGGCAGTAGAGAAAGCTTTGGATGAAATGGCGGATTGAGCCAGAAGACCGAGCGGTGCGAAGGCATCCTCAGCTCGCTACTTATAGTCGAATCGGTATAGAGTGCAGATACGGCTCCAATACCTGCTTTCCACTAGCTATTTAGAGTTCATGTCAAGTCTGTGGCTGGCCGCTGACATTGAGGGGTCCTTGCAGGATCACCAACCAAGCTATCTTGGATCAACGCATCAAAAGTCTTTGTTCTTGTGTCCTCAACAGCTCGATTCTTGTGGACTGTCACAGCTTCGTTGTGAATGGTGAACCTAGTTTGCTCAATGACTTGTGGTTTTGCGGGGATGAAAATAGCTAAAGTCGGCATTTTCTGGTGGTGTAAAGAAAAGGTCACACAACTCATGAAGCTTGCTTTGCTTACGCAACATCGGAGAGCTGTTTGACGATGATGATCGACACGGAACCCTGCAGACGTTCCCACCTTGTCAACACCAACCGATGGCCCCCACTTTAAAAAATCATGTCCATGTGTTCATCGCATCTGACTTCACAGTAGGATCTGGTACAGCTGCACGATATCGGGGAATAATTTCATCGACGACAAAGAAGCAATCACTTGACCGCAGTAAACTCCGTCAAAGGAGTTTCGAGAGATAGTACAAGTACCACCAGCGCCACACATTATCTAGTGACCTAGCCCTTTGGCTCTTGCCTTCTCAACATATGTCCAGTATCTTCTCGCGCTATTCTCGCGGAGCCGACGACCGAAGGGGATGACAAGAAACATGGTGCTGTTCAGCACGAATGCTATTACAGCCGCAGTGATAAAGGTGTTCTGTGTACCCATACCGTCAATCCACGGATTTATGCCGTAGTTGATGGCGAAACTTGAGTCTTTGTGTTAGCGTCTTGTCTATAAGTGTGAAACGATGGGTACTTACCTCAAAGTATTCCGAATGAGTATAATGGTCGTGATCAGTTCACCGCTCAAGTCCCTATACGCACTCGTCGCATACTGGATAGCTGTCGATAAGCAGAGTGTGCTGGAGATGGCTAGGCAAGCTTGAGCAAAGACCAGTCCGAACCAATGTACATGGTGTTGAGACCCGACTCCCCACAGGATCAGCGCGAACGGCACAACGACGGCCGAAGCCAGGAAGAGCCACAGAATATCCTCAGGCTCAGAGATACCACCTCTACGACGAGCCAGTCGGATAACAAGCTGTGGGCCTGCAAGCGTTACCCAGAGCGAACCTAGTACCATGCCAACCACAGCCGCAAAGTAAGCAAAACCTACTGCGTCACTGGAAAAGTGATAGTGGCTGTTTGTGTAGATGACGCTGGCTGTGGCGTTCAAGATGCCGGGATAGACTAATCCTTGAAGTCCGTACATGAATCCGGCCCAGACGACCACTGGGAAGGTGAAGAACTTGAAAGGCGCCCACATGATGTCCAGCATGCGGTTCGGTCGTTTTCTGTCAACGACGCTAAGCTTCTGCCAGTACGTCTTTCGTGGGTATGCGACTTGTCCTAGCTCCGCAGCTGCCACGTCTATAGAACGCTGATCTTCGAGTGTTTTCTTGTCGCACGAGAAAGTAGGATCGCTGACTTGAACACCATCCTTGGCAGTGACCTTCTCAGAAGTAGATAGGCCAGGCTCGTGAGCCACTTCGAGACTAGCCTGCGAGCTGGACAATGACGATGTTGTTGTGCACCTATCGTAGTTCGTCTCTTCCATGAACAATAGGCAAAAAACGAAAGCAATACCGATGCCTATAGCGCACCACCACTGTCTGTCGTCAGCTTTGTGTATCGGAAACACTGCCTGGGCAGATCACGAACCAGGGTCCACTCCCATCCCATGCCACTGTTGATGAATGCACTAAAAACTGGAGCTAGTTTGCCAGACGCGCCAAGAGAAACACCGTATAAGGCGATATAGAGTGGTCGCTCGTGGGCAAACCACTATAGCTTGTCAGTCAAGGATCCTCCGTGCGACCATGATGTCAACCAGACTTACAATGTCGGTCATGCTGATTTCACAAAGACTCTCGACCGGTCCTCCAAAGAATCCCTGCCATAATTAGTACAACAATGCCATATCTTGTCGAAGATGATAGATTACCTGGATGATTCGAATTGCCAGATAGGTCCCAGAAGATCGACACATCGGTGCAACCGCCAGGACCACAACTGAGGCGGCCGACGAGATCAAATACACCGGTCGCTTGCCATACTGTAGCGCAACTGCTTGCCAAAAGATCGTCGACCATCCGTATAGAAGAAACATAACACCAGTGCCTCTGTTGATCGTCGTGATGGATATGCCGGTAGAGGTGGAGATGGGCTTCGCCACGGAATATACGGCAGCGCTGGGGAATACCAACATAACTGTATAGATGACCATACAGGCAGTGTGCAACAACTTTCGCTTCTTTGTCCAGTTGAGGGGGTCTTCTGGATCGTCTATCAAAGAGTAAGTCATTGTTCAAAGAAAGTCATGGAACCCATCTGCTGACCGGACGGTGTTGGCACAAGGACGATATCGCCATGGCCTTCGGAGTGCTTGACATTGAGTTCCCCATTAGCATCGATCAGCCTGACCGTTCCCGGCGCAACTTCTTCGCCATGAACGTTATTGGACATATCGATGTTCAAACTCGAGCGATTCTTGGAAGGAAACGAAATTGAAAAGGACAACCGACCTTTTCATATCTATCATATCTCATCACTTTTAAAGAAACAAATGACCTACCTGCGTGGATGCCTATCGTGTCTTGATGCGGACATGCCAGCTTCCTGAGCAAGATAGGCCTACTACAGATATGCAGCTGCCAAGAGACATCTACAAAACGGCATCCGATAACACCTCTATCTGCACAATCTTGCCCACTGGCCATGAGCTACAGAGAGGGTGAGGTCCTCGATCAATCCGTAAGAAGTCGAACGCCGACGCCAAGATCTGGACCCACTCATTCTCCAACGTCCCCCTCTCTTCTCTCATTCGATCAACACTCTTATCTTCTCGCTATCAATTGACGTCTTGTAGTAGAGTTGGCCGTGCGAAGGCCTATCATGAGACGGTTATCTGATACGTATACCTCGGGAGTCGAGTGGAGTAGCCTCCATCGGCCAAGCCACCGCATCAACTTGCCTAAAATGGACGTCCAGCCGGTTAGTGCAGTACAGTGATCAGTTATCTTTCCACTCTCCTCTCTTTCTTCTACTCTCCTAGCACTCGAAAGACATCTACCTAGCTTTTATCACACCACCAAATCAACAAATAATACAAGATGCCTGCAGCAAAAGACTGGGAAAGAAAGGCTCAAATCTGCCGTGATATTCTCGAGAACTCAATTCCAAAACAATGGCTTCTTCCTGCAGATAAGCTTCCGACGAAGCAGCAGCATAATGTCACCAACGTTCCTTATACATGTGGCATCCTCTCTGCTGAGGAGCTTGAGATGACTGACCAGACCGCCGCTGGACTCCTGAGCAAGTACCAGTCAGGTGCATGGAAGGTCGAGGATGTTACCATTGCATTTCTCAAACGAGCTACGATTGGTCAACAACTTGTAAGTTTACTAGCTGTCTTTGTAACATCGACCGTGATCTAACAACACACAGCTCAACTTTGTTACCGAGTTTCTCACAGAAGAAGCATTGGCGACAGCAAAATCTCTCGATAAGCATTTCGAGACCACAGGCAAACTCATCGGCCCGCTCCATGGCGTTCCTATCAGCGTCAAAGAACATGTCTCCTACGGGGGCAAGATCACGAACGCTGGGTTTGTGAGTCAGATCGACAACATAGCCAAGGAGGACGCACTGCTTGTCAAATTACTCAAGAAGGCAGGTGCAGTCATCACAGTACGGACCAATCAGCCGCAATCCTTGATGCATTTGGACTGCGAGAACAACATCACTGGAGCAACACTGAACCCTTACCATCTCAAGTTATCCCCCGGTGGGTCATCTGGTGGAGAAGGAGCCTCAATGGGTTTCAGGTGTGCTGTTCTTGGTGTTGGCACGGACATCGGTGGAAGCATTCGTGCTCCTGCTGCATTCAATAACTCCTATGGACTCAGACCCACCACTCATCGCAATCCTTACATGGGTCTTCATGGCGTGCTCGGCGGGCAAGAGAGTATCAAAGGTGTCATCGGTCCTCTTGGTCAGAGTATCGATGATCTATGGCTATTCCAAAAGACGTTGATCGACCAAAACCCTCATGATATCGACACATCTTTGATTCCTTTGCCGTGGAGGGGAGAGCTAGATGCTCCCAAAGATATCACCGTCGGTATCATGATGACTGACGGAGTAGTCAAACCTCACCCTCCTATTCTCCGCGCGCTCGAGACTGCCAAGTCGAAGCTTGAAGCTGCAGGTGTCAAAGTGGTCGAGTGGGAAAACTTCAAGCACGACCATGCTTGGGATATTGTGTCAGCCCTCTACTTCCCCGACGGAGGCAAGCGCGTTGAAGATGCACTTGCAGCTTCTGGCGAGCCAATGCTGCCTCTTACACGCCATGCTTTGGACTACTCCAAAGCAATCTCCATCTCGGAGAACTGGGAGCTCAACGTGATGCGCGAAAACTACAGGCGCGAGTATCATGCTTTGATGAAGGAGAGAGGTGTAGATGTCATCTTGTGTCCTGCGTATGTAGGCGCCGGTGTCAAGCAGCACGGCGCAAAGTACTGGGGTTATACAAGCTTATGGAATATCCTCGACCAGCCGGCTGTGGTATTCCCAACCGGTCTAGCTGTCGACAAGAATGTAGATGTGGTGGAGGACGGATATTCACCCTCAAATGTGAAAGACAAGGAGGAACACGAAGCTTGTAAGTCTGATCGATCTCCGATACCTGAAGCGAATGCTAACATGATATCTCAGATGACCCTGAGCTGTTCGATGGTGTTCCAATCACTCTTCAGCTTGCGGGCAAGCACTACCATGATGAGGATGTTTTGAGGGCAGCGAAGTTGATCGAAAGTGTCATCAGAAGCTAAACGCTCTCGTTGAACATATTTGAAATGATATTCCGAGTTGGCCATCGTATAGATGTTCATAGCATTTAAGCGAACGATTTTTCATGAACTTCTGCTTGGAATTATACTGGAACGCGATCTTGTGGAGTCGTTCTTGCCTCCGCGCAACTCTCGCGGGCACCTTCCTCGTTTTTCGTGGTCGCAGATATGGTGCTAGACCTTGTCAGTTGTGGGCGTTCGTACCTCCAAGCTCCATCTTGTATCGACATCCCCACAACACAGACCCCTGCCCAAGTAGCTTTCGGGTGCCCGTTGAACTTTACAGTACTTGACATCGTCTCCACTCTACCTCTCCCATCGCCAAAGATACCTCAATCATCTTCCGAATAACTCCTCCAAAAATGCCTGCAGCTGTAAACAGCGGACCTGTCACTCGCCGACAGAGCAAGAGGAAATCCACTGCAATCACGGAAGACTCTGCAGAGTCCGCAGAATCTGTAGCAAAGCGTGTCAAGACCGAAGCCGCGACACAAGATCAATCGCAAATCGAGGGCGAATCTGGCAATGCTAATGAATCCGAAACTGTCAACGCCGAGACTATCAACAATGTCAACAACGAGGATGATTCGCCACCGTCATCAGAAGAGGAACCAGAAGTACCTGCTAGACCGGCCACCGCCGGAGAACTTCTGAATCAATATCTGCTCGAACGTATGCAAGCTATCAACGGCATCTCGCAACAGTTCAACCAGCAATTCTCCGATGAGGCAATGTCGAGATTTGGCTGGACCAAGGAAGGCGAAGTGATCGAGTGGCCTAGTGGTGGTGTTCCGGCCCTTCTGCCTGAATGGCAGAGAAGCTATGCCTTCAAACGGGACATTGAGGTTTTCAAGGGCTATAGCACCTACAAAGCGAAGGAGGCCAAACATGCTCTGCAAGCTGTCAGAGCTCTTGAGCAATGCAAGCGTGCAAAGGACCGAGTCATCGGTGACGAAGCATTCATCAAGAAGTGGCAGCTGAAATGGCAAAGGGAGATTTTGGCGCAGTCTGAGCTTATGTTCAACCAAATACTGAAGCCTCTTCAGAGCCACAAAAGGACTTTGGAAGTAACAGGGCAGAACTTGAGTAATGAGATCACTGGGTTCGCAAGGCGTCAGACTATGTGAACAATAAGATTCATTCGACAGTCGAAGGCTTTCGACACGAAAGAGGCCACCGGGAAGATTGAACTCAGGAGATCTGTGCATTCGGGTCAGCGACACTCTCGGTCAGCAATTGACATACTTATACCGCTGGTCGATATATTTACATGGCTGTAGTGAGCATGAGCTAGTGTTTCTATATGCCAAACAAAAATTCAATCAAGTACCCACTTCAAGCATCCATGGTTCTGTCAATGCGTGTACTCGGCGCTGTCTCGCTTCGCACATATCATTGAGTCAAACAATCGAGCTTGTAATTCGTAGAAGGTGTTGGGCAACGTTAGACGGGAAGAAAAGAGACCTTGGAAAAGACAAGGGATCTTTGTGGATGCGAACGTTTGGCTGATCTGCTTTGAGAAAGAGGTATAATTTATTTACAAAATACTATCCTAGCACGCATACCGCAGTGTCTAACCAATAACATCAGCAAGCGGAGGGACAACAGGGATGGTGACATTCTGGATCTTCCAAATCTTGCCGTCGCTGGTGACAGGGTTGGTGTTGGTAGCATTGTTTGACTGGTAGAGAGTACTACCAAAGTTCTTGTCGGCGCCAGAAAGCTTGATGGTGATATCCTTCCAGTATTGAACATCAGTCGGAGGTGTACATGACTGACACTCCACTGCAGTATTGACCATTGTCATGGTCGGCGAGGTCTTGTTGTACTCGGCGTACAGCGCTCCCGTGCGTGCATTGCGAGCAGTCTGGTACCAGTGTCCCGTCTGCTGGTTGACCAGGGTGTAGTTGAAAGTAATTCCGTCTTCAGGAGTTGCAGCTAGCATACGCTCTTCACCGACATACTGATTCCATTCATTCAGTTTCGTGTCCCACCCATAAACTTCTGATGAGATGCACCTGTGGCCATGGATTAGTGCTCTGCCCGGTCTTGAATTTTGTGAATCCGCATGCCATAATGAGTCTGCCTTCGCTCCCTTGCATTCACTCTCGCCATGACTGTAGGAACCGACGATGCCCTGCACCAAGTCTCCATTCTCGGTCTCGTTATTGATTCCGATCCAGTTGTAAAGGCCACCTGCTTGAGTCTTGGGCATCTGTCCGGGATAGATCGTGGCAACAACGCTCGTAATCTCAATACCGTCGGCAGTGGGACCAAGACCTATAAGAGGACCCCAGGTGATTTCATCCTGGTCGATACGCTTGGAAAGAAAGCCTTTGGGAGCAGCGGCCGCCAGCGACAGAAGCGACGAAAGAGCGATCAAGTTTTTGTACCGCATGATTGTGAAAGGAGTGTGATGGACCGGCCCAAAAGAGTGTGTGTTAGGGTTGGAAGGAGCGACCAGGCTGGAAGAAAACCAGAGTTGCACAAGCCTAGGGCTTTATTGTCGGTGGAAGGAAGGCTGTGTCAAGTCATGACAGGGACGTGCTACACATGATTACAGTCAGGCACGCGTCAACACTCGAAATCTTGCGAGCCAAGGTGTTTCTCGAATGTTTGAGATTGAGAAGTGACAACAGCCCAAGCGCAAAATCTCCAGGTGCGATCGACAAAGGGCTACGTCGACACTTCTGTGTATGAGAGATGCCGCGTGTCAACCAATCTTACCCTTGCACAGTGCTTGTCAGATCTACTATGGTACATGCATTCGTCATACTAGCTCAAGAATCTTGCTTTGTCCAAGTTGCCAAACCGAGTCAAGAGGGTCGTGTTGAAACGCGACAGAAAATCCAGCTTGGCCGCCGAGTCAAACACGCGATTGGAGAAATAGAGATCGTGATTTTACACAGCGACGACCTCAGGCCACCTTCAGCAGGGTCTGAGGTCTTTGTGTAAGACAAAAGCAGATTCTGCGTCGGCCGAAGAGCTGTTATGACTACCTAGTCATGTTTTGTTGCGGTGTCTAGCGAAATTGGTCGCGTTTTGAGGAGGGAGAAGCAAACCCCGGCTCGGAACTCACACGTGTCGCTCTTCGCGTGACGCACGCCTTCCCTTCCACGAAGTAACGCATTTGACGATTACACCTGCGGAAACTGATCGCGGACCTCTCATTTCATTACTATAGGCGGTCGTATGGTACCAGGGCTATCTCGGCTTCGTCTCGACTTCCAGATCACGCTTTCATGCCTTGACCATGTCCCTGATCTTCTGGCCATAATACATTGTCTCAGCACCTCCCGCCAAAGCCCTTTGCAATTGGGGGAACGGCAAATGCTTTAAGAACCAAGGCTCCTTGATCTTCTCGAGTTGCATGCCCGCTTCTGCATCGCTAACCTCCTTCTGAGCCTCGATACCAACCACCGAGCGAGGGAAGTCTGGGACTGTGGCAGCAGGTCTTCCAACGCCAATCATGTCGCAGCCCTTCGATTTCAGTGCTGAGTTCATGCCAGCTCGCGTGCGGAAGCCGCCTGTGAGCATGAGTTGAAGCGAAGGATGTCTTTCGCGGACCGCGAGAGCGAAGTCGAGGAAGAAGGCCTCTCTTTTTTGTGTTCGTTCTGACTTGGCTGGAGCCTCATCACCCCCAATCATCTACGTTCGTCAGTTCTCAGTTCGGTCGGGACGATCAAATGTGCTTACTCTAGGGTTCTCATATGATCCTCCACTGATCTCGAGGAAATCAACGCCTTCGGCGACTAGCACGTCGACTTGTCTCAACACTGCATCAAACCCAGCATCATGTTGTTGATCCGACGAGTTCATCTTCACACTGACGCTGAATTTTGCTCCCACGACTTCTCGGATGGCTCTGATGATCTCTACGATGATCTTCGCTCTCTTTTCTGGCGTGCCTCCGTAGTCATCAGTCCTGGTGTTTGACCTTGGTGATAGGAAGTCGCTGAGCAGATATCCATGTGCCGCATGAATAGTAACGCCGTCGAAGCCGGTCTGCTGAGCGAACTTTGCAGCATCCACAAATTGGTTGATGACTGTCTGAATCTGAATGATTGACATCTCGGCTGGAGTACCGAACAGCATTTTTACTATCGTCTTGACAACTATGCTTTCACCGAAGTTGATGGGTACGGCGCTAGGTGCGACATTCTTCTCCAAAAAACCACGAGATCCTGCACCAGCTGGTGATTGACGTCCTGGGTGGTTGATCTGCATGAGGGCGAGTGCTCCTTGGGATCTAATACCGTTGGCGATCTTCTGCCATTTCTCAATCTCCGCAGAACTTTGATTCTGGATGGTGGTGTCTTTGGGCGAGCCCATGTATCTTTCATCGACCATGACATTGCCTGGTACCCGTTTAGTTTTGATTCCGTATCAACACCGAAGTAACTTACCAGTCATGATTGCTCCCCAACCACCCTGGCCCCATTTTTCGTATACCCTCACCAGGTCCGAACTGGCTTGACCGTTCTTTGCAAGTTGCTCAGCCATGGCTGCTTTGACTAGCCTGTTCGGCAAAACCAGCCCTGAAGGCAAAGTCAAGGGGGTTGCCACTTCTCCAATTTGATTCATGGTGACTGCAGGAATACTGTCGATGGTGTATGAAGATGTCCTATCTCCAAAATTGAGGCCATCGAACCCCTTATACCATTGTTTGCGTGACGGGTAATTGAATGTTGACAAACCATTTGTTCTAGAAGCCTCGCAAGAATTACGCTTTTAGGCCTAGCGTGTCTTATCTGCTCTTAGGTTGACCTATACTCGGACGAATTGTTGTACCGAACCTGCTTGAGAGGCTCGTGAATTGAGACTAGGTTTGACCTCCACAGTACTTGGGTAGTGGGACGTGGATGAACATGCAAGAGATGAGAATATCGTTAAAAGTCAAAGGTGTGGTTGGGCTGTTTCTTCATCAATCATCCTACGTAACCGAATCTGCTTAGAGCTATGGTCCCCGGCAGCGATGGTTGTCCGACCTTACCACGGGATCTCCTTGCCATCATAATCAAACATCATCTGATCCGTCTTGGCCACCTTGATGTTGAGGAACTTGCCATTCTGTTCCTTGCCAGTCTCCAAGATGAGCTTCTTGACTGCAGCAACACCCTGCTCAATGCTCAGATCTGCATGTGCAGTGCCCATATCTGTTTTTATCCACTGCGAACGATCGTCAGTCTGGGTACTTTACTTGTGTATCGATGAAGTACGTACACCAGGAGAAATGGAAACAATGGTAAAGCCAGCATCTGCATACTGGTGTGCCCATCTCACGGTGAGCATATTGAGCGCAGTCTTGGAAATATTGTACGCATCAGATGGCATTGACACAACATGAGGGGCATACGCAAAGGAGCCGAGTCCCGAAGATCTGATGGTTCTTGTTAGCTTTCTCGACAAGGGCGGCTGTTGGTCAAGTACATACACGTTGATGATCTTCTTTTGTGAGCCTTGCTCGAGCAAAGGAAAGAATGCAGCAGTCACTCTTTGTACGCCGACAACGTTGACATCAAGAATCTGTGTCAGTTGATCAAGCTCCATATCCTTGATTGAACCCTTGGTTTCACCGCTGATCCCGGCATTGTTGACGAGGACATCAAGTGACTGGCCGTCCAGCTTGTGCTTCACGACCTCGACAGCTTTTTGGACGCTGGCGGTGTTGTCGACAGAGGCAGATACGGGATGGAGACGATCGGGGTATTTTTGCTCGAGTTGTTTGATAGCATCGGTCTCAGCGTTGCGAGCGACTGCGAAAACTTTGGAGACTTCGGAGGTTGGCAGTTCGAGCAGTTGTTTGGTAAGCTCGAGTCCGATGCCTCGGGACGCACCGGTGATGAGGTAGGTTGCCATTGCTTGTTGATTGGGGTCAACTTATTGTTATGAAGTGAGATTCAGTAGAGTCGATGTCTTCTTGGGAGAGTCTTTCTTTCAATCCATCTGCATTACAGCTTCTTATATCTCCTTGCTCAACGGACATAGGCAGTATGCACGTCCGGAGGAAGGAGCGCGATCCTGGTATTCCTCCGCACCCGGTCGTGATTTATCAGCCCAGCATACCTTGGCTTGATCATGAGACTCTTGCAGTCCAAAACCGAGAGTGTAGGAATATAGGTTGATTTATTGATTGAGACTGTGGTCTGGAAATAGCATTCGAGGTAGCATTCAAAAGATTAGCGATCATCACAAGCTACTTTAACCGAAGCTCGTGCGTCAGGCACAAACTTTGGCTGGCCGAGCTAATAAAGTGGGCTCTATTGCCATTCCTATTGTCTGAGACAACTCGCACCATTAGATTTTTCCGGAACAGGACGCGAAGCAACGACTATACAAGCATGGGGTCTGTTGCAGGTCGACATCTCAGGCATTTTCACCTCAATTTCGCACGCATACTGATACTGAGGCCTGAGGCGCTGGTGTCATCTAGCAGTCAAAGCTTCTCTCAGAATCCTTCTTCGAGCAAAACACGAGGCCAAGACGGGCAACCGCATCTCCTAGCCTTTGAATTCATGCGGCCTACATGAATAAAGCGTCATATCAACAAACGATGTATGTTATTTAAAGAGGTAGGATCTGGCGCCGAAGATCATCACGGCCGAGATAATCCATTATAAAGAGAGGTCTTTGTAGGTTTTCTGCTGCTTTACTTCCCTACTCATTCGTAAATCAAACCACATATCATGAAGACTTTTACTCTGGCTGGCCTGTTGGCCTCTCCTCTCGCAGCCATGGCAGCACCTGCCTGGATCATGCACGCTTTCAACGAGAGCGTGCCCGAGATCCACGGCAAGCCTATCAATGCCGACAGTGGCTTCTTCTGGATCAACAAGGACGCGGCAGCCGTCTGCCCCGACTACGATCCCGAGTGCCCAGCCTCGAACACAACAATCATCTCCGGTCCCGTCTACGGCTACTGGTACATGGGCATCCTTCAGCAAGGCGGTCAGCAGGTGGCCACTGCAGGTCTCGGCAGCGGGTCCGGCGGTCTGCCACTCAAGTACACCGCCGTGGGTGCCGCTGACAGAAAGGTTGGCGTTTGGGACCTTGCTCGCAACTCACCCGACGGCTTTCACGTCGACAACAGCACCGTCGGCGATCTCGGTGCTCCTGTTCTCCGCTTGAATGGAGGTCCCAACAACAAGCCCTTCACATGGATGGCCTGCCCGTACCCCAACGCCCCTGCATCCCTTCAGGAGGTCGACTTCAGCAAGCCGATGTTGATTCGTGACATTGCCACCGAGAGCGTAGACCAATACCCTTCCTGCGTCCGCCTCGACATCACTCTCGAGCTCACCACTTTGGCTGCACCTCAATTCTATTACTGCAAGGGCTGCCAGTGGAGATGCGACAACGTCTATGGCCAGACCCCCTGCGACTACAACGGGAAGCCCGCTTGCGTCGAGCCCTTCTGTGGTGCCTACACTCAGGAAACCAGGGCTGATAAGGTGCAGTGAGCACTATACAGCATACGGGTTTCAACAGAAAATCTGACAAAAGGCTCGAGGCTACTTGGTTGCTCTAAAATATTGAAATGAAAAAGTTTTGATCATCCGTTGTCATGTAATAGTTCCAACAGTCTTCTTATGCTCAGTGCCACATAGTCTGAGTCTTCCTTTGGCATTTCTTCACCCACGTCCATCTATGACCTAGTTCAAAGGACTCAAAAAAGGGTCATGCGATCCATACTCACGAGCGACGAGCTGCGATATTTAAGTAAAAAGAACAAGGCTCTCTTTGGCAATATACACTTTTGTCTACTCTCTCCATCATCATCAATATATACGTACATGAATATCAGATCCCAGTCTATTCCTCGGCATCTTCGTCCTCGTCATCATCATCATCAATAACCTCAACAGCACCAATGACATCCCATCTATCACCCTTGGCGCTCTCACTGACATACTTGACAAACCTCAACACACCTCTGTCTCTCAGAACCACAGACAACGTATTCCAGTTTGCTGGGTTGGAGAAGAGAATGCCATCATCCTCTTCATTGCCAGCTTGGTAAATAGCAGGATCCGCAGCCTTTTTCTTGTGCTTAGCGATGCGACGGTTGCCAGCTCCTGTTGCTGAAGCAGCGTTGGGAGGGATGTTGACGCCGTGATCAGAATGTGCATCGTCGTCTTCATCGTCTTCGTCTTCGTCGTCGTCGTCGCCAGCCATGTAGAGTTCGTAGCCGCCTACGTTGTCGTCTTCATCTTCTTTTGTTGTGGCAGCCTTGGCTTTGTCCTTTTGTTTTGAGCCGTTCTTCTCGGCTTTGGTGGAATTTTCCTCTTCCTCCTCTTCTTCCTCGTCGGCGCCCCAGCCCTTTGATGGTGTGACGTTCAAGCAGTATTCAAGTTGTGCTTCTGGCTTGTTGTAGCCAGTCGCCAATGTGTAGTCCAAGCTCTTACGGAAGCGGCGGGCTAGAATACTGCTCTTCGCCAGTGTAAGACCAGTGGCCAGACTCAGCCATTTGCGGAAAGCCAGAGAAGGCAGGAATTTGTTGAGGAGCTCGTCATATGCGGAGGTGTTGTTGGTGGCAGAAGGGTTGGCGTGCTTGAAACGGTAGCGATGCTTGTGCGGAGGGGTTGCTGTGGCCCAGCCATCAGTTGCAGGTTCGTTCTTGCCGTCGTGAGCTTCAATGTCTTTGCGCAGACGAGCGCTGAACTTCTTGGAGAGGAAATTGGCGAGTTGTAGACTTGACTCTTCGGCGAAGAGCTCGGATAGCTCCTCGACAGTGTCAGGCGTGAGGTATTGAGGTGTCATGTACTGGATCAAGAAGTCCATGTCCTTCTCGTCAAACTCGACCTCATCTTCCTCGGCATCATCAGCCTTGTCTGCAGACTCTTCGTGATCAATCCATTGTTCCTGGGGCAAGTCGAACTCGTCATTCTTGCTCTGCAGCTGTTGCAGAGAACTGCGCTCAGCCAGCTTCTCCTCAAGTCCTGGCTCAAAGCCATCCTCTCCTTCTTGCGGAATGTGGAACCAACCAGAGATAGCCATACGAATGCGACCACCATCATCCTTGGCCTCGCCCTCCTTGTGCTTGAAGACTTCCTCGACATCGTGGAAACTCTGGCCAGGCTGGACGGTGAAGAAGGACAGCTGGTTCCAGGCTGGCGGGATGACCTTTGTGAAATCGTAGTGCGGAACTCTGACCTTCTTGCCATCGCTGTCTGTCTTTTCCTCGGTGGGGTACAGACGCAATGCGCCACCCCAGTTGGCCTGCCACGGGGTATCCGGGTCGGTCAAGTAGAGGATGTAGCTGACACGTCTGGTACCGATGACATCGTCATGGCACAGCAAGTGACATCCAGGAGCGTACACGTTGACAGCCATGTCCGTCTTCGTTCCCGACAGCGGGCCAGCGCCAGAGACCTCTGAGACCCATGCGCGGAATTCGGGAGAGTAGAGCGAGTCGCGTAGGGTGAGCAGCGAGGGCAGCAGCTTGAGGGCAGAAGGATCGAGACCGGAGAGGTTGGCGAGATCACCGGACTGGTGAATCTTGTAGATGTCTGTTTCCTTTGGTGTAAAGTGGACATTGTCGATGATTTCGCGGCGGACGGAACGGAGGAGGGAGTCGTTGATCAAGCCAGAAACGACGGTGTGTAGGTAGCTGTAGACTGTCAGGACAAGGCTCCTGAGAAGCGATCGATGCGAGATGCGACATACGGTCCGCTTTTCGCATAGTCTTCACGGTATTTTGTGACGACATCGTTGTCGAAGAGCTTG
>Ga0268251_10000272_pt1 | contig 17482 bp, 11 predicted proteins | sample AgamicAsMae_FD_200527 | JGI IMG/M metagenome (GOLD analysis project Ga0268251, IMG submission 200527) | Agave microbial communities from Guanajuato, Mexico - As.Ma.e (v2) (version 2) | ecosystem: Host-associated > Plants > Phyllosphere > Phylloplane/Leaf | place: Guanajuato, Mexico | collected...
CTCTTCAAATTGTTGAAGTTGGTCCTCCTCTTTGCCTTGCTTTTGCTTGTTGCTGAGACCACTTTCCTCGAGGATGTTTTGAATGGCGCTTTCGAGTTCGTTGGCGGGCTTGTCTTGCTGAATGGGAAGCATCTTTTGGGTTCCAACGGCCTCGATGGCATTGGGGTCTGCGAGGGGGAACTGCAAGAACTCGGCTCTGCGGTTCTGGATGACGGTATCGCGCCATCGGTCAAGAGTCTTCTTGGTTTCTTGAGTAGCAGCTGCTCTATCCAATTTGTCCTGTTGTCTCTTGGGTAGAGGAGCATCCAGCTTTCCAGGGATGCCTGAGCGTTTTGTGGTCTTCTCGGCGGTGAGCAACTTGAGCGACTTGCGAAGAGCGGGATCGGTAACAGTAGGCAGCAAATCGGAAATCTTGAGCTTCTGCGAGGCAGATAGGCCATATGCCGAGGGTTCTTGTGACTCGTGAGCGTCTTGAGTACGTCCACCGATGCGCTTTTCCGGGTTGTCCTTGTTCAGCGATGCGACCAAATCCTGCAGTTTGGACAACTTGGTGGCGTCGTCCTCTTCGTCGTCCTCTTCAGATTCGTCGTCCTCTGATTCGTCCTCTTCTTCATCATCATCAGACTCTTCTTCGGACGAGTCGTCGCCGTGCTTCTCCTCTGTTTGCATAAGGTCGTCCTCGTTGTCCTCGTCGAGCATGGTGGCTAGGTCAACACCCTCATCGCCGAAGTCGCTGGCCGAGTCTTCATCGTCGCTGTCGCCGCCTTCATCCAGATCCATTTCCGAGGTAGGCTGAGGTCTCTTCTTCTTTTTCTTTGAAGGGCCGGTGGTAGAGCTTCCTCTGAATGTGAAGCCTTCGAAACGCTCTTCATCGCTCTCACCAAAAGCTTCGTCACTGTCGAGGTCGCTGTCGCTTTCATCGCCGATGTGGCCACCCATACGCCACTCGTTTCCTTCGCTATCACTTCCTTCGTCCGTCTCTTCATCCAGGCCTCCTCTTTTTCCAGTGCCGGTTCTCTTGGTCACAGTCTTTTGTTGCAGTCGGCGAGCGTTGCTAGCATGTTCCTCATCATCGTCGTCTTCCTCGTCGTCTTGGAGTCTCCTGCGCTTCTGACGGGGCTCTTCAACAGAATCGCCCAAACGGTGCTGGCGAACTTTGTAAGTGTCTGGGGCCGAGTGCGAGGCGATCGAGTAGGCGTCGAGAGTGCGTTTCTGAGACTTTTTGCGAGCGTTTGTGGGTTTGGCTATGGCCACGCTCGAACGAGCGACGCGAGCAGGCATGGTTGTGGTGATGAGTTATGTCTGTAAAAACAGCAGGCTCGAAAAGTTCAGAAAGTCTTGAATAGAGAGATAGAGTTAGCGGCAAAATTGTCGCCAAGACTGCGGGTAGCAATTGCCAAAGTTCGCCGCAAAGCACCTCCGAGTCGCAACTGCGCTACTGAGAATCAGCACCAGCAGCATCGTCAATCTCGTCTCAGCTCGTCGCCGTCATGTTCACTCCTACTCCTTCTCTCGGACGCGCTCTTCGTCGCCTCGCCCTCACCACCAAGCAGGCCGGCAAGGATTACTACAAGGGTACTGGCACAGGCTCCATGGGTCGTCACACCAAGTTTGGTGGTTACACTATCGACTGGTCAAAGGTCCGCACCTATGTCGTCCCTGACCTCGCCGATTTCCACGTACGTCCTGATGTCAATTCGCTGCCATCCACTCTTTTAACGTCTTGACAGCTGAAGCCCTTCGTCGCCGAAAACATCGAGAAGCCCGCAAAGGACCACGAATTCGCTGGAAGCGTCACTGGAAAAATGTACCTCGACGCATGGAAGAGACAGGGCGGCGCCATCTAAACACCTTCCCTCTCTGCTTCGCCAATCTTCACCGTTTCCCTTACATCTGCCAGGCTTTACTTACGATACCCATGGATTGCATCCTTCGTCTTCCTGTACATTACTCTTTTACTTTCTCCAAGAAATCATACAACCATCGAACAACCCCTCTATTCTTCTTAGCCAAGTTCAATATAATATCACCAGATTGATATGTCTTTTTCTCGACTTTCTTTCCCCCAAAGAACCATTTTTGATGATTAAAAGAATATAATGAAGAGATATCTTGTTGTTATCGCACCTTCTCTAGAGGATAGTTCCTTGATCGTCCAGGTTATTGACCTGATCTCTGACAACTTACAGTTTCATCATGATTCAAAGGTGAGTTATAGTGATCAAAGGTTTTCTTTCTCAAGGAAATGGTCAAAGCATCATTGTATTACTGTTATCTTGTAGACAAGTCTAACTTTCAATCACAAATTGAATCATAAATCACCTAGTTATTGCTAATAACTTGTTTGTAATCAAGAATGAACGGATTTTTGGAGAAAAGAATGCAAAATGAGTGGAATTTTGAGCTTTCCTTGACAAAATGTAGAGCTTATATGATCAGAGGAATAATGAATTGCTCCTCCCAATCCCTTCTATCGATTACAAGATCCATGACAATGCATAAATCTCTTTGAATAGCAGTCAAGTCCATGGGGAGCCGATGAATAGACCAATCTCAGTGGAACCCTTGGATCCCTCGAAGGGACTGTGCCTTTCTATGGCTACCGTGTGATATGTCATTGGACAGAAGGAGGTATCATTCCAATTGGGATAAGAAGATGAGGGCCCAGATGATACTTTTGACTATGCTTCAGTGATGGATCATTCGCTTTAGCCTTCACATACTTATGCACATGTCTTACACACTACACTGGATAGATGGATGATGGAAAACAAAGTTTTGATTCTTGATGCTCGGCCGTAAAAGACAATCATGTCATGCTCATAAGGAAAATCGAAACGGCTGTGTAAGAATGAGTGTGTACCTGAATGAAGAGTAATGCATGATGATGATCATGTTACCCAGTAGCGCAAGGGCTGCTTAGACATAGAAAGTCTTCTCGGTCAATCTGCTGTGAACTCCCTGGGTCCACTCAGCAGTTTGTGCGTTGTAGGCAGAACCACTTGCACTCTGGTTCTCGTTCAAGGTCGAGTAGAGATACATGCGTCCTCTCTCGCAAATGAGGTCTGCATAATATGCCGGAGGGCAAATTGAGACTGCCTTAGTCGCTCTCGAAAAAGAATAACAAATCCTGTGGACAAAAGATTCCAATGCATCCTGGCTGAAGTTCAGCTCGTCTTTCAGGACGATATAGTGGGCAGGTCTGGCGGTGCCTTGCAGGCCCTTGTGCGCTTGAAGGAAGAAATCCCATAGGTAGTGAGAGGTCACACCGCGATCGACAACAGTTCCTGGCATAGGGTTACCAGTTCTTTGGTCCATAGACTTGTTATCAGTAGGATAGAACCGTGTATGATGCCTTTTTCCTACAACCAAAATCGCTAACTACGGGTGGTCAGCATATGTTCTGCGTGGAGAGCGGTACTTGCAACACTGTCACAATACAGGGTACTATCAGCACTGCACAGGCGCCCATTGAGAGCCTGCCCTTTCAGAAGCGATGACAGGCTCTCAATGGGTGCTTCCAGCTTTCTAATAGACCTCTGCATCGTGGAAGATCAATGTCGGTCATCGGGAGACACGTACCTTGGGCCATTTCTTGGAGTCACCGTAGAGCTTCTCGAAAGCCTTTTGGATGGGCGGGAGTTCGTGATCCAGGACGAGGTTGTACTGTCCCTCAGAAACACCATCGCGGAAGATGATGATCTTGCTTGGGAGGTTCCTGTTGGTCTTGCGCCAAAGCTCGAGGCGCTCAATCATCATCTCCGTCAATCCCTGAACCATCTCTTGCTTGCCTCTCTGGCTACGTAGCGAGCCAGGCCATTGCGACAGCTGCTCATCCACGCTCGCCACAACACCAGCGATACTGGGGCTGCCCTCAGCAGAGCCGGGAGAAGGGTGAGTGACATCAATGCCAACAAGCATACAGGTGTTCTTTCCATCGAGTGGATACATGTCGCGCTGCGTGTGAACAACACCGCCACCCTTGATGTTGAATTTGAGAGCCAGATTGCCCAGGTACATGTCCTGACCCTTAGGCTTCTGAATCTTCGAACCTACGCTGCAGACGGTCTGAACTCCGTGCTTGACATCACCGTAGTACTTGATGCGACTGTAGAGCCATTTGTCGGCTTCCTTGAGAATGATGAACAGGAGCTCAATACCTCCTCTAGAGGCTTTGAGGAATGTTTCGTCAAGCTTCTTGTCAATGTCCTCGCGGCCTTGGTCATTCGGACGAGGGATTTGCATTTGCTGCGTTTGCAGACGCTGACCCATGCGGACACCGTACGCGTTCAAGTGACGCTCAAGAGCTTGTAAAAGACCCTCTGCATCTAGAACGTCCACGCCCTGGATCTGACTGCCTTGAGGCAGCAGGGCGTTGCCTCGCTGGTCGTTGTAGTTGAGAGTTACACAAGCCCATTTGCCAATTGAGCCTGGCTTGGAGAACTTGACGTTCATCAAGTTCCAGGACCCCTCTCTCGGCTGCAGCTCCTTGTTTCCGTAGTAGACCTTGGGCGTCGGCAAGATGCGACCTGGGACGGTGATCAACTCCTGTCCAACCTCGAAGCCAAACTTGTTCGTGACCTGGGCAGGACCATTGAAACCCATGGTTCTCAAGCCGTTGCCTGGTGTCCCTGCGATTGATTCTGCATTGAGACGGGGTGCTCTGGCGGCGAAGCGAAGCATGTGTTCCGTTTGGCTTCCAGAGAGTAAACGTCTAACGGGTTGACCAGGGAGAACTGTCGCCAGTTCGATCGGGAGATACGAGGGGTCATTGCGAATGCCCACGTTGAGGACAGGCAAGTCCGGGTGCCTGAGAACTATGCCGTGCTGCAACCTGAAGAATTCGAACACCGAGATGTTACGAGCTGCAGATGTAGGGGTCTTCGGGTCTGTCCAGGAGAAGGTGACAGCTCTGGCATCGCCATTTCTGGGACGAGGAGCCAGGCCAACAATACTCTTGAAGCCAATCACAGTCCGGGGTTGCCCCTGAGCGTCTTTCTTGGGAGTTCCATTCTTGTCGAGAGCCTTGAGATAATTGGTCTTGACACGAAGCATACGAACGAACGCTTCAGCCCTGATTACGTCGTGTGACTTCAGGGGCCCGTAACCGCCGATGTACTCAGAGATCAGATCCATGAGTGGTCCGTCCTTGTAGAAGGCCGCGCTTGCGACATTGAGGTTGACCAAGATCCTGTTCGATGAGGTGCGAACACTAGCATAGTATCCACGAAGAGCTTGTAGGCCACCAGTGATATCAACTCTCTCCATCAATGGCGAGTTGACCCCTGGATAGTACTTGTTCTGACCCAGACAGTAGACGTTGGCGGTATCGTTGGGGACCTTGCCGATGATTATGTTAAGGAGCTGAACAACATCACCCTGAGCTCCGTACCATGCCCCTGCCTGGACAGCTTGCAACGCGCGGACAAGGTCAGCCAGACTGAACTCTCCTGTCTTGGACAATTCATAGCCTTTGGTGCGACGGTTCCTGGCCTCCTGAGCTTGAGGGCTGTCGGGACCTTGGAAAGGGGGCAAGTTCGGGTCAATCACTTCAATTTTGCCCTGCTTGCGGTCTGCAGAACCGAGGTCCAACTTTTTGGTTGTCACGATGATGCTCGAGTAGTCTGTCGCGACCTGACAGTCGGTAAAGATGGAGTCTTGGATGAGGTTTGCCACGAGAAGACGCATCTTGGGCTTGCTGAGCTTCTCGCCACCAACAGTACCAACCGCATAGCGGTATAGGGGAACCTCCTGGGTGCCACTTTCGAATGCGGTCTTCAGCTACAGGTAATTGGCGCGCAGCACAATAGAGATACCCCTGGTGCCATGGCCAGGACGGCCGGGGAAACGCTCAATGATCTTGCCGGCGGTCTCCTTGATGCGAGCGTCCTCAAGAGCTTGAACTGCTGCATTGGGCGGGGCAACGCTGCCTTCGCTACAGTATGATGTCAGTCACAAAGTTGAATGGATAATCGGGATGCAATCTGGAACTTACAGGAAGATGCTGTTGCTGGGGGGTCCAGAGTGAATAGGGAGAGAGAAGCCTCCTCCACGTCCGCGACCACCGCCTCTGCCGCCACGATCGCCTTGGTAGCTGCCACGATCGCTCTGGAAGCCTCCTCCTCGGTCGCCTCGAGAGAAACCACTGCCACGATTGCCCCGGAAGGAACCACCACGGTCGCCTTGGAAAGAAGGACCACCTCGATCGTTTTGACCACCACCTCTGCCGCCACCACGGCTGCCGGAGAAGTCACCACGGTTAGAAGGACCTCCCCGGTTGCTGTCTCCACGACCACGGCCACCTAGAGCGAAGGTAAAATTAGCGTGATTCAATAGACTGGTTGGTACGACCCCGTGTTCATGGTGGGCGTGTATGACTCAATCTGCAAGGTGTTTCCTTCAAGTCTTCGTATCCTCTCCGGGTGCAAAGGTTGGTGACGCATGTAGCTATAGAAATGTACAGTAACTTCAGTAGAGAGGAAGTGTCCATAGAAAGCCGATAGCTTGACCACTCTCAGTGGACGCTTCCTGTCTGCCGAAAGAACTGTGCATTTCTATAGTGAGAACGCCGCTCTATACCTCCGTAAGAGGAGCGTGAGAATAACAAGTTTCAGCACACGGGAAGGACAGCTTGTGAAGACAGTGCCCTGAACACGGTGTCTGCACGTTCAACTTACCACCTCTGCCTCCACGCTGTGGAGCTGACATGTCTGAATGGCTGAGTGAGTGCTGGGTCAAATTGATTGATGGAAACTGAGTTTGGAGTTGGAGTTGGAATTGAGAGTAGAGTAAGAATGAGGAAAGGCTAGCAGTGTTGTTGATATATGAGCTGTTGATCTTGTGAATCTGGTTGGGAGGGACAAAGAAGCGATTAGGAAGCTTCAGGAAGCCGGCAGCTGCGACAAGCCGGGCCAGCAGCTGCAGAGAAGATACTTGAATCAATCAAATGGATAAGTGCGGACGTCTTGGGTTGAAGGATGGGTTGTTGTGGGCTTGAATGAGGTTCATTGCTGGAATCCAGCAGGCAACAACCTGCACCTCAAGCGCGTCTGTGACGCGTCTTCCCTATTGCAAAATTATGTCACGCAGGGCCTATAGAAATGCATAGTCCTTTCGGCAAATGAGAGTCATCCATCGAGAGCTGTGACTTCATTGGCTCTCTGTGGACTTTTGCTGTCATCTAGAAACAACTGTGCATTGTGATAGGCTCGGTGCTGCCCGCATGTTGTCGCGAGAGCGGAGTGGGAGTGACATGGGGACGGTGTGAGGGGCAGTCTGAGCGAATCAATCAACTTTGGATCTCCGGCAAGCCGACAAACATATTATACGTCAAGTTTTTGACGCAGCGGCTACGATGGTAATATCGGAACACTGCTGGAGCAAGTCTTGGTTTGATGTCGAACGGTTCTTGATCTGGACGAGGCTCGTTCAAGGAGTCGCACAGCATAGGCGTATACCCAACCGATCATCAAGCTACAGCACATGCAAACCATGCCTGTGTTACCTGCCTGCAACTTGAAAGGCCTGCATGTGTCGTATCACAGTGAACCAAGAGCTGGGTGTGACACGAGCAGGTGGCTGTGTGATCAAATCTCGTGGATCCATCACCGAAACGTACATTACAGCATGTTTTACCTTGAGCCTGACCCAAATCTATCAGATGGGCAAGGTGTTTTGTGAGTGCCGTCTTGCCTTTGATCAGCGACGTCAATGGCGCGCTGCTCAGAGACCGGTCCTGCAGATACTCACCAAGGATATGTTTGTCACAAAGACACGAAACTCAACTCTTCGTCTATGAACTGATTAGCGTTGACTGCAAGCTGTCAAAGGCCATGATTTTCATCAGAGATTAGTGAGAGCGTATCAAGCTGTCGATTTGCTATTCAGAACGTATCTTTTGAATGGTAGTACGAATTATGCAGAGGTGGCAGGCACAGTGGAGCGCGTTCGCTTCTTCCCATAGCTTTCCCCAGCCGTTCTTTCCCAAACCCTTATTTTCATTCAGAGGACCTACATCTTACACTCCATCGCGCTCAAACATTTTCTACCCGAACTGCTCTCACACCGTCAGAAGTCGATTATGCCAAACAGGGTAACCGGTATCCGACCTTTCTTGTGCAACATCCTCTGAGACAACTGAGGGGCAAGCGGCTCTCAAATTCTTATCGACTTCGCTCCCAGCCCCTTGATACCACTTCTTCAAGGGATGCTTAACATTCCTTGGAAGCCACCTCCGACGCTGCGCTTTGTCTAGATTTTTGGTCCATGTAAGACTATGCGCTAAAGCGATCACACCTACCGTTCAAGCTGATCCTGTGCTCTTGCACTCGTGTCGTGAATTGCTAGGTTCTTCCGCCTATGAACATTCTTTCTAAGCCTCTTTGGGATACAAGGTAAGTCACGTTTGCATGATCATTATGCCCCCCTTGACTCGACTCTCTCGACGACGCTCAGTAAGTTGCAGGGGAAAAAAGTACCTTTTAATCACAGGACGTCTGTAAAATCTCACTCTTCGACGCCTATTGCGCCCTCTGACCCACCCCCTTAAAACGGCCGTAAGCCAAGCGATTGTTCTCTTGACTGCTACCAGGCGTTTATGAATATTTATATAACCTTGATTCCTCTGGTGACTTTGCGAGACGGTCAGCCAACACGTTCATTATGGGTGGTTCCTTCCTTTGTTTGATGTTCTTCCTGAACACACTTCTAGCACATCTGACCACGGCTGCGCCTCTCGCCAACGACAATGACTGGGAGTATTACTACGACTGTGGGACAGATACCAGTAGTTTGCCTACACAGTCGACTGCATACCCGGGGTCTACGACCTCTTCTGCTAGCAGCTTTACGCCTGTGCTGTCCACCAGGCGACCAGATACCTCATCCTACTCGCTCTCGACCACCAATCGCTTGTCGTCTTTAAGTCAATCTGCGGTTCAGACTGCCTCTTCGAAAGTCGAGCCTCAAACTTCAGGTGTTGTTATTACTTCTTTGGAAACTTCTGGCAAGAGCTCTGTCCAGCCGTTTCCTACATCGTTGGCTTCTGCTTCTACTACTCTGTCCCTGATCAACACTGCTAGTACATCTTTACCCCACCCGAATGCCACTCCTCTGGCTGCAACGATGTCTGTGGATAATCTTTTCGTAGCATTCGCAAGTGGTCCACCTCCGTCACAGATCTCGTCAAGGACCGATCATCCAGTTGCTCATTCCATGATCGCACCACAGAAAAAGAAACTGCAGACGAACAAGTTCTACGCCAACTTCCTCTCGGGCTCTCAGTCTTCATCTACCTTCACACATCCCTACTCGGTGAGTTGGGGGAAAGGGGCAGGTGTGCTCAAAAGTTACGGGCTGGCAGTTAGCCACATTGAGAGATCACAGCTGGCATTCGGCCCTGGGGATCCGGCTCGATACTTCATCAACCCTATCGGCATACAATCGCTTACGCTTTCTGCTTCGGAGCTGAACACTACAACTCAGCTCACGGTGGATTCTCTGGATGCCTTCTCGGCCAATGTCAACCTCCTGGCACGTCCTGGTGCTGCTCCGACTATCACCTTCCCATTGATCCAGGGAATGGGATTTGTGACAGGTGTTTACAGCAATGGAACGCCACGTATCGAGAGCGCGATTTCTTTTATCAGTGTCACCTATGTTGGACGCATGCCTGCCGGATCGACCTTCAAGTATCAAGCAAAACTTGCTGATGGCACATCATGGAACATATATGTCACAACCTCTCAGCCTGGATATCCCGTCAACTCCTTCACCCTTAAGAACGTACGCGTGTTGCAAGGAGCACCCAAATTTCAGGGGTTCATTCAAGTTGCGAAAGTGCCTTCTGCTGGTGCGGAGGCAATCTACGACGAAGCAGCAGGTGCTTATCCAGTCTTTACGACGGTTTCTGGATCCGTATCAGGAACTGCTGGAACGTACAAGTTGACCTGGACAAAGCAAGGCGTCGCTAACCGCACTCTACTACAATTTGGCCTCCCTCACCACCTTCAAAGTCTTACCTCTGGTGGTGTGACAAATGTGAAGCTCCAGACGACCACTAAAGGGATGGCTACGGGTATTGTTGGCGACTCATGGACATTACTCGAGCAGAACTTGCCAGTAGACATGGGATTCGCTCCATGGTCACCATCACTCCGAGGAGTCAGCAAGGTCTCCTCTGCAGCTATGAAGTTAATTAACAAAGCCGGAGAAAGTGAACTCAGCCAGGACATGAAGAAGCAATCAAACCTTAACTCGATGTACTACTCTGGCAAAGCACTCGCCAAATTTGCCGCCATTACCTATGCAGTTCACGATGTCGGCAAGAATGCAACACTCGCTATAAGTGGACTTCAAAAGCTAAAAACTGCCTTTGACACATTCGTTCGCAACAAGCAGATTCTTCCTCTTGTCTACGAGTCGTCATGGGGTGGAGTTGTTTCCAGCGGCACATACCAAACTGGAGACTCTGGTCTAGATTTCGGCAATACTTATTACAATGACCATCACTTCCATTATGGATACTTTGTTTATGCGGCTGCCGTGATCGGATATCTGGATCCGAGCTGGTTGAGCCAGGGGACGAACAAGGCATGGGTCAACACATTAGTCCGCGATTATGCCAACTCTGTCACCACCGATGCTTACTTCCCCTTCTCTCGATCCTATGACTGGTATCACGGCCACAGTTGGGCGAAGGGCTTGTTCGAGAGTGGTGATGGAAAAGATGAAGAAAGTTCTTCCGAGGACAACTTGTCCATCTATGCAATCAAGATGTGGGGACGAACCATCGGCGACAAGGCAATGGAAGCCAGAGGCAACCTCATGCTGGCTATCCAAGCAAAATCTATGCAGAATTACTTCTTGTACTCCTCGGATAACAAAGTGCAACCTGCCAACTTCATCGGTAACAAAGTCAGCGGAATCGTAAGTGTGGAATTGCACCTACCGTAGAGAAGGTCACTAACATTCAATAGCTGTTCGAGAACAAAATAGACTACACGGCATGTTATCTACTTCTGTCTTCTAGGGAACTTCGCTAACTCTCTAACTCAGACCTATTTCGGCAGCAATCCAGAGTTCATACACGGCATCCACATGATCCCAGCCGGCTTCCCATTTAGCGCATACGTGCGCACACAAAAGTTCGTCACGGAGGAGTGGAACACCTTCTTCTCCAACGGTCGAGCCAATGTAGACGGTGGTTGGAGAGGCATCCTGTACGCGAATCTGGCGACCATCCAGCCTGCTGCTAGTTATGCCTTCTTCTCGGACCCCAAGTTCAACCCTGCTTATCTTGATGGCGGAGCTAGTTTGACTTGGTACTTGACTTATTCTGCAGCGATGGGCGGGTCGCCAGCTGGTGCGGCCAAGCGATCAGATGTTGGAGGAAACATGACAGAAGGAGAGTCGATAGAAAGACTGCAGGTGGACGGAGAGCAATTAAGTAGAGCTGTCCATCGGCATAGAGGTCACGGCCACCCGAAGGTCTGAAGTGGAGAGGGAGAGTCGAATTCTGGTTCATGGGCCGCTGGACGGTCACGGGATGCAGGACATTCTTTTGGAGTACTGGGACGAATATACATAACCAGCATAGCACATAGCAACGAACATATTCATTCTTTCTTAATGTTGTTGCTTCGTGCTTGACTGCACGATTGGTATCTCTCTCTGTGCTCAGGCATATGACAAAGTAGCCATAAAAATGCACAGTTCCTTCGATAGACAGGAGGCATCCACTGAAAGTAGTCTATTCGCCGGCTCTCTAAGGAGTTGTCTGCCATCCTGAAACAACTATGCAGTCATATAGTTACTATCATTGTTAGAGGAGAACAGGAGATACTAGCTTTTTACTTCCGCTCTATGCTTTCGATCTCGCCTTACCCTCTTTCCGACTCTGCTCTTGGACCCGCTGCCCTACCTACGATCATAGCCTGGTCCTCACGAGCACCAACCTCTTTTGCTAGCCACGCCCTCTCAGACACCAGCATTTTGTCCTGCTACCACAGCCGGTTCATCTCGAGCATTGGTCGTGCTTCCTGCTACAGCAATTTCGTTCATTATATGCAGCGCAGGCGAGACCCAGATATCCATTCTATACAATGCTCTAAATGTAAATTTAAATGAGTCCGCTCGGACTAGATACCACACACATGGTATTAGTCCTTGTTCTTCAAAGACCATATCCTGTCATTTGAGCTCACTAGCATCTGAGATTTAGAAGTAGGACGATGCCCGTAGGAAAGCTAGCTAGTAATCGGATGCATGATCTTCACTTGAAAGTATACCGTAGGCGGGGCTTATACCGGCAACTGCACCAAACCGCCAGTTCGGCTTTCTTAAGTGATTAGGAATATTTTCCTTGCATTATTCGACACTCTGTTTTCTCTGTGCCACTGTATGTGACTGTTGCTTCTCTAGGAAGGCTACTCATGGTAGATCGAGCAACGAGAAAAAAACTCAGGCGGGATTAGCTTGCTTAGAAGCCCAGTAGGTTTCCCATCTCCCGAGCCGAGCAAGCCATGTTTTACCACCCCCAAAACAGAATTTTCTCAACACTCCCACCACAACGACATAGTGCAAAAGAACATCTAAAAGAAATGTCAACTGTATGTATAGGAATAGCCGAAGGCGGGGCTCGAACCCGCGACCTTGAGGTTTGGAATATCTGAGAAGATAAGAGCCACACGCTCTACCGATTGAGCTACCCCGGCAGGTCTGATGATCTAGTTCACTGTGTGAACTGGCTGTTGACGATGGAAAGTGAGGAGGCAAGTGAGTATATGTCGTCTCATGTCAGCGATGACCTCCCCCATGAGCAGACCGGAACGTCGAGTCGTCTTCAACGAGATCGGGGAGGTGGTCCTTCATGTAATGTACTCAAGATAGGAGGAGCAAATGCCAGGAGTATATATCTAGCGATCGTAGGGTTGTTGAAGGAGGAGAGAAGGTGATGTGTTATTATGAGGTTGAAGCTCCTGGCCACCTTGCCCGTTATCGGGTCGACTCGCCTATCGTTCGGCTAAAGTCGCTCATGACTTTACCTCTCATGCATGACAATCATCAAGCAAAGGGCGTGTGTTCTTGTATATAAACCGGACCTAACAATATCTTGCCTAGCAACACTCTAGTCTCCATCCAAGGTAACACACCATGGCCAAACTCACCGACTTCAAGCTTCTCTCATTCGATGTCTACGGCACACTGATCGACTGGGAGAGCGGTGTCCTGACAGCGCTCCAACCTCTGCTCAGGAGAAACAACAAATCCGACACCTACACACGCAAGGAACTCCTGGAGATCTACCACAAGCACGAGGCCTCTCAACAGCAAAAGACACCAGACTTATCTTACTGCGACCTGCTCGCCACAATCCACCCTGATCTAGCCAAAGACTTGAACTGCAACCCTCCATCCGAAGAAGAAAACACAGCATTCGGAAACTCGGTGGGAAAGTGGCCTGCCTTCCCAGATACAGTCGATGCACTCCATCGATTGGCAAAGCATTACAAACTCGTGGTACTCTCAAATGTAGACCGCAACTCTTTCTCCACCACGAATTCTGGACCTCTACAAGGAGTTCCGTTCGATGCCATCATCACAGCTCAAGACATCGGTAGCTACAAACCCTCGCTCAAGAACTTTGACTTTATGCTGGACAAAGTAAAGGAAAAGTTTGGAGTTGAGAAGGCTCAGGTGCTGCAGACCGCGCAGAGTCAATTCCATGATCATCATCCAGCCAAGAAGATGGGTATCACGAGTTGTTGGATTGTAAGACCGGGAGCGGAGATGGGCAACAGAGATGAAGAGATCTTTGATTGGAAGTTTGATACACTGGGAGAAATGGCTGACGTGGTTGAGAAAGATGCAGCAAAGTAGGAATGAATTCAGCGATATGATCCTGGTAGAGCTGATCACTTACGCGTGGCTATCAGCATGCATAGTACTTTGCAGAAAATGAAATTATCCACAGAGAGCTGTAGACCCCTTAGCTCTCTCCCATATGCAAAGGTTTGTGACGCGTATAGCTATGAACGCACAATACTTTCCAGAATTGAATCGTATCCACCGAGATGCGACTTGATCCAGACTCTCTCTGGACACAACCCCCGTCTAGAAATTACTGTGCTTTTGCGTGGCGAGCACACCGCATTAGGCCTTGGCGGGACGAATGGTCAAGTCGTTGTCGTCCGCAAGAAAACGGCCGCACAAGCTGCTCTTGGAAAGGAGCTCAAAGAAAGAAATCCCATCATCATTTCTGAGCTGGAAGAGCTCAGACGCAAGATAAACGACCTGGAGAAGCAGAAAGGTGCTCTTCAAGACGGGCTGGATGACAACAAGGCTGCCCTTAAACTCATTCCAATGCGCGATGTTGACAACGTTGAGATGTAAAGAGGTTTTGTATTCGGAGGAATGCTTCTGTCATTCACCGATTTGATGTGGATGTCTCTTTGACACAAATGGGTGGACAAAATGAAAGAGACACCAAGGTCTCATCTATACGGCAGATTTCTACATACGAAACTAAAACAAGAGATGCGATGCGATGAACAATACACTAAGCTGACGTCAAGCAGCAGTAACTAGCTACTTCAAATCAGCCATTTCTTCTTCGAGCATGGTCTCGAAGCTGAAGGGCTCGAACGGAACACCATCACCAAGGAAGTGTTTGCTCATGGCTTCGACCCAGTGCAATCTCAAACTGTGCAACATGGCCGATGTACCCTCCATGACGACCAAGACGGCAACGGTGAGGAAGAACCAGACAACGAAGAAGAAGAAGATGACAAAGGCACCAGCAGCACCAGTGAAGGCAAAAGCGTTAGCCAGGGTCATAGACCACAGCACGATAGACAGCTGTTGATGGGCAAGCGACAGAGCCCAGAGACGAAGGTAAGAAGCAGTGTGGGAAACACAGTTGAGACAGAACTCAATGGTGTGGATGACCTGGTGGATCATGACCTCAGAGAATTCAAACTCCTCGTGCTCCTCGCTGTGGATGTCCTGGGTGATGATAGCAGCGCCACCGTCTTCGCTGGCGAAGCTCTGTCTACCGTTCATGCCGTGGTGCTCGTCGTCGTCATCATCGTCAAGAGCACTAACTCTCTGGCTTTCACCGACAGCGCTGTATCCCATAGCTCTAGCGCGGTTGTGCTCCCAGCGTAGGTAGAAAGGCTTCAGGAAAAGCATGATGGGTACACAGCATACTGCAGCAAGAAGCAAAATGACTTGGACAACAGCCTGACCAGAGTAAAGTTCTTCCTCAACAGTACCAGGTTGCAAGAACATGTAGATAAGCATGTTGAGTAGACCAGGAGGGTTGGCACCGATGGCGTACCAGTCGATAGACCACTTGTAGATGATACAGAAGACAAGGTAACCGAAGATGGACTGGAAGAAGATCATACCAGGAATGAAGTTACCCCAGATGTCGATAGGAGTCTTGAAGTGTCTGGCGTTGATGTAAGAAAGACAGAGAGAGTAGGTCATGTGAGCCCAACCAAGAAGAATACTGAGCTTCATCTTGTAACTGTTGGAGAAGAGAAGATCGTTGTCGGTATCGTGCCAGCGCCAGTCCATACCGAATGGGTAGGTGTAGCCCTCCTTGCGGACCATAGTAACGGACTGGCCTTCCTTGAAGTCGGGAACTTCCCACATGGAAGGGAAGATGGCAAGCTCCTTGGAGAAAGCATCACAGTAGATGAGACCAGTGTACATGGAGAAGATACCCATCATGAGCATGATGTAGCGACCGAAGAAGGCCATGGAGAAGAGCTCGTCCTGCTTGGAGCGCAACAGAGGCTTCTCCCAGTAAATCATGGCGCAGGCAGCAGCGGTCATGATGAAACCGTGGCCGAAATCACCAAACATGACAGCGAAGAGGAAGGGGAAGGTGACAATGGTAGGCAGACCAGGATTGACTTCGGTGTACTTGGCAGTACCGTAAGCGTCGATGATGGTCTGAAAACCTAGAGTGAATCTGTTGGTCTTGTTGTAGGTAGGGGGAGTCTTGGAGGTCTTGATGGTGTTGACGATAGTGGGAACAGAAAGACCAGCGCGGTCGTTTACGTCCTGCAGAGTCGACTTGACAAGAGCAAGCGAGTTTGTAGGGCACCAGGCCTCTGCAATCAAAGTCTTGCGCTGCTGGTCGTAAGAGAAACGGTTAAGAGTCTGGTAAACGGCCTTTTCCTTGGAAACAATGATCATCCAGGCAGCAAGACTGCGGCCGATCATAGTCAGCTCGGCGTCCAGGGTGCGCTTGGTGTTGGAGAGCACGTTTGCCAGGTCCTGGAGACGAGTGTTGACCTCGTGCATCTGGTCGCGGCGCAGTTCGCTGTTCTCGTCGACGTTGTAGACGTCGGCGCCGAGCGACTCGGAGATCTTGCGGATCTTGTTGATGATCTCCTTTCCGTGAGCGAAGATGACGAAGACGCTCTTGTGCATCTCCTCGTTGGTCTCGGGGTTGATGATAGGCTCCTCAATCTCGCTCTGGTTCATGTAAAGATTACCGCGAAGGGTACGCCACAGGATACGCTCGAACGCGGCCATGCGGTCACGAGGGATGACACCGGCGACGAAACCAATGTTCATAACAGAGAAAGAGCGCTCGCCCGAGGCATCGCCGTTGTGGGCCTGCTCCATATCGGCGAGCAGTGGTGCATCGTCGTTGTGGTTCTCGTCGAGCGATTGACGGATCTCATCAGTCTGTCCGCGGGCCTGTTGTATGTGTTAGTGCTCATGCCCAGATTCCATAGTGGTGTTCCAAACTCACGCGGTCGAAAAAGCCGCCAGCCTCGCGAAGGACCCAGCGCCACTCGGTCAGCTCCATTTCACGCTTCTTGAGTGTTTCGTAGCTGTCGTTCAGCGACTGGATTCTCTGTTCCAACGTCTGACTGCGGTCGACCAGTTCGTCGATCTCGGATGCTGAGGGGGCGGCCAGGCGGTCGCCGAATTCGTACATGGATCGCATCGATACATCGGCCTTGTCCATCTGTGCCTTGAAGTAGCCTGTCCATAGCTGTCTCAGTCTCTTGTTCTATGTCTGTATTCAAAAGGGGCGGTTGGCCTTACGCAGCTGGCGTTCGACATTGTCGAGTCTTCGAATCTCCTGGGTGAAAGTGCGCTGGAAAGCGGTGGTCTCCGAGTTGAGCTGCAAACGACTGTCAGTCCGGAGTGGTACAGACGAGTTGGCCGGGGCGACTGACGTCTCTAAAGTCCATGATGCCGAGTTCTCCCAAGGCGCTCACGACTTCGCGTCCAATCTCGTTGGCCATGTACAGCTGCGTCAGCGACATGTCCGCCGAGCGGAACAGTGAGTCCTGTTGTGCCGCCATCTTGACGGTAGTTGGTCACTGAGACTGTCGGTCGGGGGATGTTGTGAATTGGTGCTATCTGAGAAGGCAACAAGCTTCGATGTCGTTGGCCAGCCCAAACCTGGAACATGACGATGTACACGGATTTATCCGCATCGACAGGGTGCTAC
>Ga0268251_10000274_pt1 | contig 17392 bp, 18 predicted proteins | sample AgamicAsMae_FD_200527 | JGI IMG/M metagenome (GOLD analysis project Ga0268251, IMG submission 200527) | Agave microbial communities from Guanajuato, Mexico - As.Ma.e (v2) (version 2) | ecosystem: Host-associated > Plants > Phyllosphere > Phylloplane/Leaf | place: Guanajuato, Mexico | collected...
TTTCCAGTCATACCAGTGGCCTTGCCCGCGTGGACCTGGAGGCATACGAGGGCATGCACAACCCGATGCGCGACCTATATCGCATTCGCTCGCTGGCTGACCTCCATCTGAGTCGCTATGATGCATACATTTTGGACGCTTTCAAGTCGATCTCCAATGGCCAGGATGACATAACCAAGTCCGAAGACGCAGAAGCCTGGTTCTGCCGCGGTCGAGCTAACTATCAGCTTGGACATTATGCTAATGCTCTCAACGCCTACGAGCGCATGCTCATGCTTGCTCCGACTGACATGCGATGCCACCAAGAACTGAACAAGACAAGAAAGCGTCTTTTGGAACAGCGGGAAGGAGCATACGACTTCGCAGAGATGATCGATGAGGTTACCAAGAATAGCTTCTTTGCCGATCGCGCCAGCTTCATCTCGAAGACGGAAGTGCGTCAGACTCAAGACCGTGGTCGTGGACTTTTCGCGACCGAGGACTTGCGCATGGGCGATCTCATCCTGTGTGAGAAGGCGTTTATGGCCGCACACCCCAGTGATCGCACACCAAGATCGACTGTGCCAGTATGGCTCGACAGCGTCCAGAAGGTGGTCGACAATCCTTCGCAGAGCAAAGACTTGCTTGGTCTATACGCCGGAGAACCACATACCTCGCCCATCCCTGCTCCTATCATGGATGGTGTTCCGGTGGTCGACACCTTCAGAGTCTCAAGGATCCTCGATCTGAATGGCTTCAGCTACACCGTGGGTCGTGAATCACACGCATACGGCACCTCGGCGATGATGACCAGAGAAAGCCCCAAATCGACTGGCCTGTGGATACGCGTCGCCAACGCCAATCACGCTTGCTTGTCAAACGCCGTGAGAAGCTTTGTCGGTGATATGATCATTCTCAGAGCCGCAAGAGATATCAAGAATGGCGAAGAGATTACCATCTCCTATCAAAAACCTGCGCCACTCCTAGCAGACCGTCAGAAGGCTCTTTTTGACTCTTGGCGTTTCCAATGCGACTGTCTTCTCTGCACATCAGAGGCGAGCTTCATGGCGAAGATCCGCGATCTTGCTGAACATGTCGAGACTTCTGTGGCATTCGTTGCAGACAGAACCTTGGATACAATCCTCGCTGCCGATTCAGAGCTGATCGCAATGGCTGAGATTGTTGCAGAGGACCTCGAGGAGGTGTATGCTGACAATCTGATGCATCGTCTACCTTGCCTTGGTATGGGCGACATCTGGCAGTGGCTTTGCCAGACATACTGCCAGAATCGCAACAGAAGCCAGCTCAAGCGCTGTGCCGTCAAAGTTCTTGAAAGTCATGGCTACTGGATGACTCTGCAAGGCTCCCAATTGAGCATAGATCTTGCTCATGGAATTCCGGCTGTTGCAGTTGTGGACGCCTTGATGTATCTGGCTGGTGTGGCTGAAGGAGAGCAGGAGATCGAGCTTAGCCGGGAGTTCGAGACCTGGGCCAGAAGGTTCTATGAGATTGTGAACGGAAACATGACGGGTTTCGAACTGAAGTACTGAGAAGCAACAAGAGGAGTAGTGGCACAACCCCGGCTGGGCTCCTGCCTAGACAGATCCCCTTACTCAACTAGATGTAACGATAGTCATCGTAATATCATCCGTTTGCGATATCTTAATGCACACCTTGCCCCTTTGCGTATAATAGAGGGTCATGGCTGATGATACCAAGAGGATCCAACGAACACGGGCTCTCTGACACGTACATGTTGGTTATTCAGATAGGCGTTGAAGGTGGAGATCTTCATGGTAGCGTTGGAAGTCGTCCATCAGCGACTCGTCGGTATGTCAGATTTGGCGAGCCGGTCATCCACGGCAGCGTAGATGCAATCCATGCAAGCAATTCTCGTTTATTCTCAAGCCAAAGGAGGGGGAGTCGATATTGCGGGTCAAGTCGGGGTTCTTCATTTGACTAGCCAGACCCCAGGTTGCGGTTGAAACAGGGCTCGGTATCAGTAGACAGCAGGTGATTCGTGGGCCAGAGTGAGCGTGTCAGATGCTCTGTGGCGATATCACGTCTGGTCCAGCTTCGGATAACTAGGGTCGCGGCTAGCTAGACAGAAAGAGAAGGCGCGGACTCGAAACTGCGGACTCAGGAGAGCGGGGTTGGCATATTGGTTGGTTCGAGTAATAGATATCGAACCCTTTATCCGTGAAGATATACAGCCCCCACGCGTATGCATCTGCAAGCTGCGAGTAACAGCATTCGAGTCTGTGCTCCGAGGTACTGGGTACATGCACTCAAGTTGATGTTGGGAATGGCCTTTTGCTGAAGAGCCGCCAAGCTTGAGACATTGAAGACTCGGAGAAATAATAGCTACCTACTTGCCACAAGCAGAGGCTAAGAACGTGTGTTGCCCTCTGTCGAACAAGATTGCCGCGATGATTTGCGACAAGACGCACAAAAGGAGACGCGTTGAGCGGTGAAGACTAGGTACTGTCACAACTAATTGTACGAGGGTCCTTCGGACGACGTTTACGTGGATGCATGGCGTCGCTGCACCTGCAGCAGAAGACGCCGCCTGGCGCGAGAGCAAAAATGCCGCAGGCTCATGCTCCTGCCTGTTGCAACTTGCATCCTGCAAAAGCCTTTACCGGCAGCAGCCACAGACACGTCTTTGAGATCGGCAGAGGACAATCCAAGCGAGAAAGACACATCACAAACGCGGTGTCAAATCCACGACACGAAGGAGTTGTCACGAGATTTTGAGTTTGACAGAAGAGAGTGTCAAAGTCGCGAACAGCCGGCAGTCGATGATGAGAATTCAGAAAAAAACACAAGCCCCAACGCGGGAATCCCGCTTTTCGCTGTAGCGTCGGGAATTTCACTACGTCAACGTGAGGCATTTGTGGTCTGTCGCGCAACGACGACAATTTCACAGCATCAACATGGTAACCGGTGCGGGTTTCAGAGTGGTGGCAACATTCTTGATAGAGCCAACACGTGCAAGATGTGCAACCAACAACGAAACGGCGGGCTTCCAAGACCAAGTGCGAAGCGGTGTGCAGCAGACAGCAGATCGAATCGAGGTTGGAAGAGGGGGTGGAAGGAGCACGAGCGGTTTAGGCTCGATTGTTGTTGGTTGGGCGAGAGTGAACTGTGGGTGGGCCCGTGAAAATGGCCGCGGCCCCGAATAACCGCACAGTGCCCTCTGCACTGGGGGGCCTTCTAGTTTCCAAGTGTGCGCTTCCGAGCAGCAATTTGCGCCTGCTCTCTTCCTGCACTCCATCAACTCGCCCTCTCGTCCTCTCGCCCCTCTCTGGGTCGCGTGCGCGGTGCGTTTGTGAGTTGCAGCTGACCTAAAGACTCTCTTGTTCCCTCTCGTCGTCTTTCGACTTGTTCCCGGCAAACCCGAGTGATCTGCAAGTGAGCGTCATTCTTGGATCCTTGGCCACCACCAAGCAACCAGTATGGGCTATGCTATGTCTGCGCAATGCCGAACGCTGTCAGGACTAACACTTTGCTAGGCGCTTGTCTTATTATCGCATCGGCCTCGTCGTTGTATTCTTGAATCCAGCTACCATGTCCGTTCAGGATCTGTAACAACAGCCTTCGGCTCCAAAGCGCGTCGTCCTACCAAGGGAGTCTCTGTCCTGTGGTTTGCGCCACGCTCTATACATAAATCGAGTCTACGCGCATACAGCTTTCTACGACGCCGGCTAAGCCACCAAACGCCCACGAACGCTTACATCACTTATGCCTACTTCAAATAGGCCCCTCACCCTGGACATGGCACATATGGCTCCCTCCCAAAGAAGCATTTCAGCCATGGGACACATCGACTCGGAACTCTTCGCCGAAGCAGACGAACCACCGGAAAGAAAGGATCAACTACCGCTCGACTCTCCCCGTCTCGACGCCGCATTTATCAAATCACTACCCCCGGCTTTCACCCGCAGGGAATCTCTTCTTACCCGCCAACTACACTCACCGGAACCCGAACACCCCCACGAGGATGAACACCATCGCGCCAGGGCCATCGTGCGTGGCATGTCAGCATGGAGCAACCATAGTATCGCCTCGACTGCTGAGCTTACCAGCGATAACGACCTAACCAGCCCTGGAACTCGTGAAAGCACTCCAAGCCCTCCTCTACCACCAACCTTGATCAGGGATTCTATACCCGCATTGGAAAAATCTCCATACAAGGAACCGGTCATCCTTGAGGACATTAAAGCCCAGCCTGAGAAAACAGTGGAGGCCGAGCTCGGTCGTCCTAGATGTATCACCTTCGCTTGTGGTGGCAGGAAGCCCGCTTCGAACCATGCTACTTCCGAGAGTGAGCAGGAAAAGAAGCAAGCCCCAACGCCTGCTCCTACAGAGCCTCCAAAGCGCAAGACATGCATCACCTTTGCTTGTCCTTCCAAGCCTGCCGTCCAAACAGCCCCTGTAAAGGAGAAGACGAAGGCAATTACTCTGGCTCCCACGCAAGGACCCAAATCAAGAATCGTCAGTCCCGGACCAAGAATCTCCAAGACTCAAGCTTCGCCAAAACCTTTCCCTAGGAGTCACCGTGGTTCCGACTCGACTGTCAAGAATGATTCGCCCAAAAGCCTTCGCAAAGGTCCGTCGCTGCCCGTCAGAAGACGCAAATACAGCATGGAGAATGATGATGTGCCTGGCGAAGAAAGAAGATTTCACGAGTTCGGACCTTCAGAGGAGGAAAACGAACAGTGGCTTGAAGAATCTGGCTGCTATCGTCAACGCTTGACCGTCAACGATACCTTGTACAAGGAAAACATTATCAGACAGATTGGCGAAGAGGTCGAGGAGGAGGCTATCGAAGAGGACGAAGATGATGAAGAGATCGAAGAAGACGAGGACGAGGATGATGAAGACCTTGAAGATCTCCACATCCAGGGAGCTGTCTCGGATGACGAAGTCTCTGATGCTGGATTCCAAACAGACGACGAAGACGGCTTTGCGGTTTCTGACAGTGAAGGCGACGACAGCGAGAACGAATGGTGGGCTCCTCGAGGCCGCTCAACCGCTGCTACTTCTATGGAACAGTTGGAAAACGCCCAGCTTACTCGCAAAAGAACCAACTCGGACTCCTCTCTGGGATCAGCACACGGCGAGAATACGACCGCATCTGCTCCTTACGGCATGGTCAAGCGCAGAAGCCGGGCACTCAAGATCAACCGTCCCCAGACTCCAGACCTTCCCGACAGCACCGACTTCGTCTGCGGCACCCTCGACGAAGATCGTCCTCTCGAGCAAGCATACATCATAAGTCTCGAGAGAAGAAAAGCTGCTAAGCACAAGGCGAAGCCCCAGGACATTGATCCTACCTTCCCTACCTCTGATCCGGATATGGATGAGGAAGATGACGACGAGGACGACGAAGAGGTCGAGGAGAGCGATCATCCTCTTTTCATGCACGGCAAGATTGAGATGAACGAAGACATGGGCTACCGTGGACGTCGCAAGTCCAAGACTGCTCTCAAAAAGAAGTCCATCTCCCCTCCTCATCAGCGCCTCCGTTCACCTCCTCCACCCAAGCATCGCTCTCACCGTTCTCCTCCACCGTCAGCCAAGCGTTTGCGATCGCCTGCCCCGATCAAGCGCACTACTCACAAGTCACCACCTCCTCGCAAGCTCTTTGGCCAATCACCCAGACGCATGAGATCACCTCCACCTCCGCCCCGTCGTCCTACATCTCCACCACCATCTCTGCGCAGTTCCGTGGAAGGTGTTTCTGCTATCAGTTTCACTCCAAGAGCTGCGCTGGGCCGCCGCCCTCAGCCTACTCATACCGCCTCATTACCCCGAGTCGAGAGTCAGGTCAAGATTGGGCAGAACGCAATGACCCCTTCGCTTGACGAACACGATGATCCTTTATCCGGTATGAGAACAGCTCGTGGCGCTATTGACATTGTCAAAGGTCTGGAGAAGAAACGCCAGCGACGCAAGGAGAAGCTTTACCAGAAGCACTGCCAGAAGGGTAAAAAGGACCAAGAACGCAAACCAAAACCCGGCAAGGGCGCGGAAAGAATGAGAGAAGTTGGACTCGAGCTGGCTGCTTACAAAGGCAAGAGACAGCACGTCCTCTCCTACTAGAAGACTCGTCTTGATCACGGGCTTGCGACGCCGTCCACACAGTTGGCACATTACAGTCTCGTACGAGTCTGCTGGTCGTCGCAGGTACACAGATGATCGACGAACAGAGCATCTTTACTGACGCGGGCCTCTTTCCAGCTGCGCACGAATCGCCCACTGGAAGCTCGTAGTCCTGATATTTCCTTTCGTCCACGATGAAGTCGCGCGGCTCAGGTTACAGAACACCTCCGGCTGGCCGATGCGCGCACATCAATACATAATGATACCTTTCTCTGTATATAATACATACCCCTATTCTTCAGTACCTCATGGCTAGGGGAGCTTTTTTTTGTTTGTTCTAGACAGCGATGATTTGGAGGCCCAAGATACCACTTTTGCTTGCATGGATGGACATCAGAATTGGCGTTCGTCTTTTTCAATGAGGACTTGAGAGTGAAGCAGACTTATCCATGATCAGGATCAGGTGTCTTTTCTCACTTTGGACCTAGCCAGGATTGCAGATAGAAGAAATCACAATCGCTAGCAACTATCTAATCACTTGGTTCTGTTGCAATGTCTCTTAGTGCTCATAGATTGGAGTTGAGATGCAACGATGATGAATGATGTTTACCTATGGTTGATGGTCGACTTGTGATGGTTTTGGTGATTGTCTTGGCACTGGCAGCTTCCCAGATGACGGCGGCGGCGGGACCAACGTGGACATTACCTAGTTGGTGATAATAGTTGTCCAGACTCACATCTCTCATCCACTCAACCCCGGACTATCGCAAGGTCCTCCTCTATACCCCGACTCATAATCACAAGCAACCGACAAGATGTGGCTCGTTGACTGGTGTAAGTGACGGTTGTCGCGACGGCGTTTGGGCCTGACAGGGAGACAAGCGCTGACACGAGCCATTGCAGTCTGGGATGTCCTCGCCAACCTTGGCCTGATGAACAAGCACGCCGTATGCCACATCCAAAAGCTCAACCGCCTGCGATCCCAATACTGATAGCGACGCCCATAGAAACTGCTGTTCCTTGGTCTCGATAATGCCGGAAAGACCACGGTGCGTCCCATACGACCTGTCTAACCCCCTAGTTGGACTCGATAGCTAATCTGAACACGCCAACAGCTTCTTCACATGCTCAAGGTATCTTTGCTCCCTGTCCTTGCGCCTCACGTGCTCAACAGTAGCTGACTCCTCCTAGAACGACAGAGTGTATGTCTACCCTGCCTACCAACCCCGCAAACAGTCCAACTCACAATCAACAGCGCCGTCTTGAACCCTACCCTCCACCCTAGTACGCTTCCAATCTACCGAACACACCGCAACACGCTTGACTGACATGGCACACAGCCTCTGAGGAGCTGAGCATCGGCAACGTCCGCTTCACCACTTTCGACTTGGGCGGTACGATCATCTGAATGAAAGAGTTATGGGAACACACAGCTGAGATTGGAAACAGGTCACCAGCAGGCAAGACGTTTGTGGAAGGACGTGAGTTGCTGCCAGGACACACTTGTTGGCTTCAAACACTGACAGACTCCATACAGTACTTCCCCGAGGTTTCCGGTACTTCAAAAGAGCTACAGTCTTCCTGCGAGCACGTGAGCTGATAGAGTGTTTAGGCATTGTCTTCCTTGTCGACGCCAAGGACCCTGAGCGTTTCATCGAGAGCAAGGCTGAGCTCGATGCTCGTACGTTACACACATGCGGAACACCAACATCATGCGCTGACAACATGTCTTACAGTCCTTTCCATGGAGGATCTCTCCAAGACCCCCTTCTTGATTCTCGGCAACAAGATCGATCGTAAGCTTGACCGCCAGTGTAAAGTGACAGAACATGCGACTGACTCGATGCAGACCCCAGCGCCGTCAGCGAGGATCAACTCGTACGTCTTATCTGACCGCTATTACAGAAGTCCCAAAAACTGACAAAATCCGCAGCGACACGAGCTTGGTCTCTACCAGACCACCGGCAAGGGCAAGATTCCTCTCGAGGGCATCCGCCCCATTGAGGTCTTCATGTGCAGTGTTGTCATGAGACAGGGCTACGGCGAGGGTATCCGCTGGTTGTCGCAATACGTCTAAGCCAGACGCATTTCTTGCCACCTTGGCACCAACACCCGGGGGATTTAGCATGACAGGGCCAAAGGGTATATCCTCGGGTCCCACCAGATGCCAACGCACCTGAGCACAGCCAGGAGCTTATACAGTTGGCGAACGGACGTCAAAAGATTATGAATCCACGTCCGAAGAGGTACTACTTTCTGATTTCGAATTCGTGGAGGCGTCAAGAGTTGTCTTTTTACAAATTTGCTTTTTCTCTTACAGAGCCTTGCTGAAATCGACTATAAAAGAATGCAGTGTGTCCTCTCCCAAGCCATAAGTCCTTGTGCAGAACGTGTTGTCAGCGATAATAATTTCACCCCCGAGCTGCCCCAATTGACCCCGCACTGGTTTGTCGACCGCTGGGCATTGCTTGCTGTTCGCGAACTTTAGTCATTGCCGTGTTGAAGCATTGCGTTGTCTGGTCGCAGTGAACTTGCTTTCTGCAAAGAAGCAGACCAGCATCGTCCTGGAGCTACATGCTGAGTCTCCGTCTTCGTTCCATGACCTCTTCCTCGCTCTCGTAGCCCATATCCAATCTGCACATCCATGCAGCTGAGGGTCCCCGTTTTCCTCCACCAGACCACTGCTGATGCCAGACTCGTTCAGTCAGCTTCTTGTTCATCTCGGGAGCTTCTGCTCTGCCTCTTTCGAACCAGATGGCTGAATGCTCATAGTCATAGAAACGGTTGAAGATATCTCCCACTAGCCGTTTCACCCCGTCCTGCTGATCGTGTTCCTCGAGATGAAAGCTGCACCCAGAGGTGGGTCTAACGTGCGTACGGTTCTCGGTGAATCTGACGAGGAGATCTCGACTTGTAAACACTCGGCGGCCTACGAGGAGGTGGAAGCTCACTTCCGTGTGTAGTGTGGGCACTGTGTCCAGCGGCAACTCGCTGACATTTGTCAACCGCATTCGCCATATCCTGTTACGAGGCTTCATGGCAAGATACCACTCCTCGTGGCAAGCAATCGCTGTCCAGAAGAAGCCAGAGAATTGACGCAACAAGATAGGCATAACTTCTTCGCTGATTTGGTCCAAGACGTAGGTGAGAGAGTGGTGGAGGATTGCCTCTTCGGGGTCACTGAAGATGTAGTCGTAGATGATGAGGCGAAGTTCGACAGGGAGTCGAAGGAAGTGTGAGGCTTGGGTTGACATGATCGGCGGTTTGTGGATCGTGATTGCTGCTTGCAAGATGGTGGACTATGGTCGAGTGTTAGTATGAATCTAATCAGACAAATTATCGAACGAGGGTGTACCTGTCATCAATCTGGACAGGAACTCGGATTACAGCGTCCGCTGCATCAGAGAGAACTTGAGATGGAATGGAAAGCCGACGAGCGGAGTGGGACTACGATCGTGTTTGGAAGAAGGATGTGCATATTTCTGTCCACGCAGCGGAGGAAGCCGCTACTTCCTCTACTCGTTTTCTCAAATGTGGGAAGGCATGAGTTGCAGAATTTAGCACATGAGGAAGTAAAATTCGTTTCAGAGGGAAGTCGCAATCCCACCTCAAGCCTTCTCCAAAAATCCACGAATCGCCTTTGCTGTATCGGCGGGCATGCTCAGGAAAGGACTGTGAGCAGATTTCAAGTACGCAGTTTCCACTTCCACACCCTCGGCCCTGACAGCATTGATCATCTGCTCTTGGCCATCTTTGGTCAACGCTCTATCGTCTTCGCAGACAATGTATGCAGTTGGGATCTCGCGCCATGCAACCTTTGAAGGAGAGTTCATCACATGAGACAGTGGAAACCCTCCCAAGTTGTCAATTGCACGCTGCGCCATCTGTTCTGGCACATCCGAGTAGAAGAAGTGCATTGGTTCCAGAGGCACAAGAGACTTGGGGTTCTGCGATGGGACTTAGTTCAGCTCACGATAGTAGCAAGATAGATTTTGCATACCTGCTCATCGTCGACACGGGCGATGTTAGGCCAATCTGGAAAGTCTGCACGTGTTTGACCTTCTTTAAGCATGAACGAAGTCATGTAGATGAGTTTGACAACTCTGCCGGATGTCTCGTTCTCTTTCTTGCCCAGGCCACATGTTGCTTCCGATCCCGCCATGCCGCCGAATGAGTGCATCACAACTGCTACATCTCTACCAGCCTCAGTGTGCGAAGTGATGGCGTTACGGATGATTGAGATGTCTTCAGTCCATGTGTTCTCAGGCAGGTCCTTCTCATCGTTGGTGGAGGATGACTCAATACAGTCTACAGTATAGCCGGCCGAATTGAGCTTCAGTGCGAGATGTGCGTAGTGTGCTGGCACATGCCAAGCTCCTGGTATTATCACAATGACTGGCTTTGTTGCTTGGGAAGTCATGACTTGTTGTTATGGTATAATAAATGGTTGTCAAGATGGTCGTGGTCCTGTAAGCTGATGTCTTCCCCTCATGATCATGATCCTTCGGCAATCATCTCGCCGAAGCAAGTCCGACGGTCCTTTCTTTCCCTCCCTCTTTCACGACCGACAACTTCGTTGACGAGATGTGACTTTGAGCATGCGAGGGTCTTGGTCTTCGAGATCTGGGCTCGTCGAGTAGAGAGATGGTCTGGAGTGAAGAAGTCGCCGTCATGTTGTCGCCTTGAGCTGCATGCCCGCCCTCGGAATCTGAATATTCGACAGAAGCAACAACACATCAGAGGGTCTTGGACTCGATCCCAGGCTCCAACTATCCATATCTCATTCCCTGGTTGCGAGACACCTATCAGCAAAGCTGACACTATCAATGCATATCAACTTATCCAGTCACGATCCTCGATAACCAGTGTCCCAGCCACCATGCCCTGATTATCATTGACACGTTATCAGCACGTCATGTTTACACCACATGCCTAAACGAAGGCAACAGAATTGTGAGAACGAGATGTTCAGCCCTCAACCGGATTTCCCATCGTGTGGATACAGTATTTTCCTGCTATAGGGCCGAAGCGACCACGGTATCGCCGGCGCATGATGAACAATGACAGCGCTGTGGGTTCGACTTCGTCCGAGCTCTTCGGAAAACTGGCCATGAGGTGAGATTGTTATGACCATTGTTGTAGCCTGCTGGGAATTTTTACATACTATAGGTATACAAATAGCTTCTTCTGCCCATCCTGTTGCTCTTGCCCGTTTTCTATTTCTTATACAATCTCTGAATCATTCGGATTTCGATCATACTCAGCTTACACTACAAGCACCTTGATATCAGGAAAGCGTACCTCAATTGAACAAACACTAGCATCACCGCCACGGACACAGTCAACATGGTCAAAGTAGACTCACCTGTGCAGGCAGCTGGATTCGGTACATCCCCTCCTGAATCCACCCGACAATGCTCGGCGCTAACATGCCTGGCGGGCAGATCAACCGCCGCTGAACAAAGAGCTAGCACGGGAGACGCAAAAACTAGATCAGATGTTCTGGATCGACCAGCAGAAACTAAAAGATATCACAAAACAATTCGAAGTAGAACTCGACCAAGGCCTCAAAAAGAACAACCAAAACATTGTATGTTTCTCCGAACTCAGATCATCTTTCCTAAATGGCCGCTAATTCATTTGTCGTAGCCGATGAACATCACCTGGGTCCTGGGTCAACCACACGGCGATGAAAAAGGCAGTTTCCTGACAGTAGATCTCGGAGGCACAAACCTTCGTGTCTGCTGGATCACATTACCAGGGTCGCGCGGTCAACCCAGTATCGTCCAAGAAAAGTACCAACTCTCCAAGGAAATCAAGACTGGAACAGCAGATCAACTATGGGGTGAGGTAGCCGATCGCATGCAGACCTTCATTCGAGATCAGAGACTTGACGAAAAAGCTACCCAACCCCTGCCGCTTGGCTTCACCTTCTCGTATCCTGCCATGCAAGACTTTATCGATCACGGCGTGCTACAAACCTGGACCAAGGGCTGGGATGTCAAGGGTGTCGAAGGCGAGGATGTCACAATACAACTTCGCGAGGCAATGGAAAAGAGGAAGCTACCTGTCAAACTCGTCGCATTGATTAACGACACAACAGGCGCAATGATAGCATCTGCATACCACGACCCGGAGACCATTGTTGGTGCTATCTTCGGAACAGGCTGCAATGCCGCATACATGGAAGACAGCGACTCCATCCCCAAGATCGCAGGACGCCTACCCCCTGCTTGCCCAGTAGCCATCAACTGTGAATACGGCGCCTTCGACAACAGCCACACCGTCCTCCCAATGACCAAATACGACCACATCATCGACAAAGAGTCACCACGACCAGCCGAGCAAGCCTTTGAAAAAATGAGCGCCGGTCTCTACCTAGGCGAAATCTTCCGATTGGCCTTGATTGACCTCGCGAAACGCAATCTCATCTTCCATAACCAAGATATCTCACGACTGGACAAGTCGTACATCCTCGACACTGGCTTCCTCTGCGCAATCGAAGACGATCAATCCCCTGAACTTCAAAACACAGCTACATCCTTTGAGGCTCACACAGGCATTACACTGAACACACAGGAACGCCAGCTCTGTCGCTACCTGGCAGAACTCATCGCAATCCGTGGAGCACGCCTCTGCGCCTGCGGTATCGCCGCTATCTGCAGCAAGAAAACCATCAAGCATGGTCATGTGGCTGCTGATGGCTCGGTTGCAAATAAACATCCCAAGTTCAAGCGACGATGGGCTGATGCGTTGGCTGAGATTCTGGAGTGGGATGAACAGAGGACGGAGGATCCGATTGTGCTGACGCCTGCGGAGGATGGGTCGGGGATTGGGGCTGCGGTTATTGTTGCCATGACTTTGGAGAGGGCGAGGAAGGGCGATGATGCTGGGGTTAAGGAGGCTGCTGATATGTGAAGCTGGACGTATGGAACTATGGAAATGCATGCTGTTCCTGGGAAGCAGAAGACACAGGAGACATCACATGTGTTCGAAATACCTTGAATTTGATGTGGAAAAGTTGGTCATAAAAGCATTCAGTATATACCAAATTGAAGTAGAGGCAAGAAAGGCGTTATTAGGAAAACCATGATACGCATGACACTCGATCGCAGTTCGTCTTTGCGAATTCTCGTGAACAAAGGAGAGGCATCAAATAGCGAGAAGCGAGGAGCGAGACTAGAAGTCACCGCCGCCGTCATCGCCACCGAAGTCATCGCCGCCGCCGCCGTAATCGTCGCCGCCACCTCCATTCTCGTAACCTTGCTCGTAGGCGTGGTCTTCCATGTCATCAATGCCGTTCATCAACATGGCACCACCAAGCAGACCAGCACCACCGGCAAGAGCCATGCCGCCCATGCCCATACCACCGCCCGTCTTACGCTGCGGCTGGCCGTACATCTGCTGCTGGGGGTAGCCTCCGTAGCCTTGCTGAGGGTAACCGCCGTAGTGCTGCTGTTGCATGCCATAGCCACCACCGCCCATCATGCCGCCAGAGGGATAACCTTGCTGGCCGTAGCCTTGTTGGGGACGAGAGCTAGATCCTGAGACCTTGCCGAGAAGCTTGCCCATGAGACCACTCTTGCCCTTGCCACGGTCCTGGTCGCGAGGAGGCAGCTCGTTCGAGTACTGGGGCTGAGATTGGTTCGAATACTGGGGCTGAGATTGAGACTGGTACTGAGGGGTGCCAGAGCTATAGTAGTTGTCGGAGGCGCCTGTGCGAGTGGAGGACTGGCCAGACTGACGAGCGCGAGCTTCTTCCTCGGCTTGGAGCTTGCGGGCAAGGGCTTCGTCGTCGTTGACGTTGTGTGCTGAGCCACCCGAGTGGATACTTGAGCCGTAGGGATTATTCGAACCGTAGCCGCCCTTCTCGGGCCCGGTATACTGAGACTGGTTGTGGTCGTAGCCTGGAGGAGCACCGGGAGGGGCGCCGGCCGAGGAAGCGTAGGCGGGCTCGGTGGGCTTCTCCCATTGTGATTGCTTGGTGTGCAGGTTTACGAAGAACCATTGTTTGTATTGGTCGTTCCACTGAGCTTTCCAGCCTTCGGGGACTTGAGGCGGGGGTGGGCCCTGAGAGCTTGTCAGCGATAGTGTTGGTGCCTAGCTGTTTGAGGATGTGCGCATACCGGAGGTGGGGCATAGTCGGCCATGGTGTGTGTTGTGTCAAGCTGTGGTGATGTGTCCTGGGTGTAATTCAAGAGCTTTCGAGGTGAGCGTAAGATAGACTGAGATGTCAAGTGAAAGGTGAATCAAAGGTCAAAAAGGTGGTCGAGACACGGAAGACAAGCAGGTAAATGGTCGAGGTGACCGTGGCCGTTTACACTTCACCCACGTCATCCAAGGTTCGTGGTGGCTGTGATGGAATCGTGGCGCAGGTGAACATTTCATTGTCACACTTCGACTTTGCCATCTTTGTCTCGTGTCTTCTCTATCTTCTGTCTCGCCTCCCTTCTTCTATCTGCATCGATTCACAAGGCTGTGTCTGTCTTTCACCTTGATGCAAGTGATCAATCTATTTGCCTCACCTTGAGCTGCTGCCAAGTGCCCCGCCTCCTGGCATGGAGAGCCAAGAACCGAGGCTGGAGTGGCGCCAAGTCGAGCGCACACGATGAGTCCAATACTCATCGACTTCGTATTTGCATATTTTAGGACCACGACATCAACAAGCCTCTTTAGCTCAGTTGGTAGAGCGCGGCACTAGTAATGCCGAGGTCACCGGTTCGACTCCGTTAGGAGGCATTGATTTTTGCGCTTTTTGACTATGTCAAATATTCTCATGCTGAATGGTCGTTTGTCTTTTTTTTTTTCCCCAAAACGACTCGTTGTTACCACGCACGTGGCATGCGACGCTGACACGAGTTTTGCTAGCTCCTGCTGTTTGGAATCCGAAGCCTGCTCCTTTCGGGGCTTCAATCTCGTGACCCTTGACAACTCAAAGCACCACTTGTTTTTGAAAGCTCATTTCTAGCGATCCAATGGGGTGAGATTCATCATACTGATTTTTGGTGCTTTCATGAAGGGACATTCTTTTGATGCGTAATATTACTGTTTCGTCTATCATATATCGTTGACTATAAGATTTCTTTTTCCAGCATCTGGTGATTCTGACGTGGTCCATGTTCTCACGTACTGCCCGTCTTCTCTTGCTTTCGTGCCTTCTTTTCTTCTTTCTTGCGGACTATGCCTTCTCTCCAATCACGTCCCCATACTGTGACTGTCCACGTCAATATCGCTGAAAAGGACAAGAATGCCGCACTGATCGTGCTAAACCACCCAACACCAATCGCCTCGACAGCAGGCAAGCAAGCTGCTGTTCCAGTGGCAGCAAACAAGTATCGTAGCATGTAGTTTCCAGCCACCACTTCTGACGATCGCTTTTGCATAACATCCAGGCAGTAGGTATTCAGTGACGGGAAGCAGAACAGTTGTGCCACGCCTTGGACAAACATAACGATGACAGGTAGAGGGATGCCACCCTTGTCCTTCTCAATAGACCATCCGTAGATCAACATACATCCAGGAATGATGACACCCATGGAGATGAGGCAAGACCGCAGTCGATCCTCGGGTACGCGCTCGCCATTGCGCTTTCCAATCCACTTCTTGACAGTGCGGTCAGCCCAGCGGCCTCCGAAGAACGTGCCTGCTTGCATGTTAGCTTTGGTAATCTGCGATATGCTGAGGCACTCGTACCGAACAGATAACCACATCCTGGAGCAATGTAGAAGAGTCCAGACTGGATTGGCGATGTCAGGTGGAAGCGAGGGTTGATGACATATCGGATTGGCGTAAGTAGACTGTACATGTTGAAGACCAGCGATGACGAGGCAAGCCCAACAAACAGCAGATTCGGGTATCGATACAGCTTGATGACTCGCACAGGGTTGGTCCAAGACCAGATTTTCTTTGCTTGTTCGCTTTTCTTGAGGCCTTCGAGCTCGACAGATTTTTTGTAGTGGATTGTTTCTGGGAGGAAGAAGAAGCACAGCACGGTCGCGGCGACGGCTAGTCCAGTCTGTAGATAGAAGATGTCGCGCCAGCTCTTGTACGTAACGATGATACCGCCTAGTAAAGGACCCATGGCTATACAAAGTCAGATGGTAAAGGCCTCACGATATAGTAGCGACTTACCAGGTCCAATGAGGGTCCCCGAGAAGAACCAACTCAATGCAGTCGCACGCTCTGTTGGGCGGTATATATCTCCAATGCAGGAGCTGCCAATGATGAGGAAGGAAGTGCCTTGGAAAGCCGTCAAGATGCGGAAGATGAAGAATGAAGCCAAGTTGGGAGCCAATGCAGTGCCAATTGAGAACGCGGCAAAGAAGATGGCACTCAACAACTGAGTCCATCTTCGTCCATACACCTGACCTATCGGTCCCCAGAACATTGGAGACAGTCCCATGAACAGCATGTATAACGCGTTACTGGCGTTGATGATGGTACCAGTAGTATTGTATGTTGCTGCCACTTCAGGTACGGCAGCAAGTACAGTAGTTGATGCCATAGGAGCCAAGAAGGAACAGAAAGCCAGGACCGATACTATGCCTATCTTTTTCGAGTGGGTAAACTTGTCGTAGACTTCGTCTCCAGATTCCCGGTAAGGTATGTGGGGTATATCGTGTGCGGAGGCATGACTTTGGATATGTACAAGATCTAGGTCGGGGTTTTTCTGATTGCCCTTTTCCAGATCCACGCCTTGTGCATCTTCGTAAGGTTCGGGAACCTGTTCAATGGCTGGTTGGACTACAGGCTCCTCTGCCCGAGTCTCTGTGGCGGTCGCGTGCTTGTTCCCCGGCATTGTGTCGTTCATATACTGATTGCCGTTTACAGGGATAACATCAAGTGCGAGTGTACCTTATAAAGATGGTTTGTTTGCGGAAGAAATGATACAAGGCCGAATGAGTCAAAAGGCATCATGGAGATCCGAAGGATGAACAGGCCGAGAAGAATTGAGGTAGATTCGAGATAGTGATGCCGATGAGCCGGCAAAATCTTGACTTGCCGTGTGGATTTGTTGGCCTATCGACTTTTCCGCTCATCGGCGAGAATCCCGCTGGTGAGCGGATAATCCATCGGAGGATGTCCGCTCGCTCTGTGTACGAAAACTTGCGATGGTTGCTTTTGGATTGTCATGTCTTACTGAATGTTGTAGAGTTCGATGACTGAGGATGTCGCACTCTTGGGATGATATGCCACAACTTCTTTTGCTTACACAAAAATGCCATCTCGGCGTGAGTTTCAGTCGTCAAGCTGTTGCGGAGTTGTAAAACTCCGATACGAGCATGACCAGCCTTCGGAAAGATTC
>Ga0268251_10000275_pt1 | contig 17357 bp, 11 predicted proteins | sample AgamicAsMae_FD_200527 | JGI IMG/M metagenome (GOLD analysis project Ga0268251, IMG submission 200527) | Agave microbial communities from Guanajuato, Mexico - As.Ma.e (v2) (version 2) | ecosystem: Host-associated > Plants > Phyllosphere > Phylloplane/Leaf | place: Guanajuato, Mexico | collected...
AGGGGCGTTTGACATGGACTCGGTACCACCAGCGACGACGATGTCGGCGCCACCGGTCATGATGGTTTGGGCACCGAGGATGATGGCCTTGGTAGCAGAAGCGCAGACCTTGTTGACGGTGGTGCAGACGACCGAGTTGGGGATACCGGCACCGAGAGCACACTGGCGGGCAGGGTTCTGGCCGAGGCCAGCAGAGAGGACGTTACCGAAGATGACCTCCTCGACGGCGTCGGGCTGGACACCAGCTCTCTGGATGGCATGCTTGATAGCATGGGCACCGAGCTGGGTGGCGCTAAGGCTGGAGAGGGAGCTATACAAAGAAAGGGTTGGTTAGAATTGTTGAGCAGCTTTGATGGCGGGGCTCTCTACTCACCCCAAGAACTGGCCGACAGGGGTTCTGGCGGCCGAGACAATGTAGACGGGGGTGGAAGGAGCCATGTTGGAAGATGATCGAGAGAGGGACGTGAATAGAAGAAAGAAAGAAGAAGAGACAGGAGGTAAGTGAGATAAAGATAGAAGGAGCGATCAAGGAGGGCTCAGGAAATCGTGCCATGTTTAATTTCATGGGACGATTATGGGGGTCCAGCACCTGTTGCCAACGTGTTTCGTAGCAGCAGACAGCCCGATCTCGGCAAGAATTGATTATCGAGATAAAGAGCTGTGTTGGCAACGCAAAGCGGTGAAGCAGGCCGGGCTTCAGCTCGACTCGCGCCGGGTGTGGGTGACGATCTTGTTGGAGACGGAAGTCTCGCGGCGACTGTCGCATTCGAGCTTCAACTTTTGTCGCGTCCATTGTCGCCCACACACACTATACATATCGCCATGGACGACCTCTACGATGAGTGCGCTGAGTACCTATCCATCCAGACTTGTCCAAAACTAATCCCCTGCGACAGGTTCGGTAACTTTATCGGCGAGCCCGAAGACTCGGACATCGAACAGGAACAAGATGTCGATGCCAATGACTATCTCTACGACCAGGACGAGCAGGACGAGGGAGCTGCTGCAAACGACCAGCAGCTAATGGAAGTTGACGGTATGCGTCGCGTCTTGGCGAGAGAGTAGGAAAGCGAAACTGACGTTGGTGCAGATGAAGGGCCCTCGAATGCCGTCGTTCTCCACGAAGACAAGCAATACTATCCGACGGCACAACAAGTCTACGGTCAGGATGTCGAAACTCTGGTCCAAGAGGAGGATACACAGGCTCTGTCACAGCCCATCATCGCTCCCATCGTCCAGAAGAAGTTCACGGTCGAAGAGGCCGACTTGCCTCCCGTTTTCTTCAGTCGCGAATTCATGACCGATTTGATGAACTTTCCCAGCCAAATTCGCAACGTCGCCCTCGCTGGACACCTTCACCATGGTAAAACAGCTTTCATGGACATGCTCGTCATGCAGACACACAACATTCAAGAGAAGCTGGACAAGAGGAAGGGACGCGACCGAGACGAGCAGCTGAGATATACCGATACCCACCTTCTGGAGCGCGAGAGAGGCGTCTCGATCAAAACTGGTCCCATGAGTCTGGTCCTGCCCGCTACCAAGGGAAAGTCACATTTGATCAACATGCTGGATACGCCTGGCCACGTCAACTTTGCCGATGAAGTCGCTGCTTCGTTACGCCTGGTCGATGGTGTCGTTCTGATTGTTGACGTTGTTGAGGGTGTTCAAGTACAGACGGAAATGGTCATCAAGCACGCTGTTTTGAACCAACTACCGCTAGTCCTGGTCATCAACAAGATGGATCGCCTGATCCTGGAGCTCAAGCTGCCTCCAGCTGATGCCTATTTCAAGCTGAAGCACGTCGTCGAAGAGGTCAACACTGTCATCGAGAATACCATCCCTGGCCAAGGTGAAAAGTACCGTGTGAGTCCCGAGAAGGGCAACGTTGCTTTCGCCTGTAGTATGATGGGCTGGTGCTTCACCCTTCCATCATTCGCCCACATGTACGCCGAGACCTATGCTGGAAGTGGTCTGGACGTACCCGAGTTCAGCAAAAGACTATGGGGTGATATTTACTTTAACCCTGGAAGCCGCAAGTTCACCCGTCGTGGAACAGAGCCCGCCAGCAAACGCTCCTTCGTCAACTTTGTCCTCGAACCCATCTATAAACTCTACTCGCACACCATCAGTGAAAGCCCTGAAGACCTCAAGAAGACCCTGGAAAGTCTGGGTATCCACCTCAAACCCACACAACTTCGCGCAAACGCAAAAGATCTACTGAAAATGGCATGCGAGCAGTTCTTTGGCCCCGCGACCGGATTTGTGGATATGGTCGTTGATCACGTTCCATCGCCTGTTGAAGGAGCCAAGCAGAAGCTTGAGAACTATTACACTGGTCCCACTGATACCAAGACAGCCGAAAGTATGTTGTCTTGCGACCAGGACGGTCCTCTAATTGTCCATGTGACCAAGCTGTTTAATACCGCTGATGCAAATGGATTCAACTCATTCGGTCGTGTCATGAGTGGTACAGCACGTCCTGGTCAGAAGGTTCGTGTTTTGGGTGAGGGATACACAATCGAAGACGAAGAAGACATGGTGGAAGCCACGATATCTGACGTCTGGATTTGTGAATCGAGATATAACATTCCCACTAGCGGTGTTCCTGCTGGTAACTTTGTCCTTCTCGGAGGGGTTGACAACTCTATTGTCAAGACTGCTACTGTTGTTGCACCTAAACTTCCGGAAGACGAGGACGCCTACATCTTCCGTCCCGTACAACACTTCTTCGAGTCTGTCTTCAAGGTGGCTGTTGAGCCTATCAACCCATCTGAGCTTCCCAAAATGCTTGATGGTCTCCGAAGAGTCAACAAGTCATATCCCCTCATCACTACGAAGGTGGAAGAGTCAGGAGAGCACGTTGTTCTGGGAACTGGCGAGCTTTACATGGACTGCGTCTTGCACGACCTGCGCCGATTATACGCGTCCATGGAGATCAAGGTCTCTGACCCTGTGACCCGCTTCTGCGAGACAGTAGTGGAGACATCAGCTATCAAGTGCTATGCACTAACACCGAACAAAAAGAACAAGCTCACAATGGTCGCCGAACCTTTGGACGAAGGTATCGCTGAAGACATTGAGAGTGGAAAAGTCAACATCAGGGATCCCGTGCGCAAGGTCGGCAAATTCTTTGAGGAGAACTACGGCTATGACTTGCTTGCTTCCCGCAACATCTGGGCGTTTGGACCTGACGACATGAGCCCCAACATTCTACAAAACGACACACTACCCTCAGACGTGGATCAAAAACTCCTCAAGAGCGTCAGAGACACGATTCGTCAAGGTTTCTCCTGGGGTACTCGTGAAGGACCACTCTGTGAAGAGCCCATCCGCAACACTAAATTCAAGATCACCGACGTCAGTCTAGCGCCTGAGGCAATCTATCGTGGCGGTGGTCAAATAATTCCCACAGCCCGCCGTGCATGCTACAGCAGTTTCCTAATGGCCAGTCCACGACTTATGGAACCGGTATACAGCTGCTCCATGATCGGCAACGCAGACAGTGTAAGCAGTCTGTACACAGTCCTTGCCAGACGCAGAGGTCACGTCCTCTCCGATGGCCCCATCGCCGGAACGCCACTCTACAAAGTATCTGGTCTCATCCCGGTGATTGACTCCTTCGGTTTCGAGACTGATCTCCGCATTCACACCCAAGGACAAGCCACACTATCACTTGTCTTTGATCGCTGGAGTATTGTTCCTGGTGATCCGCTGGACAAGAGCATCAAGTTGAGGCCGCTGGAACCTGCTTCTGCGCAAGCCACTGCGCGTGACTTTGTGCTCAAGACACGCAGGAGGAAGGGTTTGGCTGAGGATGTTACGATCAGCAAGTTCCTCGAGCCTGAGTTGTTCAGGAGTTTGAAGGAGAGCGGTATCTTGGATCAACCTGCGTAGATAAAAAGGCTACGAAAATCTGTTTGTAGAGTATAACCAAATGATGATTACATTTTCGACCTTTCATCAGACTGACTATGCATAAGTTCACCTTGTTGAAATTGGATGCGTGTGACGCGGGTGGTCTGCAGAATAAGAAGGAAGGAAGGACCAAACCACACTTTCCCCTCCCTGCTCCTGCTGTTCCCTTGCGCAACCCCCACTTTCCACGCTTCAAGCTATATATGCGTTCAAGTATGCTATGAGAAGTATCAATTCCTAGCCCCTTTGGTGCAGTGGCTTAGCACGTCCCAAAACTGATGTCTTGCAAACACAAGCAGAGTATGGCAGTCAGGTAGGTAACCAGCGCAAGCTGGTAGGCTGGAAGCTGTCTGAACTGGGAAGACGTGAGTTCGATTCTCACAGGGGGCGATGATCTTTTTTTGCTCGTGAGATTGATTAGGACTGTGTTTTTGGTGGAAGATAGGGAGGTAGGGTTTGACTTATATGAAACAGCTTCCTTTGTCCTTTTTGTCTCAAGCTTTCGTTCACTTCACACACTCTCTATATGTTTGAACAACTCTGCCGTCAACACATCAATTCCAGCCCCTTTAGTGCAGTGGTCTAGCACGTTCCGTAACTGATGTCTTGCAAACACAAGCAGAGTATGGCAGAGAAGGTGTCCGGCTCACCCCCGAGTACGCACTCTGTGTGAAACGGAAAGACGTGAGTTCGATTCTCACAAGGAGCGAAGACTTCCTTTTTGCTGTGTTGGTGTGAGTGGTTTAGAGGTGTGTAGGACGGAGTGGGAAGGTTGTGTACTGGTGAATCTTTGGTCTCTGAACAACTTTACCATGCCTTTGACTTCCCTGCTCTTGATCCTCCATCTCCTTTTGATCCTTCACTTCTCCCTCTATATATATTTTACCAAGTCTGTGAGGAAAAGCAATCTTCAGCCCCTTTAGTGCAGTGGTTTAGCACGTTCCAAAACTGATGTCTCGCAAAAACGAGCAGAGTAAGGCGAGAGACGGTCTTCCCTCGCTTGACTCACACCTCTTGTCGGAATTGGAAAGACGCGAGTTCGATTCTCGCAAGGGGCATTGTCTTCTTTTTTGCTGCTCTGAATGACCTACGGGCGAGGGATAGAGAAGTAGTGCATGATCATATGTGAACAGCAGACAGATGATCATGAGCAGTGCTATATCATCTCAAACCTCCTTCCTCCTCTCCCTTCTCACCCCCAGGCGTCCTAACAACGGCACCCTTGAAGCCGCCTTCACCTTTTGTCTCTTCATCCCTCCTCTCCATTGGATCCTTGCACAAGATTACCAGCAACGCATCCACTGTATCCCTTACTCTATCCGCAAACTCTTTTCCACTCAAATCCTCCTTTGAGATCGTTGCTCGGAAAGCAAAGCAAGTAGACTTGTAGACGTGGTGGTAGAGGAGTTTATATTCTTCTTCTTTGGCTTCGTCTGCCGCATCGACGGGTTCGGGGACAGCAGAGGTGGAAGTAGAGTGGCGTTTCTTGCGTTTTGAGGCTGTAAAGCCCCAGACGCGTAAACCGGCCAACACAACTTTCGATACCATTTCCTTGTTTTTCTGTTGCAGAAGATCTGCTTCCGAGGGCGGCGGTGCAGGTGTAGCTTGAGAGAGACCAGAAGCTACTCGTCGTTGTTCTGGAAGTGTGGTCTCGCGACGCAGACTAGCGATACTGGGGCTTCGGCTTTTTGGTCTGGTGAGGAGAGGTACGGAACCCCTGCTTGCTTCGGACTTTAGACGTGGTAGCGAGGGTAGCAAGGAAGGACTGTTTTGAGCGGAGGCAGCAGCTGCGGATACAGAGGCGCCCGAATGTCGTTTTCTGCGGTCCGAGGCGGCGGAAAAGGTTGAGTCGAGGGCGGTCTTGCGTCTTTGACGGAGGGTTGGTTCGTCCCAGGGTCGAGGGATGAAGCGGCCATGTGCTGTGCTTGGATCTGAAGCACCCAAGACTGGTGAAGTAGGTGGTGTGATATCTGCGTCGTTGAAGAGTAGCAAGTCAGAAGACAGAGGAAGAGCGTAAAGTCCGAGTTCAGGTGTTGAAGAGGAAGCTTCATTGTGTGATGGTGGGTCGAGATCTTGTTGGGCGTGCTTCCTGGCAGCGTAGAAGAGTATTTCTGTTATTCGCGGCTGGGGTATCTTGCTTGCGTCTGCAAATTTTACTGCGGCTAGTATGCCCAAAGGCGACTCCAAAGTAGCACTCTGCCACCATTCTTGTGTATGGTCTTGTGTATGGTCGCTACTCAGAAGCAGGTTGCTAAACCATGTCTCGGTCTCGGCGTCTGTGGTCCATACGTCCAGCCGGTCTCCACATATCAAATGTAATGGTATTCGTAGGGTATCGACGTGGGAGAGAAACTGTAGGGTGCAATCGTTTGGTAATCCGTGTTTCGCTGAAGGTGCGCTTATTCGTATGTCTGTGTCTCTAATAAGCATTTCAACATGGACAACACTTTCATGAAGACTACCTCGTATCTCATTACTATCATCAAGTCGTAACTTGCCGTTCCAGACGTCCATAGTTGGCATTACATGAGTCTTGTCTCCGATCATCAATGTTTTCGGGGCTGACGTGACTGGAGAACGCGTCATTTCAATCTTGTCCCAAAGAGGCAATTGCATTGTTATACAGCGATCTCTGACCTGCAGTCTAACAAGCACTCATTGAAGCACTCAGCAAGATAAGTATGTGTAAAAAAGTAGGGTAAAGTAAGTAAATAATCATTGGGTATGTACGTCGCTGGTTCCATATCTACAAACAACACAATGAACGCCCCCATGCAAATGCTCCCATGTTTCCATGTCATCGCCTCACGGGAATGACCCATCGCTCGTCTTGATCATCCTCTAGTTCATCAGAGTCCCATCCATCCTCTTCATCGCGCACGGCCAACTCGACGAATCGTCTGAATGCTGCCGCTGCTGCTGCATCGATTTGTTGCTGGTTTGGTGGAGCTTCGTGCTGTTGGACTGCAGGTGCTGCTCTTCTGCCATCCAAGGCAGCCACTCTTCCGCCTCGTGGCCGTCTCCCGCCACCTCGGCGTGCTGGCTGCTGTACAGCCTCTTCTGCTACCACGGCTTGAGCATTGTTGATTTCAGCGGGCTGGGCGGCGGCTGCAGCGTTGTCTTGGGCATCGAGCTGTTCCGCAAGTGCTCTTGCTGCAGCCTCGTCCTCTTCGCGTTGCAGAGCCTCAGCTTCCTCTCTGTCTGCAGCCTGAGCCACTGCTAGAGCCTCTTGCTCCCAGCGTCTTGCACCAACAAAAGCGCCCTCTTGGCCTTCATCACCCTCTTCCAACTCCCATAGCTTCTGGAAACATTCTGTGCCTGGCTTGTTGAAGTGCTGATACGGGTTGTCGGGGCATAGCCATGCACCGCAAAGATAACAGAAGTGAGTAGCACACTGAACGCAGCGCATATGGTTACAGCCCATGGTCTTCTGTGTGGGACTGCTGCAGGTAGGACATGGTGAAGTGTGTGTCCGGATGTAGTCGTAACTGGCCTTCTCTTCCTCGGACAGCTCTGATGGGTTGCGAGGCCAACAACGAGCGAAGTCACCGTGCCAACCTGCATAACAAGTCTTGCAGAAGGCGAAGGAGCACTTGCTGCAGATGGCCAGTCGATCAGAGGGAGAATGGCCTTTCTTCACCGTCTCCGTGTCGTCCTCGTCCTCGCTTGATGACTCTGGATACAGCGCAAGATCTTGAGGAATGGGTGGATACTTTTCACTGCGAGCAGGACCCTGACACCAGGTGCGCGGGCAGTAGACAGTTGACTTGTCGGCCTCTTGTTTCTTCTTGCGCTTCATGTCGACATAGCGACGGATCATGGACTCTTCGAGTTGTATTGCTACCAGCTCTTTCGGGTGTAATGTCTTTTCCTTTCGCCTCTTCTTCTTTTGACCAGCGGGTGCATCTTTACCACATGTGGGATCCAGACATTGGACTCTCCCGACGTCGCCCTCTGTGATGCAGTTGTTGTAGAAGTCTTGCAAGCAGGTCTGACAGAAGACGTGACCACATCGGCGCATGCGATAACACGAAGAGCCCTTCTTGGGCTCAAGACAGATACCGCAGTCGAAGGTACCAGCGTCGAATATAGCCTTCTTGGTACAGGCATCGTAGTCAAGCAAAGCAGGTTTGAGAGAGGATGGCAAGTCGAGGCCAGTGAGTTCCAAGTCAAAGGCTTGCTCAGCTTGTTGTTGCAGAAAGTCGATGTAGGAGAAAAGAATCTGACAGCGACCGTACTCGTCCCACAGTCTCTCGCATTCGCGCTCCAGCTCTTTCAATTTGTCGGCGGGCAACCATTGTGGCGTGGTAGAGAGGGTAATCTTTGGCGGGTTGTCGGTAGGATAAGCCTCGGGAAGGGAGAGCTTCAGGTGTAGGGGTGGTAGGTGCTCGACAAGGTGTGTCCCATCGAGATGGGCCGAGAGCGGCAGCGACTTGAGGTGGCCATCGTCCGAGTCCGGCGGGGAGGGTGGTGGCGCTGACGAAAAGCGCAAAGCGAGAGGGTTCGAGGGTCGGACGGGGATATATAACGAGGCAGTGAATGGATCGGTCGGGTCGAGAAGCAGTTCGGGGTAGATGGCCGAGATGGTCGACAATTCTTCCTCCCTCTCGTCTTCAGTGTCCATGGCGCCCGAATCGGAGTGACTCGTGAAAGGCTGAATGCTACGAGCAAGTCATAAGTGCAAATAAGCCGGCGGAAGGCTATATACAGGCGCGAGTGATGGTAACTTGTCGAAGGAGAAAGATAAGTGTTGCAGAACGAGTGACAAGTATCGGGTGGCGCGATGGATGCTCGACGGCTGCCCTGGCGGTGTCTTGGAAATCGCCTCGGTGACGCCCGGCAGTATCTCACCGCCTGCTCACACCACGGCCCGAAGCTCTTATCGCCGGCTCCCCGAAAGCCTGCCGCGGTGCCGGTGCCGTGTCTGTTTCTGTTGCTGACCTCTTTGAGATCCGCAGCTGACTTCTTGTCTTGCTCCTCAAAGACGTCGTGTTATGTAGACGAACCCCTCTGAAACAAGACAGCATGGGAAATCCTCGGTAGACGTTGCTCTCTTTGATAGAGATCTGTTGTGTGAAACGCTGCACCCTTCACTCCTGTCTACCATCTACACACAAAGCAGCCAATTCTCTGTCTCAGCGTCCTCATAATCCCGTGGTCCATGCCTACGCTTCTATGGGCAGTGTGCCCTAGGCTCTATATAACAAACATGGTTTTATCATAGGTAGCAGCGTGGAAGCAACAGAAGCGAGGAGAATTCTACATATGCCCACAGTGATCATCACATGCGCATAGAACCACATCCGACGGTTGGCCTGTTATAGCGTGGGAGTTCACTTTCTGGCATAACAAGGTTATCTGGTCATTGACAACGTTCACCAAGGTCGTTATAAGCAGTGCTTCAAGCTCTCACCGACCGTCGGATGTGGCTGCAGTCTGTATGCATAGAGAAGAATTTTCTCATCCTTCAGGACGACCGCGCCTTATTGATGTCCAGACTCTTTTTGCACTGTTAGGAAGGGATTTGCGTAATCCACCAATAAAAGAGGAATAACATGTCTTCTTCCGCGCCCATGGGGCCCGACATCGCGTTTTCAGGTGCGCGCAGAGGCCAAGCACTCCACAGTGCCCGCATTTTTCTCGAGATATGTCTATCACGTGTAGCTCTTTCGGGAATCGAATGCAACCTACGGCCACACACGGCCGGATCATTCAACGTACTCCGGGTATAAAGAAGACTCGTCAAGTCTGTCCAGCTTGCAATTGTTCCTCGTCTTGTTGCTGTGTTCTCCGTCCCTCGTTGCTTCGACTTCTTGTAAACTTTTCAAAGCCATTCTTATCGTTATCGGACCCTTCCTCACCAACTTACTCGTCCGCCGTGCATCGGAACCAATCACGTCGTTGATTTTTATTTTTCCTCACTCTTCCTCTCTTCACAATGTCCAGCTTCAGCGTCCCAACTCTCGCATCACAATACAAGATGGCTTCTGACCACTCTTCGCCCTATGACACCTTCAGACATCCTCTGGAGCTGCGCTATGCAAGTGCGTAAAATCTTTACCCCGCCAAGCCCGATTGAATCATCAGTCCACACGGCCAATTGAACGCGCCAGCAATCATGACCATGGTATACTGATTCAATGGCCGCGCTACAGGCAAGGAGATGAAGCACCTCTTCTCTCCCCGCATGCGTGTCAGCACCTGGAGACAGCTTTGGATCTGGCTTGCCGAGTCCCAGAAGGAGCTTGGTCTTTCCATCTCCGATGAGGCCATCAACCAGATGAAGGTCAACCAGATCGTCCAGGATGATGAGTTCAAGATTGCCGCAAAGGAGGAGGAGAGAAGAAGGTCAGTACTTTTGCTTTCTGTAACTTTTTACTCGTGACGTGCTTTGTGCTGCATACGTGAAAACTACGTTTCTCGCCTTCCAGCACAATTTTCTGCGCTACAACTGGTTTTACGACACGCTGTTTTCAATTCACCGTGGGTTTCAATGTCCTGACTTTCCTTTCTCAGACACGATGTCATGGCTTGGGTCCACACTTACGGCCTGTGTGCTCCCGCCGCCGCTGGTATCATCCACTGGGGTGCCACCTCATGCTATGTTACAGACAACGCTGATCTCGTTTTGATGCGTGACGGTCTTGACATGCTCCTCAAGAAGATGGCCACTGCCATTGACAAGCTCTCTGCCTTTGCCAAGCAGTGGAAGGACCAGCCCTGCCTTGGTTTCACTCACCTTCAGCCCGCTCAATTGACCACCGTCGGAAAGAGAGCATGTGTCTGGATCCAGGATTTGTTGATGGATCTCAGAGCCATGCAGCGCGTTCGTGATGAGCTCTGCTTCCGCGGTGTCAAGGGTACCACCGGTACTCAGGCATCTTTCCTCCAGATCTTCGACGGCGACCACGACAAGGTCGAGAAGCTCGACGAGCTCGTCACTGAGAAGGCCGGTTTTGCTGGCTGCTACCCCATTGCCACTCAGACATACTCCCGTAAGGTCGATCTCGAAGTTGGCAGCGCCGTCTGCAACTTCGGTGCCACTTGCCAGCGTATCTCGACCGATATCAGACATCTTGCTTCCTGGAAGGAGATTGAGGAGCCTTTTGAGAAGGACCAGATTGGTTCTTCCGCCATGGCTTACAAGCGTAACCCCATGAGATCCGAGCGTTTGACCTCTCTTGGTCGCCGTCTTGCAAACCTTCACGCCGACTTCATCTCTACTTACGCCTCGCAATGGATGGAGCGTACCCTTGATGACTCTGCCATCCGTCGTATCGACATTCCCGAGATGTACCTGTGCGCCGATGCTCTGCTCATTCTCATGAACAACATCTTCAGCGGTCTTGTCGTCTACCCCAAGCGTATCGAGCACCGTATTCTTGAGGAGCTTCCTTTCATGGCCACGTAAGTACCTTTTCTGCTTCTTTCTATTTCCTTGCTAATTTTAACAGTGAGAACATCATCATGGCTCTTGTCAAGAAGGGTGTCTCCCGCCAGGATGCCCACGAGGAGATTCGTGTTCTTTCTCACCAAGCCTCGGCCTCCGTCAAGCTTGAGGGCAAGCACAACGACCTCATCGAGCGTATTCGCGCAACGCCTTTCTTCGAGCCCATCATGGGAGAGCTCGACTCTCTGCTTGACCCCTCCACCTTCACTGGTCGTGCCCCTCAACAAGTCGAGAAATTCTGCGGCCCCGATGGTGACGTCGAGAAGGCCCTCGCCAAGTTCCGTGCTGAGGGTATCGAGGAGAAGGTCGGTGACATTATCCTTTAGATGTGTCTCTTCCATTGTGATGAGAATTGTTGTTACTTGCTATGAGACGTTGAAATGATCTGGGAGGTTTGAAAAAAGTCACGGTAGATATTACAGTAAAAAGTCACCCAATGTACCTAATTAAGAACATTTTGCACTCTTGATGTTTCGCCAGGATCAACTTCTTGATTTATTTATTTTTGATCGGCAAGAAATAATATGAGTCGCGCTAAGACGCGTGACGAAAGCTTGGCGTGTGCTGTTGAAGTCTCAAGGCTGCGACAACCAACTTTGGACTACATCAAACCATACCCATTTCCATCATCATAATCATCTCGTCAACACAAATACCACTCATCTTCTATACGGCACCGACGACTTGTACACCACTCTTGAGTGATCTTCAGCATTTGCAAACCAGAGTTGAAGGGTGTCACAGGTTGCTGGGCTGTCTTGCTTGTCGAATCTCGGTCTCTACCGTCTGCACTGGCGACTCGCTCACCAACTACACTTCAGCTCGCGCTAGAAGGGTGAAGCAGGGAGCTGGGTGGTCACGGAGGGACCTGAGTCTTCCAGACTGGAAGTGTTCGAATCGGTACGCGACATCGAGCCAGGGCTGCTCGAGACACCTCATCGAAGCCCGGGTGGGAGGGATCTCACGTTGCTGAGGGCCTTGTTGGTATCGAGCCCTTTGTAAAGCGCACTGATCACTGTAGGAGAAATCGGACATGCCCAAAGGAAAACGATCCTCTCGAGCGTCGTGGCTCTTTCGCAACAAGCCAGCTGTAGCTTCGGCCAATATCACCTTCGGTCGCTTCCATGTCTCGATCTATCACGATGAATCAAAAGCTGAAGGCTCGATGGTTATACAGCATACCGTTCATATCGATGGCTTTCCTTCCGAACAGACCCTTGACCTTGTCCTTCGTCCTGAAAGCATAGTCGCTTGTGAATTGTTTCTTGACCACCAGAACCAAAGATTGCCTCCGGAAGTGCTCAACTTGATACCGACCAACCGTAATGACATATGGAGTCTATCGTTAACCTTGCATACTCCCGGGACTGTTATATGCCCTACAGCACCCCTCCCCTTGTCATTCGTATCGACCAGTTTTGGACAACAGTTTGCCGCCTTCTCTTACTTGTGTCAGACAACACACCTTCAAATATACCTGGGCAAGGACCAACTTCAGCCCGAACATCGCATGCGCCTCGAACGCTTTGCTGCTGCCATCGCTCTTCGTAATCTCCGTGCCAATCCTATCGACCTCCGGAGCCTGGGTGGCGGTGGTGGAAAGCAAGAGACAACATGGGACTACATACATCCGCCAGAAGAACAACAAGCAGAGCCTGGTGCTTCAAAGAAACGATGCCGTAACGGTGAGTCTCTACAGATTCGGTTCTTCCGATGTGCTGAATGTGTAGCACGTATAGCTATAGCAATGCACAGTTGTTTCCAGATCAGGCGTTCGACCAAAGAGAGCCTACAATGTACGGCGTCTCCGTGGAAACTAGATCGTGTCTCGAGACTATCGTGCATTTCTATAGCTATACACGTTGCATACTCCAAGCATAGGAGATTACATACAATCTGAAGTTCTGACGCAATACGTAGATTCCGACAGCCAACAGCAGTCAGGAGAGCCGCATGCGAAGATACAGAAATTCTTCTGGGACACAGTGCCGCCGGGCTCACCCACTGAGGTGAACACACCGAGTCCGCGATATACCGCCAGCTCTAGTCACACCTCCGCTGCTGCCAACACGTCCGATCTTCGACTCGTGCATCCCTTCGCCTACGTACAGGACCCAGGAGATAGACCGTGTCCGTCCACAGTTCTCGGGCATAGCGACGAGAAGATACCAGGCTCACGAGCCTGTACACCCCTTCCTGCTTATCCAGCAGGATACGAGAACACCTGTACACCATCACCAGCGCTTCCAAAAGCAAGCGTCTCTCCTTGGGGATCTAGTATAGAGATCAAGCCCACCTTCTTCGCCCCTGAAGTCAACTCTGCCCCTTCCCCTGAGCTTACACAGGCCTTGGGCGGTATGCTTCAACAAATGCTGCCCAACATCATTGAAGGGGCTTTCTCGTCTGTTCTAGGACCCCTGATTGACGCCCGTCTCGAAGCACTAGTGAATCACAAGATGGAAGCTCTCGTGCGAGAACATCTTCCCAAGCTCACTTACCAGGCTCTTCGGCAGAACATGGACAGGTTCGTCGACGAACTCGAAGATGAACACAAGAGTGCAGAATTCAGAATCGGAGAGGCGGTCGATGAGGCTAAGACTGAATTGAATGACACGCGCGACAAAGCTATCGATGACATTGAGACCTGGGCTCAGGAGCGATTCGAGGTTTTCGAGGGTGATGTCGACAGCATTACCAAGTCAGCTGTTGAGACGTTGGAGGATAAGACGAATCTCCTGGAAGAGCGGCTGGACCGCAAATGTAGGAGACAGTTCAAGAAGATGAAGAACGTACAGCAGGGTACGAGGAGGAGGTCTATATAGCTCTAGATAATGTCATATTTTTGCCAGCTCGGAAGGGGTGAGTGAATGCTTTGTTTGCTACACGTCGGTCATCCTCAACTCATGGGTTCTGCATCGCCCTGTCGTACCACTAAATGCTGGCGAACATAACTGACGAGAATAGAAATCGTATCTGAGAGGAGCATCACTTTGAGTATGCTCTATCCATGCATACTTGAGCAGCTGCGATCGTCGCTCTTGGCAAGTGTCAGTGCCATTTTCTGTCTGCAGATCAAACACACGACGTCCGTCCCTTCCACTCTTGGTCAAGTGGTGACGACCCTGCCTACGTGGATATATTCGTTACTCGCAGATCCACATCTCCTTCTTTGACCGCTGCTCTTGTTGGAAACTACTCAGACGTCCGTCGGCGAGGACACTTGTGCACTTGTCTCCTCAAGCCCAGTAGCATGCGGTATCACTTGTCTGGAGTCGTTCACACTAGCTACCTGCTTCACATATACAGTCTGCCTGCATGCCTAGACGCTTTTGCATAGTAGTATAAGCAAAACACAAGTGCATGTAGCGGTCTTGACTCCTGGTCCTCTTCGTCACAGGTTCAGTGGATCATGCTTCTGGCTCGTCCCTAGCTGACTGAAATGGAGTGGTCGGTCTGCGATGCAGTTCAACACCCTTGCCCGATCAGCAGGGATGCCTGTCTGCTGTTTCAGCATACCTCGTATCGTTACTCACTGACATCAGAAGACACGACGTTTGCATCATTTCTTAATATCTGGAGCAGCGACGAATGGAAGCGTATATATCTCATCTTCCTTTTCGTTTCAGTCCCTCGACCTTTAACAAGTCACAACTGCACCTCTTTCTCTACAACTTCCACCAATACAGAAAATGAAGACCTCTACCATCTTCACCACCCTCGCCACAGTCCTCCCTGCCTTTGCCAGCAACTCCTTTGGCGGCCTAGCAATCCACTCAGGCTCTCCCATCCACCTCTCCGCCATCAACGCAAACGCCAATTCCTTCTACCTCAACAAACCTACCTCCTCTTACTGCCCTAACACCACCGTCTCTTCCTGCCCTGACGGCAAATACACCTACTTCACCCCCGGCAACACTACGCTTTCTCTTGCCGTCGAAGTTCCCGGTGGCCAACGCGTTTACGTAGCTCAAGATGGCAGCTTAGGCTACACAATCCCTCATGGCAGTGTGGGAGGTAACCAGACTGTGAGCTACACTGGCTTTGGACTCAAGGATAGCGGTATTCATCTGCAGTACTTGGATGCGGATTTTGTGGCTGTGCCTGTTGGTCAGGGAGTGTATAAGGTTTATGCTGCTGCTGTGGAGGAGACTCCTAAGAACGGAACGAGCTTTGCTTTTAGGGTGCAGGGTGTTAATGCTACATTTGGAGCTTGGGAGTACTGAAGGATGAAAGCCATTTGATGGTGAGGGTTTGGTACGAGGGTGTTTCTGATGGAACGTGGATATGCCAATCCAAGCCTGAATGTTCGCTTCAATAAGTCGATCTAGTCGTTTGTGTTTCTCTCCTCTGACTCAGAGAGAAGTCGATATCCAGCCACATGAACATCTGCATCACTTTTGCATCAAATGCATATCGTAGGCGGGCTTGTACCGGTGGTTACACCAAACCGCATGTTCAGCTGTCTGCGAAGAGCTGTAGTCAAATCGTATCGAATCTTCTACAATCGTCATCTTCCTTTGTCTTGTTGGAAATCATGCCCTCCACCTAGACAATGGAAGAATAACAAGATCAAGCATTAAATAAGAGCTTACAAGTAGTTGTCTAGTCTGGACTTCATAGTCCACCGCCAAGCCACACTTCCACCGCACCAAACAAAAATCTTTTCGTTCACCTCTCCCACCACAACGACATAGTGCAAAAAAAGAACAAAAAGTGAAGTCAACTCATATGATAGGAATAGCCGAAGGCGGGGCTCGAACCCGCGACCTTGAGGTTTGGAATATCTGAAGAGATAAGAGCCACACGCTCTACCGATTGAGCTACCCCGGCAGGTCTGATTGATCAAGTTGTGTGCCACAACTGGCTCGTTGACTTGTGGTGTGAAGGCCGATGTCTACCTATATATACTCTCAGCTAAAAGCCTGGTGAGAATCATGCGTCAATGCCACACTTTTCGACGAAGCACTGCCGCATGTGTTCTTACTATGACGAGTGAGGTTACTCAAGTTTCCGAGGCCATACTGGCTATAGTCATGGAATTTCTGGTAATCGTAGCAAGTACTTGTTCGTTTCTCGGGAAGTCTACGGGATCTTGCATGATTATTAGCAGCAATTTAGCTTTTTATGCCAACACACCCTGGCGATGGCATGAGTAGAGCCACAAGCAGAATATCACCGCCAAAGCAGACGGACATGGACTCATAACGTCTAGTGATGTATAGATATACCAGATATCCATGTGTCGCGCTCTGTCGTTGCTACTTAATCATCAAACAGGGTGGTACCCACAGCAGACTTACTTGGCCGTGTCGAAATAACCGCAAAACTGAGCCCAGAAACCATCCTGTTCAATGCTCGAACCTACTACTCATCCTCAAGGCGCAATGGGCAACAGCGATAACAAGAGAGGGATACTTTAGAGTAAGCCTTAGTGAGCATATAACAAAGACCCGACGGGAGAAGTGACTGCACGCATCTTGCACTGATGCTATGCACTCTGTTCTCAACTACAATACCAGACAGACAGGCAACAAGCAAGTGTATGCCTACCTTGGATCAATTCTCTATAGTTGAGTATAGGTCCGAGGCTTCACCCAAAGATCTGCCGTATCCTCCATTCGAGTTGCACCAACTTGCAGAGAACACGACACATACATCCAAGGCAATAACAATGCATGCATCTGACGCTGTTGTGGTGTCTCCAGGCCAAAAATATCGTTTTCCGGACTTTGGAGAGCAAATTTTCATCCAAAATCCACCCTCCAGCCACCATTTCGCTTCCAATTCTCCACCCAACCTCCCAACACCCTCAGCGATGCAAAAAGAAGGCATATATCGCCTCAATTGGCAAAACAATCGACGCCTGCAGGACTCGAACCTGCGCTCCCGAAGGAAATAGATTTCTAGTCTATCGCTATAACCACTCAGCCAAAGCGCCTGATATTGAAGAGGTGCTGAGTAAATCATCACATGTAACTTTCGTATCTGT
>Ga0268251_10000276_pt1 | contig 17343 bp, 8 predicted proteins | sample AgamicAsMae_FD_200527 | JGI IMG/M metagenome (GOLD analysis project Ga0268251, IMG submission 200527) | Agave microbial communities from Guanajuato, Mexico - As.Ma.e (v2) (version 2) | ecosystem: Host-associated > Plants > Phyllosphere > Phylloplane/Leaf | place: Guanajuato, Mexico | collected...
GAGTGCCGTGCACTGAAAGACGTTATTGAAAAAAGCTTTAGAACCAGCGATAAAGCGTGAGCTGGTCAGCTATCTGACCGCGCAGTTTGCCATGAGCTTACGTCAGGCATGCAGGACATTGTCGCTGCGCAGGCAGGGCAACTGCTGGAACCATAAGCGCGTTCACCGGATTTACTGCCGGCTGAAACTGAATTTTCGCCGTAAGGGAAAACAGCGCCTGCCGCTGCGTAATCCTGCTCCGCTGGCGACGCCAGAGGCGATGAACCAGCACGGGTCAGTCGACTTTATGCACGATGCGCTGGTGTGCGGCAGACGCTTGCGGACCTTTAACGTGGTGGATGATTTTAACCGCGGATATCCTGAAGATGCGGATGGATAACGGTCCGGAGCTGGTCTCGCTGACGCTGGCACAATGGGCTGAAGAGCATGGAGTGATGCTGGAATTTATCAGGCCCGGCAAGCCAACGCAGAATGCCTTTAGCGAACGGTTCAACCGGACGTACCGGAGAGAAATACTGGATTTTTATCTGTTCAGAACACTGAATAAAGTACGGGAAATTACAGAGCGCTGCTGGCTGAATATAACGGCAAGCGCCCCCACCAATCCCTGAATAACCTGACGCCGGAAGAGTACCGGCTGATGGCTGAAACCCCGGAAATCTCAAAAAGTGCGTGGAACTAAAACGGGTGTGCTTACAGTGGCACCAGATTTAACTCCAATGAAAATTTATAAACTAACGTTAAATTTTGACAAATTAACCCGCTTTAAATACTTGAGCATCCGCAAGATAGTGAATGAGTGAGCGCGACGGATTCCCCCTGTCATAACATCCCCATTTCAGCTCATTTTTCTCATCATCCAGTGTCCGGCCAACCCAGCGATTCATCCCATTACTAAAGCTCTGTGGGGTATTATTAAAAGACATTTCCAGCCATCCTTGATTTTCATCCCTTGACAGATGCAGGGTAACGTCAAAGTGCATCCATTCAAATGAACCAACCTGTTGTGACCAGATAGTGTGCCACTGTTGGGCAGTATCAACATAAATAAGCCTTACAATCTTCCCGTTTATGGTCATTAGAAAAGGATAATTTTGCTGAGCATTAGGATATGATTTCCACTGGAAAAATACATAATTACCAAATGTATCTGATTCCGAACTAATATCCGGAAACATACTGGACCATGCTATTTTATAGGTTGAGTTTTCGGCCCATGTATACTGATAGCCACCAACTCGTATATTTCTGCTTTCACAGCGATAAGATGAGGAATGGCTGGGTTTTAAATATTGCCAGGCAGAGCGTTGAATTTCAGGAAGATATACCGAGTAAATGCTTCCGGGAGGCTCAACCTCAGGATTTCCGAACACAATTTTTGTATCTTCTGAAGCACTGGACTGCCAAATCAGCTGAAAATTTTCAGACATAGTATTTTCCTTATGACATTTGACCTTTAATAACCAAAACACATAGAGGTATAGGTAATTCTGCAGGAATTGAATACTTTTTAACAACGGACTTTCAGAATGGTTTACTTAAGATAGATAAAATGCAGTATCGAGCTTCCTCTGAAGATTCAAAAAACCGTTCAGGTAGCGCTTTTCCCGCACTTAAAGGGTTAAAATTTAGCCTCAACGTATAATAATTTTCGATATCCAAACTGCCCCCTTTTAGTCCCGCACACTCTTTGAGATTTCCGGTCTTTCTTCCACCTCACAGGGAGGTACATCGCCATGAAAAAGACCCGTTATACTGGAGGACAGATCGTTTTTACGCTGAAACAGGCCGAAACATACTCGCTCACGGAAGCTGGCCTGTAGGGATATCTCCGAAGATATTGAAGTCTTCTACAACCGGGCTGGGGTCTCTCCAGACAACGGTTCAGCTTTTTCAGGATATGTACCTACATATGTCCAGAACTCATTATCAGATTTGTCAATTGGAAAGTATTCCGCTCCTGTTTTTTTAAGTTTGAAATATTCAGTATCACCATTATAAGGATTACGATAGATGAAATAGTCAGCAATTTTTATGACAACATTTTTCCTTTCCACTCATCACTCAACCCTGTGATCCGCAAGGTCGCGGTCTTTTTTTAGCGTATCCTTAGAACTATCTTCATCGTGTGGGAATAAATCAACATGGTTGGTTCTGACCAGATTATGCCCAACATCAATTTCTGTTGTGTCAAGCATAGCATTTTCGTCTGCACGGAGTACTTCAGAAACACTCCTGGATGCGTCCCTGGATTGTAATTTTTCATACCAGTAGGGAGGAGAAGAAATATCCGAATGAAGATCGTCCAGCCTTTGTGACCAGATACTCAGCCGTTGCTGATTATCGTCGATCTGCTCATTTATGTTTTCTAGCGTCTCCTGACAGGCCTTGACCAGTGTGTCATCGCTTTCCGACTGAAAATAAGCACGGTTATAATTATACTGCGCCAGAGATTTTTGCTTTGCTAAGCGCCCCGCCTCACTTTGTATCTCCTGATACCTGGTGGTGGCTACCCGCTGGGCATCTTCAAAAAAAGCACCGGGCTGCCGACTATTTTTCGATGATCCGTGACGATTTGTTGTTAATTCAGAATCACTGACTCCGTCAGTATTCCGATACCAGGCGGGCTGATTAATCAATTGACCCTCGGGTACAAACTTATGCGCATCAATATAATCAGACGATTCACTAAAGGGTGAACTTTCTAAGCTTCCGGAAACCTCGGTCAATTTAATTAGGGTCCGCGAGCCTTTCGTTGCCCGTTGCCAGCTGGCAAGCCAATTTATTTGGCTGGCGATCGGCGGCCCGCTAAACTCATATTGGTTTTTAAACTGGCGAGCGTTGAGATCAACAACAACTTCGACCCCGTTTCTGGTTGCTACAACGACATAGTGATGGGTGGCCACAGTGGTTTTTCCGCCGTCAGGCCAAAAACCTAATTCGAGAACCCTGACCCGTTCATAGCCATTTTTAGTTAATATTTCGACGACTTTTTTTACTGCAGTTGAAGAGCTTTCGTTTAGATTCTGTATGTAGCTGTCATATTCTACCCCCATATTTGATTGTAACGTCGAAGTGGTCTCCGCGATCGCCTGCTGTTCTACGGCAGAAAGATCGCGTTTAGTTGATTCGGGTAATAGTGATTCACGGCTGATATTAACCGTCACCGGGCGTGCCGAACTTTCGATTACATCATAATTATGTCGAACCTCGGAGGCAGACGTAAAGGTAAAAATAGCCTGAGAACCATCCGCCTCTATTTTTTTGAAATAATTGTCAAAATTATTTATTTTTACCGCATCCATATCATGTCTGAAGTGGGCTTGGGAGGCATTGGGTCCTAAATTATTTTTAGTTACAGGGTCAGGTTCAGAAAGTGCGGGCCCAAAATCAAAACTATTGGCCTGATACAGAGAAGTGCCATTGTCGTTCACATGCACATAGACCACGTGATCGTATGACTCAACGCCATTTTTATCACGCATCCCTACATGCATAAACCCGGACTCTTTAATATTAGCCTCTGTAAAGGTCGCAAAGGTTTTTCTGCCCTGTAAACCAAATACATTCCGGTATGCCGCCGACCCTATTATTTGTTTATTAGCGTCTGGTTTTGCGACTTTATTTAGCCAGTTAAGCTGGGGCTCACTAATAACCTGAGCCTGACGTGCAACATTAAACGCATTGGTATAACACATCGAACTAAAATATTTATTCTTCTTACTTGCAGTATCAATATTTTCTACCAGCCGTTTTGTACTCAGACGCTCTTCTGCCCCCAGTTGCCAGGCGAGTTTATGTAAGATATTACCTTTTTCCCAGTGCGCCCCACCGTCCTGGGATATTTCGAAGTAACCTCGCCACTGTCTTCCCTGCACGCTATCGCCACGCCAGGTAAATGTTGTCCCTCTCTCAGTGCTACCGCTATCCCGGCTTTTTGACAAAGCCAAATCGGATCCAGGGCGCTGATTGTCACTATCTGCATTGTCCCGTACAAGTGTCGACAGACTGGCGTCATCCGATGTGGTCCATGAATAACCACTATCATCGGAAACCTCCAGAGCATCATTGTTGTTGCGGGCGATAAATTCTGTGTTATGGATGATGAACGCCCCCCTGGTGCTTATTGAGGGCGTAGCGGAAGCGGAATCTGATGACGTTGTTTCAGGCCGGTTAGCAAGCCGGTGGTCGTTTTCCCTGATGCGCCCTTCTATCAGAGTTAACTCATCCCGGTAGCGTTGAGTTTCACTCTTTTCGGCGTCAAAAAACTTAGCCCTTTCCAGTTTATTCCTTGCTTTTATTCTCTCATTATTCAGGAAGATAGATTTTTTCTCCGGACTGTAATTAGCGTAGCTTCCGGCAGCCTGAGAACCCGAACTGCCCGAGTCGTCAAAATGATGATCTGAGAGAGAGTTAGAACTATAGCCGCTGTCCGACCCGTCAGCCTGGTGACCGGAGCGAGAATGAGCACTATAGTCGCTGCCCGAATCGTCAACACGACGGCCTGATTGCGATTCAGGATCCTGTGCATTTATACCCGACGTCTTACTCCCCTCTGGCTTATGGACGTGGGTTGGCCGACGGTTATTCGGGGACGGCAAATCATCACCGTGCTTTTTAATTACCTTGCCATATATTCTACTTGATGCTTTTTCAGCATCCCTGGCGCTGAGACCCGCGCTGAGACAGGCCTGAGTGATATGAAGAGGATCGCCCGTTTGCTGCGCAAGCAATATGCTTCTGCCCAGTGCTGCTGCTTCCAGCGTTTTACCGGAAATAATTATGCTGTACTTAACAACGTTCATACCGGTCTTGCTGAATGTCCCGACAAACTTAGCAACCCGACTTCCTGGAAAAACCGAGATAGCCAAACTTGCTACCGCTAATGCATCAGGGGATGTTCCCTCAGAAATATCGGCTGCAATATCCGCAGCGGCCTGTGCGAGGGACAGGAGAGTACCTCCGGGAACAAAGTTGAAGCTAAATGCCAATAGGGTATCAACCCATGCACCGATTTTTTTGGCGCGAATTATTTTCGCTGAGGCCAGCTCTACAGAATCGCCATTGTCAATACTAATTTTCTCTTGTATCGCCTCTGCGCTGACTTCAGCCGGGTGCGCGAGGCCGCGCAGAAACTTTGTTCTAAAACTCGCCTGATTAGCCTGAGCCCATGTAAACAGTATTTTGCGTACTTTAAATTTTGAATCATCTACCGCATCTCCGTGAGCGGCCAGCCTGCGGACATTTGTGTTTTCAACATGATGGGTTGCACTAGTACCAAATAGTGTCTTGTGGAAGTCGTATGTTGTATCTATAACAACCGAACCGTTTTCGTCAAATTTCTGAGAAAGTTCTTTAGCCATACTCTGGATATCTATTCTTGCCGGTTCATTACTGTTAAATACTTTATTAAAATGCCATTTATTATTAGGATCCGATCCAGGGCCATAACGATTAGCCTCGAACAATTTAGCAAAAGACTCCAGCCCGTTGGACCCAGCTATTTGATTTCTCGTTGCAGAGGCAGGAAGCCTGTCCTTCAAAGAAGAGCGAAAATCAAGTATATTATTAACATAGTTGTATCTTGCCGGGTAATCCATATCAATTAAAACCCCGGTCTTCGCCCCCATATCGTCTGGAATAAAAAAGCAATTGATCAAGCAAAATCCGTTGACATCTACCGGCGTGACCCGCTCATACCCCATCCTCGCGTCATGAGCATTAATGCGGGAAATTTCAGGTATGGATGGATCGCTCTCAATTTTAAGCAACATATATTTTATGGCATCAAAATAACACGCAGTTTTTTCGCTATCCGATAAATCATTATACTGGCGTACGTTAGGGCCCTCAGTCTCTTCTGCGATAGTATCACAATAACCTTTCCGTAGCCAAATGGTGTAGTACAACTCATATTTAAGCAGCGCAAACGCCTTTTTTTCATCAGAGCTTAAGACTTTATTACTGGAGTGAAATTCCTTTAACTTTGCTGTTAACCCATTTATTCTATAAGCTATTCTTTTTAACTTTACTGTTGCATCTCTAAGTTTACTATCGAAGTCCAATAGTCTTTTTTCGTTAGCCGCAAACTCTTTAACTCTTATCTGCATCTCATGACGTAATGCCGCGTCATTTTTATATTTAAGTATGTTACGCGTCGCTGCTTCCTTTGCCATTTCCAGGTCATATTGTGCATCAAACATACTCGAAACTGACGCAGGAAGCTCACCAACTAATGGCTTCAGCCTCCATTGAGCGAAAGTTACAATCGTGGGATCGTTTGAGTGTGTAGCATAATAATTTAACCTATAGACTTCTGAGTGTAACTCTTTACATTTTTGTATTGCTGCCTCGTACTTTTGCTCCGCAACGTTTACAGCAGAAGTAAGATCTGCTGAATCATGGTAGTACTGGCTGTCTAACTCGTGAATGCTGGAAAGGTAATCAATTGCCGCTCTATCTGTATAATCATCTTTGCCAGGTATCGAGTAGTAAAGATCATGGGAAGGCCCTTCAGGGATATCTTCAGCTTCAGCTTCAGCTTCAGCTTCAGCGCGGTGTTCTCCCTTGATGCCTTGACGTTCTGTGTCAAGCGTATCCGTATATTTAAAGTCTATATTACTCGTCAACATACCTGCATAAAGTTCGTACGCATATACTTCAGGGGTGTCCAGCACCCATTTCGCCGGGGGGCCGGGAATGCGAGTGATATTAATATAATTATTATCAATTTCAATTGCCTGCTTTTTATTGCTGAGTGTAACTAAAGGCCAGTATGTTCCAGCCAAATAAATCCATCGCCGCTCAGTCTGCTCAGAAGAAAAATCAGTTACTATTTGCTTTCCCTGCAACACATCCCCCTCCTGCATTGCAGGAAAAGTGGAAAAATAAGGGTAAAAATGATGACCCTGCATGGTTCTGACTAACAGTATCGAGCTCAGTAAGAGCATATTTTTATCATTATCTTTATAATCCGAGGTCATCACCAAAAGCCTGACCTGTTCAGCGGAACTGAAAGTACTGGGACTTAAACCAAAACGGGCTTCTACCTGAGACTCGGCACTTTTAAAGTGCTCAGCGTTTTCTTCATCTCCGAACAACCTGAGTTTTATAATATGAAGATTAATGGCAAGTTGCAGCGCCCTGGAAAATATATTAACGTTAGCGTATGAATGTTTCTTTAATATATACCTAGCATAGCTTATAACTATTTCTTTTGTTTCATCATTATCAAAGTCGCTGTTTGAAACCTGTGACAAAAAAAACTGACTAATATAATCACTATTTTTTGTAATTCTAATTATGGGTTTTGCAGGACCGGATTCCAGCCGGACCCAAATCATCCCAGGAGTACAATTAACAAACATATTAACATTGTCAATTCTCCGCAAAGGCCAGTATCGACCATTCAGATATAGCCAACGCCGACCTTTCCAGGGTTGTGTGGCATCCGTCACTATATGATTCTTTTCCAGAATATCCCCCTCCTGCATAGCCGGAGGGTTTTGGGGCGACGCCGATAAGGATGACACCTCTTTATCGTCGAGGTACCGTTTTAAAATTGCTAAATCTGATTTGCCTGATGGCTCGTTTTCAGCGGCACTATTTTTAATGACATATTGCACAACATGTTCTAGTTCAGCATCGCCAAGTTTTTCCTGACTACTCGCTGAAGTCTGAGCGCGGCTGGCATATCCGGACACCTCTGGATTATCTTCCTGTGGGTTCCATGCTCTTTCTACTGGATCCTGCCCCCGACTGGCATAATATTCCCGGCGATAATCATTTTCATCCAGCAGCGCTGGATCCGATGGCACAATATGCCGGTGCCCAGTCTCGCCGGTGTGAATATGCAGCAGCTCATGAAAAAGGACGATACTCGGGTCCAACCGCCGAAATGTTTCAGAGTTCTCTTCACGGCTCTTGCCATAAAAATAGTTGTTGGGATCAAAATAGATGGTATTGCCTGTGACGCGACTGCCATAATAACATGTGCCATCAGGCTCCGTTCTCAGCACATCATCCTGATGGGGTGGACGTATTTCAACCACCCTGTTTTTCAGCAGTGCAAGAATAGCCCGTCCTGACGGGTGCTTGTGCAGTTCTCCGAGGTGAATATGCACCGCAGCACGGAATTCAGGTGCACCCTTCAGGATAAATTCCGGCGCATTTTCTGTTTTTATTTTCTGCGGATATAAAGCCTCATAAACCTCATCGTTATCGCTATTATCACCCTGTTGGTCTTTTATATAATCCCGCAATTTGCGTTCTAAAAATTCCTGCCGGTAATCACTTTCAGCCAGCCAGTCGGCTCCGGAATCATTTATATCATCGCGGTGAGAAGTACCGCTCTGAATATGCTTTAGCTGATGGAACAGGACAACACTCGGTGACACATTCTGTAATGCCCCGGCGGACCTGGCCAGGCCTTCACCATAAACATTATTATCAGGATCAATGTAAATAGTATTGTCAACAACCCTGCTGCCGGAATAGCGCGTGCCGTCAGGAGCCAGTCGCTGAAAATCATCATCATGGGGGGGGCGTATGTCAACCACCTGACCTTTTAATTGTGCCAGCAGTTTCTGCCCGGCCTCCTGTTTTTGTAGCTCTTCAAGGTTTTGACGAAAAGAAAAACGGAACCGGGGATCGCCCTTGATATTAAATTCCGGGCCGTTTTCGGGTTTGATTTCCAGCGGACAATTTACTTTGACCCAGGCTGTATTTTCCGCCGCCTTTCTCTCTGCGTCTCCCCAGGTTATCCGGTGATAAACCTCACAGGCCCCGACATACGCCCCACGCCATAACATATCTTCCGGCAGGTCATTCAGGGTATCGGTGACAAATTTCTTGAGATAATCATCTTCCGACGCTAAGCGCACGAGGGTGGCCACTCCTGCCAGACCCAGCGCCGTCACTGGTGACAGAGACAGGGCCAGTCTTAGCGTGCTCTTATAAAGCAGATTTTCAATAAACCGCTCTTTAACCCTTGTCGCCGGGCCTTCCCCAACTTTAATGCCGCGGTTTATCCCCTCTATTCCCCGGTACAGCACATAACCGTTTCTGGCAATTCTCCAGAGAATACGTCCCGGGAGGGAAAGAGGCCGGGTGAAGACTTTAACCCCCTGTCGGATCACTGCGTCAATTACGCCGTTGGTCACTTTCTTCTGCGCCCAGTGTTTTATATCGTCCGGCAGACTGCGTGTTCCCGCCAGTATCTCCTCCGGGGTCGGGGGATATGTCGTGGTGTGCTGTGCCGCGTGTTTTACTTCCAGTTTCAGACGCTCAAGGAAGACCTTCTCTGCGGGACTGTTCTCTTTGACGAAATAATCCGCATGATAGTGAACGGTTTTAATCAGACGCTCATCAAAGCAGGCGCCAGCCGCCTGCGGGTCTTCAGGCTGGGTATCCTGCAGGTACGCCTGTTTTAATTCCTCCCCCCATTGCGCGATGCCGCGAGCCAACATCCCCCTGCGGGAGTAATACTCCACGTTCTCCCCCGTGACTTTTATTACGCCCTGACTGACGCGGCCTTTAAGCAGGTTTAATTCCCGCAGCCATTCCGCCAGTTTCTTTTTCAGATCTTCCCCCCCTGCATGTCCGTGCCGGGCCAGGTGCAGCGTTGACCCTTCAATGTCACGCGTAATGTCGGAAAATGTTTTAACAATGTCTTGCATATCGTCGCGAAAAATAAGGAGCCCTTCCCGCTCCGGCTGGCTTATCGCTTTCTGCCCGAATGCAGCCGATATCGTCCCCCAGAAGTCGTCCACCCATATTTCCGGCGTCAGCCGGGTGGCCGACGCAACCAGCGCAGTTAATTTTTCCTCAGACTGGCGGGCTTTTTCCTCCCAGCGGACGGCTTCCTCTTTCAGCTTGTCATCCAGCAGTGCACTGAGCACAGGCTCCCTGTCAGGAAACGCCGCCGGCGTGATGACGCTCGTATGCTGCTCCACCGACTCCCCGAGTTCCCAGGCTGCTGCCGGGAAGAGTCTTAACCAGCGCTCAGCCTGATGCAGTTCGTCCAGCAGCAGTAGCCCCGTAATTTTTACGGCATTTTTGCCACTTTCAGAGCGGACACCGTATTGCTCATCAAGTGTGTACCTGGCACGCCCCCCCACTTTTCTGCCCCAGGTATCCAGGCGGCGGCCAGCGTGATAGATACCCTTTATTTTAGAGACGGTCTTCCCGGGTATTTTTTTGATAGTGCCGCCAACCTCATCAATCCAGTCCTCATCGGCCCCGGGAATCTCTTCCACCACAGGCCGAAGGTCAGCCGCCAGGTGCCTGAGCATCGCTGCAGCATGCTTCAGTGCTGTATTCATGGCATGAATGACCCTGGCAAGACTCATCGCCTCGGTTTCACCGGAGGCATAGTTTATGTCATCAAGGGCGCCATTCTGTATCCGTTCCGCGGTACTCTCTATCCAGGCGGCGAGGCTACTGCGCATCACCCGCTCCTCGGCCAGCTGTGACGCTTTAAGCCGGGCGAATTTTCTGTTTTCCGCCGTGAATTCATTTGACTGGCTGAACATCAGGCCCATCAGAGCATTTTTTGTCTGCCTGTAATGCGTACTGCTGACCGGTAATGCGCTTTCCTCCTCCAGGCGTTTTTGTGCTTCTCCTGCCAGGGTATGCAGCTGTTTACTGACCACCTCATCCACCTTCGCCGTCCAGCCTTTGCCACCGACCCTCCCGGCCAGGCTCAGCGCGTTGAACGTGACCGAAAGCGTCGCAGTCACCTTATTGGCCTGATTCAGCGCATCCTTTAATACCGCCGATGGCTTCGGCGGAAGGATTAAGCTGGTTAAATGGTGCAGATATTTTTCCGCCTCGCTTTTTAACTGCGGCAACCCGGGCGTCATTTCTTCAGAAGAAAGTTGCTTCAGCAACGCCTCCAGCTGGCGGAGCGCATCAAGGTCCAGTCCTTTTCGGTTATAGCCCTTACGGTGATATTCTGAAAACTCCGGGAGTTTTTCATTAAATTCATGATAAATAAATCGGGTTATATCCTCATCGCGCGAGGAAGAGGGCGCAGAATGCCACCCGCTATTTTTATTCGCTACATAAATAGGGCGTCCTCCGCTATTACCAAACGGCAGACTGAAAGTATATTCCGGGAGCGTCTGAGGTTGTTGCCCGCTGTCATCCTCTAATACATCATCAAATACATCAAATAGTAAACTGGCAACATTATCATTATCTCTCTCAGACAATTCAGCCGGCTCTTTATATATACTGACGTATGGCATAGCATGCATTCTCCAGGGTTGAATGGCGGGGCTTAATTATTCAGGGGCAGATAAAAACAGCGGGGGCGTGAGGTATATAATTCTCGCGTCATTAAATTACAGATAAACCAGATCACTTTTCTCCAGGGCGACAATCCTGACGGCAATAGCGTTAATTTCTGTCACCGCGGTATTGGTGTCACTCCAGCTCGCAAATACTTTCTCCAGCGCCTCCTGAGACGTCCGAGCGACAATGCCGGAAATCTCCACGCTGGTCGCAATCGCTGAGCCATCGTCATCTTGCGTCGCCTGCTGCCGGCTGCTTACCCTGACTCTTGCCAGCTTCTGTTCACCCTCGCTTCCCAGCGCCTGACATAGCATCTGCCAAAGTCTCGCGTTTAATGCTTTCAGATCCACATTTGCGGTCTGCACAATCTCACTGCTGACCGTTTTCACCAGCGTCTGCGGCTGGCTGTTATCCAGCAGGATCGGCACAGTCACGGAATAGACCAGCGACAGTCGGGGCCGGTTGCCGAGCGCCTGCCAGAAATTACCCAGGCTGTGTAAGTTTTCCTGCGGCGGAATAATGCGGCTCCAGGCCCCGGCGATACCGCTAAGTTCCCGGTTATTCAATAAAGCCTGCAGCGTCAGGGTGATAACCTGTACTGCCTGATTATTTGGGGTACTGTCAGGGCCATCCCCGTCACCGCCAGTGCTTTGCGCCTCCCAGTAGGTAATCAGATAGTTGCAGTTCAGGTTTACCCAACCTGCCCGCAGTGCGCTGCTGACAACGTTGAGACGCGCAGGTTCGCTTTGGCGCAGCTGCAGATCTTCATGGACGTCATATAAGAAGATGCTAAGGGTAGGTGAAGACTGAGTGCTGTCGATTTCCGGCAAATCGAAACGGATATCGACGCCTTCCAGGGGCGTCTTCAGCACATCAAAAAGGGCTTGATTGACATCAGAAATGGCCGTCGCGGATGTAACAATAGTAGCCATAAAAACCTCGTTCTAAAGTGAATAATGCCCGCTCAAAGTGAGAGACGGCCCATTTTGCCCAGCTCGCGGCTGATGGCATGTTCTATGTGTCGCTGATGTATTTGATTATTTTTATCATCTGCTGCCAGCACGGCGGCCAGCAGAGCCACATTGCGGATATTGGCGCCGGTCAGCTCGCTACGCGCAGACAGCGCGGTAAAATCCACGTCCCGTGCCAGTTTCAGAGTGGCAGGCCAGATCGCCCGCCACATCTGCGCGCGCAGGTCGGCATCCGGCCAGGTGAAGCGGGTAATGAAGGTAAAACGGCGGTTGAAGGCGCTGTCGAGATGGTTGCGGTTATTGGTGGCAAGGATCACCAGCCCGGGATAGTTTTCCAGCCTCTGCAGCAGGTAGGAGACTTCAATATTGGCATGACGATCGTGGGCATCTTTGGTTTCGCTGCGCTTGCCAAACAGAGCATCGGCCTCATCGAAAAAAAGCACCCCGCTGTCGGCCTCGGCAAGATCGAAAATGCGGGCGAGGTTTTTCTCCGTTTCGCCGACGTATTTATTGACCACCGTTGAAAGGTCCACCTTAATTAAATCGACCTGAAGATGTCCCGCCAGCACCTCCGCCGCCAGCGTTTTACCGGTACCGGAATCACCATAAAAGAGCGCGCTGACGCCGGTTTTGCCACCGGTTTTATGGCTGAAGTGTTTTTCGGTCACGCTTTCCCGCAGGCGAATCACCGCCAGAATCTCCGCCAGCTGCTTTTGTATGGCGGGTGAGATAATAAGATCGTCAAAGGTGCGGACGGGCGTAATACGCCGGGCCTGCTTGCCGAAGTTCTTACGCGTGCGTCGGGAAAGCGTCTGACGGAGATCGTCGGGGGCTAAGAGGGCGTCCACATTGCGCAACTGACGATAGTAATCGGCCTCCTGTATGATCTGCACAATATCCGCCGGGTCGAAAGCGTAGCGCTGGACCAGGCTTTGCAGCGCCCGTTTATTTCCGGCGGTGAGTGGATACGGCCAGACCCGCTGCAGCAGCGATGTTTTTTCGGCGGTCGTAGGTTGAGGCATCGCCAGATGAATACAGCTTAATCCGTCAAAGGCAGGCGCAACGGATTCAGCGTCGGCCAGAATAAAGAGTGGCAGCCGGACCTGAGGCAGCAGCCGTTCGAGCGTGCGAACCCAGCCCGGTTTCACCGTCGGTAGCTCCCGTGGCGCGTCAAACAGCAGAGCGGCATTTTCCAGCAGGGCATCGCGGATAATCTCGGTTATCGCCTGCTGCTGCTGAGGCTCCGGCAGGCTGGCCAGAACATCGGTACTGATGCTCAGCAGGGCGCGCTGATAATCGGTACAGATGGCCGCCAGCGTCCATTCACGTCCGTCCAGCTCCCGCCCCTCAAGCACCACCACGGGCGGTGTTTTATTTTCAGCCCTGAAGCACAGGCGAAACAGGTTGTCACCCAAGGTTTCAGGATACCTCGCGTTATCATCGGCAAGCGCTCTGCGTACCCAGGAATAGCGCGAGCTGGTTGACAGGCTGTTGCCGCACAAAAAATGCCAGATAGCCTCACTGGCCACATACTCTGGCGGTCCTTTGCGGTTGCCAACGGGCTTTACCTCTGACAGCAGTTGAAACTGAAACAGCGGCGACGCGGGTTGCAACGCCGACTGGATTAGTTGATAGCCGGTTTGTGAGACGGAAAAAAGCCGGGAAATGAGGCGACGACTTACCCCTTCCCCCAGCCCGCTGTCGGGCAGCTGGCTATAGTGCGGGCTGAGTCGGGGCAGCAGGGCGAGCAGCAGCAGGTCGCGTTCGCCGGTGGTTAAATCAAACGTCGTGAGTAAAAAATGCAGCCGCTGGCTGAGGTTCTCCTCGATATCGGGCAAATAGCTCCCCGCGGATCCCTGCCAGCAGGGACTCCCCTGCGGCTCGCTAAGGTACAGGGCAATCTCATCCGTGGGCAGGAAAAAGTGTTGCAGGCTGGCAGGCGGTCCCCCTACTCGCTGCAGATAATCCTGCTGAAATAGCAGATCGATGCGTTCAAGGTGGCGAGAGAAATCATCCTCGTCACCACCCTGCAGATAGTCGGAGAAAACCACTGACTCTGGAGAAAATGGCATAGGTTATCCTGTCAAATAAGGGAGCGGCCAGATAAGGGTAAGCGGCTGTTTAAGCCAGGGTAGCGACACCAGATTCAGCGGCCAGGGCCAGTCGCCCAGCAGATAATCAAAAGCTTCGGGGTTAACCGCTACCTGCGCCGGCTCGGTGTCGGTAACAATTTCGCCGGGCCGTTGTAAAAAGAGCTGTCGGATATCGCTCAGGCTAAGCTTTTGCCAGGTGGGCAGCTGCTGGCTGACGGCGGTCAGCCAGGTATCGATCCGCTGGCGCTGCTGTAGGCTTAAGACGGGCAATTCTGGCTGTGGTATATCCACGGATATCCCGCATAGCAGCTGACAGACCTGAAGCCGCCCGGAGGCCGACGGCTCTTCACCCCACGTCAGCCAGTCAAGGCTGGTGACAGCCTGCCAGCGTGCGCTGGCGCTGATAAATTCGCCCTCGTCACAGAGCGCCAGCAGGGAAAAAAGCTGCGGCAGTAGCGGCCAGAGAATAACCATACCGGCATTGCTGACGGGGTAAGCGGGCTGTTGCTGCGGCGGGACATATTGTGAGTGCTGGCGCTGTACCTCGATATCCTGGGGGGGCTGCCGATCGGCTGCCTGTACCTGTAAAAGCGGCCTGAAAAAAGCATCGTCCTCCACGGCGGCGGCTTTACCTGCATGATGGCTTACCACATCCCGGACCGCTTTCTTGTGCCACAATGAGGGGGGCTGCCGATCGGCTGCCTGTACCTGTAAAAGTGGCCTGAAAAAAGCATCGTCCTCCTCGGCGGCGGCTTTACCTGCATGATGGCTTACCACATCCCGGACCGCTTTCTTGTGCCACAAAGAGGGGGGCTGCCGATCGCCTGCCTGTACCTGTAAAAGCGGCCTGAAAAAAGCATCGTCCTCCTCGGCGGCGGCTTTACCTGCATGATGGCTTACCACATCCCGGACCGCTTTCTTGTGCCACAAAGAGGGGGGCTGCCGATCGGCTGCCTGTACCTGTAAAAGCGGCCTGAAAAAAGCATCGACCTCCACGGCGGCGGCTTTACCTGCATGATGGCTTACCACATCCCGGACCGCTTTCTTGTGCCACAGTGGCAGCAGCCAGCGACGGGCAATCTCGTACTGCTGAGCTGACAACGAAGATCGCATTAACTGTACCAGCAGCTCAGGAACAATCTCGCCACCGGCAATCGCCTTTTCCCAGCTTTTCAGCTGATCGATTGTCGGATAATGATTCGCCAGAAATCGCTGGCCCTGAGCATTATTTAGCAGATAGCCTAATGCCGCCAATGCCAGACGGCAGGCGGTGGCCCGACGGTAAAACACTGCCGGGACCGGCGGTGGACCCACCGATGCCAATAGTTGTCTGAGCAACTGTGGCAGTTGATGCTTATCATATCGCGGCGGCCCCGCCTGTTGCAGGCAACTAATAGCAAGGGTATACAATCCCTGTTTCTCAGACGGAGCGGATAGGTTTGTCGGACGACTTTCAGCGTTTATCTCTTCCCATTCCGATATGACATTTTCGCCCTGCTGCAAAAGAAAGTGCGTAAAGGCTTGCGCCAGCCGCGAGTTAAACTGCTCCCCGAACTGCGAGGCAGAAATAATTCCCAGATCGAGGATGCAGGAATCCCCAACAGTTAAGCCAGAAGGTTTTATTATTTTTATTTGTTGCCCGAGTATATCTTTTATATTCCCGGCAGATAGCATTGATGATTGTAACAATTTTTCGCCTACAGAATAGCGACTTATATTTATCCTGCAGATTATTTTTCCTATCACTAAAGAATCAAACATAAAGGAAACCCTATTTACACTTGAAGGACACCTAACACTTGAATAGAAAAAACATTAACATCCACTGCATTATTACGTCAGCACATATGATGCAGAAAAATCATGCTTTCATAATAAAAGCAAGAATATAATATGGCGGTGTGACATCCGCAGTATGGTCGTGTGACAGACTGCTTGCCGTTGCAGTATGTGTATGGCTGCCGCCGCCCCCGGTATAATCAGTGTATGGATAATAAGTCATTTGCTCACTTTCAGCAGCGGGGAATAAATTTCTTGCCGCTGAGGTCGAACTGGATGCAAACCCAGGTTCTACACTATTATCAATACGATAATGCGATATCGATGGTTCTTGATAATAGCCATAACGTAATGAGTAAGAGCGATAGAAAGCCGGACTTCCGACATGTCTGTGTCCTGGGATTTGACTTTCAGTGAGGGTTGTCGCGCCAATTGAAACACTTACGGAGACTGCTTCACCCGAGGTGCTAATACTAAAAGACTTTTGATTTTTCTCCCCAGAAAACGTAGCCGTCGATTTCCCCCCGCTATCCGCAATAGTTCCCCCCATAATAAATCTGTCGATCAAATTCGGAGTATCATTGTTGCCATCACATAAAAGCCAACCGTCAGGCACCTGGCTACCGCTAAACATGGTAATAATCCCTTTCGGCAGTACGGCTTTAGGGTCTATGCTCACGCCACTGGTGGAGACGGTAATACCGTTCCCCGCTTTCACTTCCAGCAGGCCGCTCGTTAACGTCAGGCCCTGCCCTGCCCCGCTCTGGCCTGACGCCTGTCCGGCTGCCTGCGCTCCTGCATTCGCCATATCAATTAAATCGGCAAAATCCGTTTGTAGCGGAATACTCCCTGCCTTAAAGCGATTTTTCAGGTTGGCCACCGTGGGCAGGGTGCTGGTCGTCAGGGCACCTGCCGCTGTGGCCCCAGTTGCCTTTTTCATCGTGGTTTCTTTCTTTTTGCTGTAAGCCATCTTTGCTCTCCAGTTTTATCTCTACAATTAAGGTCTATCAGGCGGACGGAAGGTCCTGAGGCACATAAAAGAGTTGCTGATCGAGGATAACGCTGGTATCCCACCCGCTCCCGTCGCTGCCCACAACATCCGCTTTCTGCTCGTCGCTGGCGATACGCATCAGACCGACACCCGGCTGCGTCACCGGCAGGTGGCCGAGGGTCAGAGCCTCCATAATGGCAAAAGCATGTCTCTT
>Ga0268251_10000279_pt1 | contig 17212 bp, 23 predicted proteins | sample AgamicAsMae_FD_200527 | JGI IMG/M metagenome (GOLD analysis project Ga0268251, IMG submission 200527) | Agave microbial communities from Guanajuato, Mexico - As.Ma.e (v2) (version 2) | ecosystem: Host-associated > Plants > Phyllosphere > Phylloplane/Leaf | place: Guanajuato, Mexico | collected...
TCGGAGATGTGTATAAGAGACAGCACTGAGACCAAGATGGCCCCAACACAATTCGCAGACACCAGTGTCATGAACGACGCCTCTGCACCCGTGCAGTTCAAAAACATCAACGAGAACAACCAGGCCACCACGCAAAGACCTGCTCTAAACACGACCAACACTGGCACTTTCCTGTCGTACAAGTAAACCCGTTTCTTGAAGAACAATTGTTTGCATTCTTCGTTTCGCGTCGCATATTCATTCCAGTGTCATCATCATTTAGCACCCTGGTTGGTTTAGAGCAACTAGAAGTTGAGAAAGTTCGCAATCGCATGTCATTTTAATACAAGAAGTTCAAGAGATTATTTGCATCCGTTCCCACTCCCGAGTACTGTGCGCCTTGATCATCATCATCTCTCGCCGATCGTGACATCGTTAGATCCTGCCTTTCCGCGTTGCACTACTCTTCTGTCTTGACCGAGTTCTTGACTCCCTCGACCACAGTCTCGCTGGCATTTTGCAGTCTCTCGCCAACATTGCTGCTGACGCTCTGCACACTCTCTCCAATGCCAGTACTTCCAGACTCAACAGCATGCTTGACGCCTTCAACAACAGTCTCGCCAACATTCTGCACGCGTTGACCTGCATCCCTGCCAGCCTCGACAGCACTCTCTGCCATATCCACTGCAGCGCCCTTGACCCTTTCGAATTCGTTCTTTGCCTGTTCACCTACAGACCCGAGATCGTGAGGCCACTGCTTGGTGAATTTGAGAATGGTGTAGTAGGCTGAAATGATCAAGACGTGGATGCGTTCTTTCAGCACCATGGAAAGACCGTGTCCGAGGAAGCCTTTGATGACTTCGGCGTCTAGACCGCTGTACATGCCTTTAATACCTTCGGTGTTGTAGATGTTGGCCAGAGAGCGGAAGATGGCTAGTTGTTGGATCTGTTGCCAGAAAACCAGACGCAGAACCTTCTTGGAGCGAGCGGTGATTTTCGAGTCGGAAGAAAGATCTGGTTTCTCGAGGTAGGCAGGAGGCTTGCGTTGTGTTTCTTCTGCCATGGGACGGGATACTTGAGCGCGGCTTTTGGCTAGACTGAAGGGGTAGGTGACTGTTGATGCTGTGGCTTTGGACATGGCAGCGATGAGGAACAGGGCCTTTGGGCCTGGTTTATCGCGTTGAGAGCGAGGCAGTAGCGTCCTCTTCAAGAGGTTTTGAAGTAGGAAAGTCAAGGCGGGATTCAATGTCAGAATCAGGCTCGCGCTGTAACCGGCCCAGAAACCCTTTAGGCCACGCTCACTTCGGATCTGCAGGAAAATGTCCTTGACGCTGAGTTTAGATGCCATGCCGGGAGGTAAGCTGGAAGTCTTGTCTCTGGCGGCGATCAGAGCGGCAGTCTGCTTCCTGGTAACAATCTGTTGGATGGGTGTTGTGACAAACTTGGATAGAGCACCAGCAGCTATACCAACACCGAGTTCGTGGAAGACGGGCAGGGACTTGGTACCCAATTTCTTCTGCTGGCGCTGGCGGAAAGCAGTGTATGCGAGGAAGAACAAGAAACTGTCAACCACGCTCTTTGCCGTGTCGGTCGCGCAGCCATTCCAGAAAGCTTCCAGTCCTCCTTCGTGTGTGTAGATCTTTTGTGCTGCGTCGGCAAGACTGGTGTATTCGGCATCTTCTGCTTCTTTGGCGGCCGAGGGAGCCTCTCCGGGTGTTTTGAGTTGCTGTTGAACCTGGAGACGAGTGATGACGAGATCGAGAGGGTAGAGGATAAGATGCGACAGAGCAGTACCGGCAGAACCTGCTAGAGCATGGCCTAGGGCTGGAAGACCTATGCCATCGGTGCTGGGGCCTCGTCGTTCGTTTTGTTCCTGAATCTTGTGGTAGAGCTCAAAGGCATCCTCAACTCCATAGTCAGCAGAGTAATTCAAGCGGTCAATGGCGTTCATGAGGCGCGTTACCAGCTGACTGTTGTAGACGGACATGTTGGACAATGTTTCTACGGTACAGGTCAGCGGGGTGCTTGAAGAGGAGGATCAGGCCCAGGCGCACCTTTTATCGTCGGGTCGCGCTCATTCCCTGGTCTGCGGGGCAACTATACTTGGGCTGTGGTATACTGCGGAGTGCATGCAGAAATTAGACGGATCCTTTGTCTTTTGTCACGGCCTCGTTCGAGTCTCGACATGCATCTGCCCCTCGGCCTTCCCCAGATTATTCTTGCGTCATCGCTCTGGGCCGAGGCATGTGACAGTGGCACGAACAGCATCATTATTTGGACATAAGAAGACATTACTTTTGATTGGTATCCAGATCTATATCAGTGAGCAACAACAAAGAACGTGTTGGTGATGAGGCAGACCACCATGACCAGCAATCCGTAGATTGCTAGCCCCAGACTGGCCTTGCGCAGAATGCTTCCACTGTTCCAGCCACCCGCTTCTGCTTCTCCATCACCCTCTGCCTCTTCATCATCGTCCTCCTTGAGCAATCGCTGGTGATGCGGCGAGTCTGGTGATGAGATCTTGTAGTAGAACAGTCCTGGAAGAATGAAACTGATCGATGTACTTCCAGTACTGCCGACATAGGCTAGCACCACCGACAGAGATGATACAGTCATGGCTACAATGTAGCTCAGAATAATGATGGCTGTAGTGATGACTGCGAAACGTCTGTCGCTCATCTCGCCGCGACCCTTTTGCGAGTTGTTCGCAGAGGTCAAAAGGGTCGAGCGAGAAGGAGAGCCGTTGACAGAGGCGTATTCTGGCTGCTTACGCGAAGCTGGGCGCCACTTCAGTACTGCATCAACCGAAGCACGGCAAGGATGAACTTGCAGAGGGTATGAGAACATGACAAGCACGACAATTGCTGCTTTGCCGATCGTCGATGCCACTGAAGGAATATCTGGGATTTGTCAGAGCCAGGCCACGGAAGGTGTTGGAATTGTTGTCGCGACTTACATTGAGCGACAATGTTACCGGCGACGTTGTCACCAAAGGTTAGATATCCAGTGATGGCGACAAGCAGATAGATACTGCCGGAGCTTCCGATACTGGCCAAGACGACAGAAGTGGTCCTGAAGGGGCTGTTGTCCTCGATCTCGTTGAGAATGGAGAACATATTCTGATGACATGTGTAGGCAAAGACAATGACAGGGAAACTGGCCAGGACAGGGACGATACCCTTGTCGGGAACGATACTGATATCACCCTTGAGACCCATGTCATCGCCCTTTGCAAAGTGGTAAACCACCAGCACAACAAGATAGCCAATAGAGACGAGAGCAATGATGCTAGTATACTTGAGAGAGTCAAGTCTGCGGAGGAAGGAGAGAGGAATAACGATAAGCCTGGTCTTTTGTCAGATGGGTACGGAGAAGAGTAAGGATTGTATATGCTCACATGAAGGCAGTAATCCAGAAGTGTCTGTCCAGCAGATATTCGGCAGCAGGAGTGTCTGTGAAGCCACGAACGACACCGGGCATGAGATCACCGATGATGATAAGATAACTGATGCCGACACCGAAGCACTTGATAGCGATGGCAGCGTCGAAGATGACGGCAGCATTGGGGTATGTGATTTGGCTCAGAGCGAAGAAACTGGCATTGCCGCGATCCAGGTACCTGGCGCATCTTGTTTGAAGGTAGAGACCGAAGCCTGAAGCGAGACCAGACCAAACGATGACGAGGATTCCGAGCAGGATGCCCATGTTGGACAGGGCCGAGGGCATGGCCAGCACGCCGGCACCGACTATGGTGTTGACCAGGTTTATGACACTGCTGGTCCAGGAAGCGTGGCCGTGGACACCGTTCTCTTTGCGGCGCGGACGGCGCGACATGCTGGCGGTGCTGTTGGGGCGGGATGACGAGTCGCTGGGCGGCGAGTGGATTGAAGCGTAGCTAGTCATGGTTTGATACTGAGAACGAGCCGGCGACAAGGACGTGGATGTTAGCGAGCGACCATGGCGTGGGAGAGAAATGATTGAGCATGAGTCTTGCCTTCGCTATCTACCCTTCAGCCAAGCCCTGAAACGGCTCTCGGCTGCCGACTGCGTGTTGATCCCCCATGATCCCTCAGGCTCGCCATTTTCCGTCATAAGCACACCAAACACACCATTCTCCCGCTGCACAGCAACACATCACACGACCATGTCCAATATCGCACACGACACCGCCTTCGAGACCCTTGATGCTCTGGAACAAAGATTGCAACGCGTGCGTTTTTTGCTCTACGGTACCTCTACCGCTACTTACCCGGACGACAACGACAAAACGTCCACCGACACTCCCGTAACTCAATCCATCGCTTCGCGACTACAAGCACTGCACTCCTCACTCAACTCTGTTCTGTCCGACTCCAAATCCGCTCGGGACATTGTCACACTACGTAATTTATGCCTGTCGCACGACATATCTGCAACTCGTCTGACCCTCGACTAGAATCACAACATCTACACCATGCCCCTGACATGACCAATCACGCCCTGACAGCCCTCGTTCTCTCTCATGCTCCATCATACCAGGCCACAGCTGCTCGTCTGACCTCCCTACAAGACCTGCCAGTACCTGATCCTTCTTCCTCAGCCGCCCTTATTCAGTTGCTTCCCCGATTGCAACGCCTTTCACACAGACAAGATGCTCAACAAGAATCAATAGCCCAACTGCGACACCAGAGTCTCGCCATATTGGCCAGATGGTACGATTCTGCCATTATTGGCATGGACGATTGCTGGACTGAGTGGGAAGCAAGACTCTTGAACCAAGAGAAACGCGTCAGAAGAGCAGAAACCGACAAGAAACAACACGAGAACCCGCTTTGATACCATCAACCCATCGTCTATCTACTCAGGACAACAACTTCACCCCCATATCTTCGTACTGCTGCATACCACCTGCCAGCTTCCTCAATTTCGTCTTGAACAGACGATATACGACTCCACATTCTGGTAGGCCTTCTCCGCTGCTGTCTGAATCCTCCGGCGACTCATCTTCGACGCCCTCAGTCGAGCTTTTAGGTGACTCACCTTCCACCACGCATCGCATGAAGAAGCGATCATGCGTAATGAGCAAGATGGCTCCTTGGTACTCTCGAAGCCTGAGAGCAAGTGCTTGTATACTGTCTGGATCCAGATGTGTAGTGACCTCGTCCAGAATGAGCAGGTGAGGTGGGTCGTAGAGCAATTTGGCCAGCGCCAATCGCACTTTTTGCCCGCCCGAGAGACTGCTTATGGGCACCTCCGATGTCACTTTGCCGGCGAGGCCCAGAGAAGACAGGAGGCCGCGTGCTTCTTGTTCCGAGAGATCTCCGCCCGCAAACTCCAGCAGGTGCGTTAATGCCGTCAATCTGGGTTCTGCCAAAGCAATGTTTTGAAGCTCTTCGACGGCCTGCTGCGAATACAGGCCAATCTTTGCTCTAGTGTGTCGCACGATATTACCTTTGCTCGCCGTAACACCGTCCGCGCTGTTTTGTGAGTCTGCAATCATCAAAGAAACCAAGGTAGATTTTCCAGAGCCGTTCATGCCCACAATTCCTACTCGCTCTCCCAGATGAATGTTGAAGTTGACATCGCGCAAGATGGGTACTTGCGTTCTGGCAACACGATAGTCAAAGCAGACGTCTTCGAGAGAAACCAGAGCTCCAGGGAAACGAAGGTCGGATGGACAGACAGGGAATGCCATGCGTGGTGGAGGATCAAAGTCAGGAACCTCAATGGCGTCCCGCAGGCTGTCATGCCACCCAGCTCTGTCTCTGTTAAGCTTGAATCTCGTGCCTTTGGCCGAAACCTCCATACCCATTCGCTCGTTCAATTTCTTCTTCCGCGAGGATACTTGTTTGAGCTTCTTGTCGTCTCCCGAGCGCTTTGCCATCTTGAGGTTCTGGTCGATGGTCGTTTGCATGTGTTTCTTTTGCTTTTCTTGAGCGGCCTGCATCCTACTGAGATATCTGTAAGATCGCCATCTTGCAGTCTCATAGCCGGATACGTTGCCCTTGAAACTTTCTATCCTCTGGTTGCGTAAGACGAGGAGTTCGTCTGCAACTCCGTCTGCGAACGACCGATCATGCGTTACTATGATCAGGGTGACTTGAGAATCGAGTGTTTGGATGTATCTTTCTAACCAGATGATGGACGGCAAGTCGAGGAAGTTGGTTGGTTCATCCAAGAGAAGGAGGTCCGACGATTGGCAAAGCGCACATGCGAGACTGCAGCGAGTCTTCCAGCCTCCAGAGAGTTGGGACACAGGGTTCTCTATGCGTTGTGTTGAGAAGCCTAATCCAAGCAATACAGTACGTGCTCTTGCTTCGGCGCCCGAGGCATCTATCTGGGGTCTGGTCAGTACGAGTATCTGGCAATTTGCTGAAGGAGGGACTGTACCGATACCAGAGATGCTTGCACATCAGCCAGCATATCGATGGCGCTCTGCATCTCTTCTTTGACTGTCGCAGTCTCTTCGGCTTCAAGGCCGCTCGAAATGCTCAGTTGGTCAAGCCTGGGTAAGGATGTCAGCAGTGTGTTTCTTGTAGCACGCCGGTACTCGTTACCTCGTGGAAGCAATGGTCAATTCGCCTTCCAAGTCTGTCAGCGCCTTTCTTGCGCCTAGGCCCCTCACCCCACTCGTCTTTGAAGCCCGCCGTCTCGCTTCATCAACATCATGTTGCAATCGTTCGCGTTTCAATTGTCGGTACACCTTTAGCAATGCAGCAGGATCCTCGACGTTGTCCATGGCCACTGACAACCTACTTGCTTCATACAGCAGACGCCGGCGATGCTTGTCGCTGCGCAAAACATGTCCAAGGACAGTCTCGTCGGGTGAGGATTGCGTAGAAGAACCATCGTCTTCGTCCTCTTGCACTTGACCGAGAAGTAGTATGCGTGTAGCTGCGGGTATGCTAGGGATGAGTCCTTCGGCCATGGCTCTGAGGAGTGCTGGTATGCAACAGTAAGCACTTGAGTGGGCGGAAGCAGGAGGGAGGGTCAGGACCCCTACTTACTCGACTTGCCCACGCCATTGCGGCCAATCAAGACGTAGTGTCGGCCTGGATGTAGCTGTAGTTCGGCATGGCTTAATATCTCATGGTTGCCGATTGTGATGTTGAGGTCTTTGACTGTGATTTCTGTAGAAGCATATTCTTGTTTCTGTGCGTGGAAACGGCTTTGTTGTGCGGTCACATTCAGGACTGCTTTCTTAGCGATAACCATGGCTTTGAGTCAATGTATGGAACAGTTAGGGAAACAAATAACATGCGAGATATGCTGGAGTTTTGTATTTGCGAAGAATTATAATGATGCATGATCGTAGGGCTGTTTTTTGCGTGGTCGCTCTATAAGGCACCGCGTCGCAAATAGAGTTTGCTGCGGTGACCCAAATGGTCATTTTTCTGGACCATCAGGTGTATGCTAGACTCACCGTGATTATGATATAGAATCACAAGAAGCTGTCTGCAACACGCTCAGTCGCACAACGATCAGCTGTGTCTCTTGCATAGGTCAATTCTCCTCCGAGCTGAAGTACTTTTGTCCGAACTTCCTGCTTGAGGACGACCTTCCTGCACGTCACAAGAAGAGGCATTGTCTGAATTGCGCATGAACATACTGGCTTCGAGCTCCAATTCGTCTCAGGATCAGATGGTTGACAAATTCAGTGCAATCCCGCAACCGTGCATACTCTATGTATCTCAAGGCTTCATCTTTCCAATCGGCATAAGGCGGCATGGGCGATTTGTCGAAGACCAGGCGCCAGCTATATCTTCCTAGAGGGGGAATAGATTTCGCAAGTCGCGTATGTTGCTGTTCAAGGAAGGCACCCTTTTCTATGCGAATGGTGAACACTTTGGATCCAAAAGCTGTCTCACGCACGTAGTATTCGTTCAGCAGCAATTGATCGTGGTTAGGGGGTCGGGCGGTCGTGAGGGTTATCTGCATCTGCAGCTCAGCCACGACAACAGTTGTTGACGACTCGCGCTGGAGGTTTATGTCTATCGACTTTGCAAGTTGTTCGCGATCCGGCGTGGTCCAGGAGAAGTTTGCAGCGATCAGTCGCGTAAACCCGGCACCGCAATAGAGAGAGCCTGTGCCGTCTGCATTGAATTGGATTCCCCAGCTCCACCCCAGGACCAAGGACCATCGAAGAAGATCGAGCTCAGTGTGAGTGTGCTGGAGGGCGTCATTCTGTCAATTGCTTGTCTGTGAAGAGGATCCGATGAACGGGTCGGAGAGATTGCTGGAAGACGTTAAGAACTTGATGTTGTTGTGAGTAAGTCAAGGCAACTGATTAAACAACAGGCGTAGGCGTGCGCAGTCATCGCTCCTTCCGTCACTTTCGTTCCTAAATGTGGTGAAGTGAGGTTGGCTTATACCGCCTCCCTCCACAGAGCTTGCAAAGTCTGCTATGTGGTCGGCATGCTCACACATCGAATTATCAAACTTCGTAGGAGTCCTAGGCCTTGCCAAGCTAAATTATATGGACACTTTCCGGCATCGAAGATCATCGAGTAGGCGGCAAGATCGCTGCAGTACAAAGGACTTCACGATAGGTGGTTATTCTCCGATATGGACAGTCTAGTTTTGTTGGTGAGATACGTAGCAGACGATGGGGAAAGCTAAGGAGAATTAGTTATGCAGGGGCGACCGAGACTCGGAGAATATCGCAGTCGACGACTGGGCGAGGAAGTCAAACTGCAAGTATCTCCTTCTTTGGTCCATTCAATTCGCTGATGGTAAGGGCATTCTCTTGGGATTTAGGGCAACGAACAATGGGCTGCTTTGTGATCTAGGCCTTGGGTCATGGCCCATGAGTCGTTTGTACTTGAGCAGACTGCGGAGAAAATCTCCTTGTCCCGGGTCCGTTGTGTCTCGGCAGTGGGTCCTGGAGAAGGGTAGATCTATATTTAAGATTGACATTTCACAGTGAGCGACATGGATGCGCGCGGCCGGATCGATTGACAGTGCTGTTCGTGTCAAAGGTGTTCGTTAGCTTTGTCAGATTGTTGTTGCTGCGCAAAGAGTTTGAAGAGGCTGGCGATAGTGCCTGGCGCCATTCGTGCATCGCTTGTGGGGGCGACGTCTGTTTCATCAACAGGGTTGCGTCGACTCCTGAAACAAAAACGACCGCTTTTGAGTCTTCGTCGTCGTCTTCGTCTTTGTCGCATCCATCACGGCTTCGACTGTCCCTTCCACGACAAGCACATCCAAAGTCCAAGAGGCAGACCGTCCTTCGTTTATCGTCTGCTCTCTCTCGCTGGCTTTCTAACTTTGAACCCTTTTCCCTGTTGTCGTACCGTTGCCTCTCCTTTCCCCGCCCACCATCAGTTACGCGCGCGAGCCGTTTCACTCTCGCCAACAAACGTCCTTCTCTTGCGCGGCCACGTCCTGAGCAAGACTTCTACTCCCTTTCACGAGCCACTCTGCACCGGATGCCATACAAGCCTGCTACAGCCTGACACGTCGCCTGCACCAATCACCCACTGTCTTTTCCATCGACGCCCGATCCACCTTCTTCCTCGACCCCAAACAAAGCGGCATTCTTCGAACTCGCATCGCATCTTCACATGCCCCACAGCTCGCTCGGCCCGCCATCTTTGCAAAAAATGGAAGCCTCTCGTCGTGACATGTACGCTGGTCGCAAACCGAGGTTCAGCTGCGGTCAGATCATCGGTGACCCATTCGCTCTGGCAACTTCTTCAATAGCGATCGTACGTCGCCGCCAGACCTTGGCTTTCTCCCCATCAAACTCGACTTGCTGACCCGGTACAGATTGCCTGGCTCATTGCCTTTGTGGCCTCCGTCATCTCCAAAATCCATGGACAGTTCCCCAACTACTCGTGGTGGGCTCTTGTCTACATGTTCTTCTGCATCATCGGAGTCCTAGTCACAGTCGCTTCCGACTCCGTCTTCACCTACCATGTCGCTGTAAGCAAAGCTCCGCGTTCGCGTGCTTGCAACTTCCCTTGCTTACTCAATCATAGATCGTCGGCTTCTTGGCTGCTGGCCTCGTCTTCACAACATCCTCGGTCAACTCTTTGGTCTACTCGTCCGATGGTGCACACGAAGCAGCCGCTGCTGGCTTCATCCTTCTCTCTATGGTCGCCGTACGTCCCAACCCTCTCTCGCTACTCGAAGGAAAGCACTGACATGACATTTGCAGATCGTCTGGATCTTCTACTATGGTTCCCAACCCACCGCCTCTAGCCGCAACGTGATCGATTCCTTCGCCCTTCATAGAGACAGTCGCGTGCCATCACGCATCTCTCGCCAGCCTCAGCACAACAGCTACCGCCCCGAGACCTCGATTTCCCAACAACCACAGATGTACACGTCAGCCCAGCTTAGCGGCTTCGAAACATCATCACCCGTCACCGGCTTCCCTGGAGGGGCTTTGGGAGCAATGGACAGCAACCGTGATAGCGGTGCTCGCTATGGGCAGAACAGCCTGGCTCCCCATCCAGTACCAGCAGATCGACCCAACTCGACCGCCGCAGCTCCAGCGGAATACCCTTACCGCGCAAAGGCCATATACAGCTACGAGGCCAACCCTGACGATGCCAATGAAATCAGCTTTTCCAAACACGAAGTGCTCGAAATCAGCGATGTTAGCGGAAGATGGTGGCAGGCCAAGAAAGAGAATGGCGACACTGGTATCGCACCAAGCAACTACCTCATCTTGCTGTAGTATCTTCGCTACTGCCACTCTTCTGGACATGATTGGCCGGACAGCATCGGCCTCTGTTCTTCTTCTGTTTTTCTGCGCATGATACCAGTGGTCTAGGCCGCAGTTTCCTTTTTGATGTTTTGATATTGAATCTCTGTTTGTCTGGATTGGCAATGGCGTCTGGAAGGATGATTCTTTTTCCTTGTTTTTCTGTTCAGTGTGCCGGCACAGGCGCCCGAGTCTTGTTCATCTCTTCCGTGCGACGATGGCCCAATTGCAGATATGCTAGAGTGTTTTTGGGAGGAGCTGGGGAAGGGCCCAGCATGAAAAAATTATGGATGCGGCATCAAATTCGATACTCTTTTGTTTCAGTAATATGTTTGTTCAACCCACATTGATATTGAGGACGAGGGCCGCGAGCTCAGACATGGTTCAATAAACGGCTTTCGTGGTATGGTTCAATAGGCTCAATTCAGCCTCATCTTGATAGCTCGCCTTATCAGCTGGTGGCTGCTCGGCTCTGCACCCTAATCACCTAAATATTTGACCGAAGGTTTGCTTGTGCCATAAGCGGCGTTGCCGACCAAGCATTTGCATTTTTCTTAGCAGCTGAGTCTGTTGCATCTCAAGTGTACCACTGCACGTGTAGGCCGCGTGTAGGTTGAGTTTGACTCGCGGCGATGGACTTATGAGCAAAACTGACGATGGTCCTCGGTGGTTAAAGCCGAGGCCGATTAGGCGGGAATGACAGACAGTGCAGGCCCAAGAACGGCAGGCGCATCAGCCAGAGCAGGAGGCAGGCAGCGGTCGGTGGTTCTCTTTGTCTAAAGAATAGAGTACCTAGTAGGCTCGCGTGCAGCCACGAGCGACGGTTGGCATGCGGTCAAACTGGTGAACTTGTTTGTCTCTTTGGCGACATGGCGGGCCGAAAGCTTGCGATCGGCGAGATTTGGTCACAGATGGGTCTGGTGCAATCCTGTGGGCTGGCGGCTTGAGAGAGTGATTTCATCGGTGCCCCGCGCACTCAAGACTTGGTTGAGAGTTGTTTCTTTCCAGTCCCTCTCTTTTTCTCAGTCCTGCCAGCTCCAGTTGTATAATCCGCGATCTCTTCGACCCAGACGTGCTATGGCCGAGTGAAACATCCATACCAACTTCGTGCATCCATCTCACGTCACTTCACCGCTCTCCCGTGTCAATCAAGATATAATAGCCCGCCCAAGCCCAGACCCACCAATATCCTCGAACTCGGACTCTCGACCACGCCCATAACAAAGACTCGGACGCCCTTCACTCGACCTGCACACTCCAAGGAACTAGACGCGTAGGCCATGGCGACAGCAGCAATGCATCACATCATGCCCAAGCTGCACATCGGCAGCAGTAGAGACAAGGATGGTCGCAAAGAGAGCCGATCTGAAGCCTCGGCCAACAATCGCGCTCGCGAAGAGGAAAAGAACAGACTTCTTGCCTGGGAAGCACAGAAACAACCTCTGGAGTACGACCAGATATTGGTAGAGCCCAACTCGAAGCCTGTCGGTCACAGCTCAAAGGTTCTACGGCGCGAGGATTTTGATCTTGTCAAGACGCTCGGCACTGGTATGCAACTGCCATCTGACTACGACTGATGCATTGTGATTGCTGACAAAGTGTCTCTATAGGCACATTTGCAAGAGTCTGGCTCGCAAACTTGGTCACATCGAGGAAAGAAGATGCAGACAAGGTCTTTGCTCTCAAAATACTACGCAAGACCGATGGTGCGTCGAATTACTTACTCGCAACACAGGGGAATCATTCTAACGAGCCTTGCAGTCATCCGCTTGAAGCAAGTTGAACACGTTCGCAACGAGCGCAATGTCCTAGCCGCCGTGGCAGGACACCCATTCATTACAACTATGGTCGCCAGTTTCCAAGACCAAGACACTCTATACATGCTGGTAAACTGCTCTTCATGTCCACCTCAGCTGTACGCGAACTGACTTTTCTCCTTTACGCAGTTGGATTACTGCCCTGGTGGTGAGGTTTTTAGCTATTTGCGCCGCGCCCGCCGTTTCAACGAATCCACGTCACAGTTCTACGCCGCCGAAATCGTTCTCATCCTCGAGTTCCTGCACGACCACCAAGGTGTCGCATACCGCGATCTCAAGCCCGAGAACATTCTGATCGATGCAGAAGGACACTTGAAGCTTGTGGACTTTGGTTTTGCAAAGAAGGTCGAAAACAGTGCGTGATATCCACCCTTTCAGCCCCGAGGTCGTGTGGCGGGTCAAACTGTCAAACGGCTTTTACCCTCAGTTTGAGCCACGCTCTGCTCAAGGAACCGATTGGCTGACGTTAGCTGTAAAACAGGAGAAACATACACGTTGTGCGGAACGCCAGAATATCTCGCGCCAGAGGTCATTCGAAACACCGGTACGTCATCATGCACCGTAGAGCTGGTCCGATATACTGACTGTCTGCTAGGACATGGCCTAGCTGTCGACTGGTGGGCACTGGGTATCCTAATTTACGAGTTCCTGGTCGGTCAACCGCCATTCTGGGATCAGAATCCTATGAAAATCTATGAACAGTATGCGAGCTCTATAAGTCGAAATGTTCCAGAAGCTAACAAGAATTCAGAATCGTCGAAGGCAAGCTTCGCTTCCCCTCGGCCATGTCTACGGACGCTCGCGACATAATCTCACAACTGTGCGCCGTCGATGTGTCAAAACGCTTGGGCAACATCAAAGGCGGTGCCTCGGCCATCAAGGCACATCCCTGGTTCAAGGACATCGATTGGGACGCCATGTACCACCGCAAGATGCAAGGTCCCATCGTACCGCATCTCCGGGGTCCCGCCGATACACGAAACTTTGACGAGTACGACCCGGAACCTCTACACAAGGATCAATACACGAAAGAGATGAAGGAGAAGTACGAAAGTGCCTTCAAGGACTTTTAAAGAGGTTCCCCGTACGTCGGGCAGGACACGGGTCAGAAGCATGAAATTGCGATTCATCGCGACCCTTTCCTCTTATTCCTCGCTATTTCATGACCCTTTGCCTTCCTTTTACTTTTGCTTCATCCTTGGATAATTACCTCTTTTTCTTCTTGCTTGCTTTAGAGCGAAGGGACAGCCAAGATATGGACTCACGACCACCTACTTTTATGTTTTGTACAATCGCTGGAGAGGGAAGGAAAGAGATGGTACTGGCTAGATGCCTAGCTAACGAGCTTTCTATTAGTATACTAAATATTCTTTCCAAGATGCTTAAAGACTGACAGTCTTCGTGCAAACAAAGCGAAGCGGATTTATTTCCGCGTTTCCACTTCGTCCCCAAGCCTTGGACCCCCGCATATTTACTTACCCCTCCTTGCAACCGGTTATGCTCCTTGGGTGCTGTATTTCGGCGAACTGGTGTGGATGATTGTTTCGATATGACCGAGTACATTGGATCTTTTTCCGTCCGTCCTACGCGACGTTCACCAATAAGATCTGTCTGAGTTGTCTCTTCTCCTAGCAGCAACCCCCGAGTCTTGTGTCAAGGAGCCAATCAACACCAACCGACCATAGAATACTCATCGATCAAAGAAGAGAATCGGGTAGTCCATACCACTGTAATCGGAGAAGATATTTGGGAACACCGAAAAGGTCACTGCCGGTCCACGTTCGCACGACAAGACCAAGCCACAAAGGCCGGAACATACAAACCTATCATTCCAAGACTTGCGACTTGGAAACACCAACGAACTCCGTGGCCAAACACCTGGTAGCGGTCTGGATGCTGGATGACTGAAGCGAGATTCCACTTGACTAGTCGGGACAGTCCAACAACATGCATCTTTTACGACCCCTTCGGCACTCGGTAGCGATTACCAGAACATCGACCATACGCATTGCGAGGACCTCTGTGGCGTTCTCGAAGACCCATTTGGCTCGTGGTCTCTTGACCCAGTCACGAGATCGTGGATCTAGTGATGTGAGTATGATCAAGACACACACTCTCTGGATCAGGAAGGCAATACGGCGTCCAGAAGAACAATTTCCAGTCACATCTGTAATGGCCTGCTAATCGCGTATGTTCCAGCCTCCACTGATCACACAAACGATACCTGAGTACTTCAGGAATGTAGTTAGTGAGCATGGCGATAGACCTGCGTGAGTTCTTGGATATACTGTCCTCTCATTCGAACATGTGTGCTAAACCTTGGTCATAGAGTGATAGCTCGCCATCAAAACGCTACATTGACCTATCAAGATCTGGATGTTCAGAGCGATGCTCTTGCGCGAGGGCTTGAGAGACAGGGTGTGCAAAAAGGCGATCGAGTGGCCGTAATGCTCGGGAACGGAGTCGAATACTGTGTCGCTACGTACGCACTCTTCAAGCTTGGTGCAATGCTCGTACGTCGCACAATCTGGGTTTCAACAAGTCTCTACTGACCTGCGTATGTTTCAGGTACCTCTGAATCCTGCGTTCAACGCTCTGCAAATCACCTCTGCCCTTACCCACCTTGAGGCTTCACACCTCATCATATCTTCGGAGATCAATCTACCTTACAAAGCACCAAGATCGGTCATGCCGTTACTCTCACACCTGATCCCCGATATGAAAAAATCGAAGTTAGAGTCGGAAGCCGTTTCCAGCTTGAAAGGCGTCATCGTGGTTGAAAACTCGAGTGGTCGGGTAGACACTGAAGCGTTTGGAGCACTGAACAGCTATACAAATGTGCTTCGAGATGGAGAAGGTGGACCGTTGGCGCCGAAGAAGTTGGATTCGAATGATGTTGTCAACATCCAGTTCACGTCTGGCACGACGAGTATGCCGTGAGTCGTCATATGTCATTCATAATGGAAGGTTTACTGATGATAGAGATTTGCAGGAAAGCTGCATGCTTGACGCACCGCTCTGTGCTCAACAACGGCAAGAGTATTGGTGACAGGATGCTCTTGACACACAAGGATATCGTCTGTTGTCCGCCACCTTTGTTCCAGTAAGTCCAGAACCAGTGCAGCTGACATCTTCTGTACGCTAATGCGAAGGGTTGATAGCTGTTTCGGAGCCGTGTTAGGATACATGGCCACAAGCACACACGGCAGCGCCATTGTCTTACCTTCCGAATCTTTCAACGCTGAAGCTACTTTGCGTGCAGTACAAGAGAACGCATGCACGGCACTCTATGGCGTACCTACCATGTTTATCAGCGAGCTGGAGTTGCTAGCTTCTGGTGCAGTGCCATACGAAGGCTTCTCCCAACTGCGTACAGGCATCGCAGCAGGCAGTAGCATACCAGCTGCCTTGATGAGCAAGCTCCATGATGTGCTTGGACTAACACAACTGACAATCTGCTATGGTATGACGGAGACCAGCCCAGTCAGTGCAATGACAACGACCGATGACCCGATGTGGGCTCGCATCGAAACCGTAGGACGACTGCTGCCACATGTCGAAGCCAAAGTCGTAGGTGCAGATGGCAAGATCTTACCACCGAATGTTCGCGGCGAACTTGCTGTGGCTGGCTATTTGGTCATGAAAGAATACTGGGGCGACGAAGCTCGTACTCGAGAGGCAATCCAACCAGACGAAGAGGGTACTCTCTGGATGCACACAGGCGATGAAGCCAGCATGGATGAGAACGGATACGTGCGCATCACTGGACGCATCAAAGATCTCATCATCCGCGGTGGCGAGAACATTCATCCTCTGGAAATCGAGAACGCTATTCTCAAACTCCCGTCTGTGACGGATGTCTCTGTGGTAGGCTTGCCAGATCCCAAGTACGGCGAAGTGGTCGCAGCATTCATCATGCCAAAGAATGCAAATGCGAACGAAGAAGAGAAGGTGAAAACTGCAAGAGAGATCAGGAAGTGGGTCAAGGAGACGTTGAGTCCGCACTTGGTGCCAAAGTACATCTTTTGGTCCGAGGGCTGGCCGAAGACAGCATCTGGGAAGGTAAGTGACGGTTGTGAATTCGTTCCAGTGTGATCTAAACTGACAGCAAGTAGATCCAGAAGTTCAAGTTGAGGGAGACAGGTGTCGAGCTTGCCGAAGGTGGGCATGGGCGGTACACTTGACGCACGACTGAATATTGATTATCCCAAACATATCAGTCGATATGATTCAGAGGTCTTGAAAGCACCTGTCAAACTCAAGAGCCTTCGATGTACGATATTCTCAGGTCATGCATCGATAGATCAAATACATGATGAACCACGACGAAGTGTAGTGGCTTGATGTGGTCGTTGACATGATAGAATTATTTTGACAGGGTGCTACACTCGGCGATAGTATCGGCCCGAGATCCGGACAGTTGGTGAGGGAGACTCATTCGTGGGGAAGCTTGGTAATTGGGAATACGAAGCAGGGTCTCAAGGCGACAAGGCATATCTTAGGCAGCGAATTAGAACAAACGATAGATAGTTGTGAACTTTCCTGAAGACCAGGTCGGACCGTCTCGGACAGACTCAGAATTCTCAAAGAGAGTTGAGTCAGAAGTGCAGGACAAACAACAGATTGAAAGGCTTAAGCACCGACTTCGCAGAAAGGGAAAAGCTTGCCTGTCGTCATTTAGAACGCGCGCGACGCCGCACGTCTCCAAAGTTCTCGACCACTT
>Ga0268251_10000280_pt1 | contig 17089 bp, 14 predicted proteins | sample AgamicAsMae_FD_200527 | JGI IMG/M metagenome (GOLD analysis project Ga0268251, IMG submission 200527) | Agave microbial communities from Guanajuato, Mexico - As.Ma.e (v2) (version 2) | ecosystem: Host-associated > Plants > Phyllosphere > Phylloplane/Leaf | place: Guanajuato, Mexico | collected...
TCGCATCTCGATGGACGCTATCATATTTCTTGAAAGTATTGTGCACTTCTGCAGCTACACATGTTTCATCCGCCAACACGAGGAAGAAATTCTGCCTCAAACATTGCATCAAGCAGCTTACGTTGGACCTGACCACGTCGAAGACTGCGGGTGATACGTGGCAGCCGTCCGCTAATCATGCAGTACAAGCCCGACCGCTAACAACCTGCATTTCTGCCAACTAGACTGACACCTGACCGGTCTCTCTAGCCTGCTGGACATGTATCCATGTAGGTTTCCTTCGATAAGACCTTGTCAGTGCCGGTTTGACAGTCTCTTGCTTCTCACATCGTGTCTTATTCGCCATCTGCTTGTAGCCTTTCCTTAGCAGTGACACCTGTAAATCCTCAGATTTTCCATGTCCCTGGAATACTGCGCTCCATGCTTCGCTGAACTTGAACGCTGAAATACGTGAACTTCTCAACGGCCATGGATCTGCATGCCTTAGCACGAGCTCTCATCGACAAGCAAACTTACCGCCCTTCATCCAGTGGCTGTACCACCCCTGATGGAATCACTCCCTTCCCAATCCGCCTGATTCACGAGAATGCCCCCCAAAGACGCCGTTCGATCGTATCCATCACCAAACCGCAAAACGACGAGTTCTATCGTCACTGGGATCGTTTCCTTGCAACTTCTCCACATCGCGCACACGCGTCTGTTCTCGGACGCCGTCTTGAGCAGACGCTCAAAGATGCTGGTGACGAAGAAAACGGTCTACATACCCAGGAGAGCCCTGCTGCCTCCTATGAGCAGGCCAAGAAAGAGTGCCAGGCCAAGGTTCAGGCCATCATAGCCGAGTGCACACGCCTGAATCAGAGATATCGAGACAGGCAATTTGAGGTCGAGCTCGCTCAGCACGACTGCATCGTCCCTCTGGTAGATGATGATGGTGACTCCAACGCTAACGCGATACGCCCATCCGGGGTCAAGCGCGTAAAGGTATGCATACAGAATGGCACTAAACCAGTCACACATGCTCATCGGCTTAATAGGACATCTTCGAGAAGCCTGTGTTCAATGCAGAAGGAGCCTGTGGTGACGATGTCATGCAAGGCTCGCTAGGTAATTGCTGGTTCATTGCAGCCCTCGTGTCTGTCGCTGCGAAACCAGGGCTCATGCAACGGCTCTGTGTGGCTCGTGATGAAGCTGTGGGAGTGTATGGCTTCGTCTTCCACCGTGACGGCACCTGGATACCAGAGATAGTCGACGATCGGCTCTTCATACACGTCTCTGATGGCGACGACCTGTTTATTGGAAAATACGTCGACGAGAGACAATTAAAGAGTACCTTCAACAACTGCAACGACATCACCAAGCTGAGAGAGAGTTTGCAGAAAGGTGGCGAGGCCTTGTACTTCGCGCGATGTCGAGATAGCCAGGATACATGGCTGCCACTAATAGAGAAAGCATTCGCGAAGGCGCATGGTGATTATGGTTCGTTGCACGGCGGCTGGGTCGGCGAAGGCACAGAGGATTTGACTGGCGGCGTGTCAATAAGTCTTGCGCCTTCCGACATTATGAACAAGTCAATGCTGTGGGAGCAGCTGATGCAGGTCAACGACACATACCTTTTCGCTGGTGGGGCTTTCCATTACAAGGAGGCTGGCAGCTTCGGTAAACATGCTTATGCAGTGCTGCAAGCTGTTGAACACAAGGAGTTGCGGCTACTCAAAATTAGGTATGTGCCCTCCTTCTTTGCTTCCTAGACATCTCAACAAGACCCGTTGCTGACATACAGCAGAAATCCTTGGGGCAACAACAAAAGCATGGAAAACTTCGATGGCCCTTTCAACCACAAGTTTGAGGAGTGGAACGCCGAGCTTGTCGAACAACTCAAGTTCGACTTCAGAGATCCTGGTGTATTCTGGGTCACGTTGGATAACTTCTTGCGATATTTTGATTCCATTCAACGTACTCGCCTCTTTGACGAGACATGGACCTTGACCCAACAGTGGACCTCGGTCAGTGTGCCTGCGGGTGCGGTCAGTTATTTGGACACCAGCTTCCAGATCAGTCTGCCTCGTCCAGGACCGGTCGTCATCGTCCTCGCCCAACCTGATCTGAGTTACTTCAAGGGCCTGCAGGGACGTTACACATACTGCCTCCATTTCCGCGTCTACAACGTCAAAGACACAACCAAGTATCTGGCACGAAGCATGCATGTTTCTAGTGGAAACTACATCAATACGCGCTCAGTCAGTGTCGACCTTGACCTCGAAGCCGGCAACTACAACATCTCCATCAAAGTTGAGCCCTCACGAGTACCCTATCGCACTGCAGAATCCGTAATCGAATCAGAAGCATCTTATCGGAAGCGGAAGCTACTTCAAGTCGGCCGCAACTTCGAACTGGCTCATGCAAAGGGCAAGCTCCGAGAGAAAGAACAGGAGGTCAGGAAAGAGAAAAAAGACCAAGCAAGAAGAGAACACCGTGAACGGCAAGCCAAACTCAGGAGACGGAGGCACGAAGTCAAGGCTCGTGAAAAGAGGCGCAAAGGCAGAATTGTGAAAGAGAAGATGGCCAGAGAAAGGAGCGATCTTCTCAGAAAAGCGGGACTTATGCTCGTTCCTCCTCCTCCACTTCCACATCCTGACGACATCATCATCATGTCTGGCAGCATCAAACCTGCCAGCGTCAAAGCGGGCGGCATCAAAGTGACCGGGTGCGTAGATATCTTTGACGATGACCCCTACGCTGAGCTTGATGACGACGACTTCGAGTGGGACAGCGATATGGACGGCGAGATCTCCTCGTCGTCGAGTGAAGACGAGAAAGACTACTATGCAGACGATCCGTGGCATGCGCTCCTTGTGCTCGGGTTGAGAGTGTATTCGCAGGCAAGTCCCGTCACCATCAAGGTTCGAGAAGGTGATGAAACAGACGATGACGAGCCCACATCCGGCAAGCCAGACTCCGACGCTCAGCTAGATGGACGAAATGACTCTATGAACGAGGACAACACAAAGCAGCCTTCCGCTTCCAGTGAAGTAGTTCATACGCCTTGCGAAGACGACCAGAGCAACAGCATGACCAAAACACTACACGAGCACGACAACATTCCAACGGTCGAGACACCAAGTGATATAACCATCGAGCAATAGAAATGATAATCACTCTTCATACCCTCCTCCTCACGTACACAAGTTTGCAACGTGTGTAGCTATAGAACTGCACAATAGTTTCGACGAACGGGACAGCTTCCGTCGAAATATCATATTCCCTGGGCTTGCTCCGGTTAGTCTCGTAATTCAATAACTACTATGTCTTTCTATAGCGAGGAAGCCGCTCTACGGTCTGGTGGGAGGAGGATGACGGTCTGAAGCCAGCCTGCTCCGCACACTTCTGGCCCACTCTCTTGCAAGATATCGAGTCATCTCACTCCTGAGAACTAGTAGTCTTCCAGATACTCTTTGAGTTCGTTTCTACAAGCTTCTCTGTCAAAGGAGCTTCCGGGCCACCCATGCTTCTTGTAAATGACATAGACTCCCTGCCAACACGATTAGCAAGACACGACAGAGCATGTAACTTCATAAGCCTTACCTTTGTATACTCGTCTTCAATCTTCACATCATCAACATCATCACTCTCCAGCATCTCATCCTCCTCGACAGCATTATCTGCTGTGGTGAAATAGGTACCTCCATCTCCGTGAGAATCATCAACAGGCGGTGCAACCATCCAGATGAGCTTCTCATACAACACCTGCCACCTCTCAAAGAACTGTTTGACAGGCATGGTCGGAAAAGCCCTCCATTTGTCGTTTTCTCCAAGTCTCTCGTATTCCTCCCAATTCCCTCCGATATTGTCAGCCATAATGGTATAACTAGTAATCTTTCCAGTCTCTGTATCTAGTAACAGAAAACTCCCGTTCCTATCAACCATATCCGCAATAGGGATAACATAACCTGGTAAGTTTTTGATAGCATCAGGTGAATCGTTATAGCAAACACCTTTATGGTATTGAATGCATGCGCTTTCAGAATCAATGGTCCATCCGCCATGAATACTGGGATTCTCGAGATAAGGAAGGTGTTGGAGAAGTTCGATGACTTCGTTGCTTTTGCCGCGATTGTGCAGTTCGGTTGCGTTGATTTCGGGCCAGCCGCTTGCGGGAGGGAAAACAAGCGCCCTGGGGTCGACGTATGGGAGGCGCATGTAGAAGGTGTAGAAGTCTGTTATTGCGGCGATGGTTTCGTGGCGGCAATATGTTGATGAGGAAGCCATGGTTTTTGATTATTGTGGTTGTCTTGATTTTGGATTTGGCAGAAGGCTTGTGTTTGGTAAAGGACATGTTGGGGTCTTTGCTAGCGACAGGGGTAGGTGTTATATGATCATGCATGCTCGCTCGGCTCGGATATGGTTTGCGCGCGACTTTTCTCACCGCTGAATCGTGCAACAACAACGAATCGCTTTTATAAGATTGTGAAATTGTAATGGAGTTTGATATAAATAGGACATCAGAATGATCATTATTGAGTAAATACGAAATAAAATGCTGGGGAGATAATAAGATATCTATAAGTTGTACAAAGAAAAATCTGGAATTCTCTTTTTAGAGAACCAGAGCGAAGGCGCCCAAGAGGACAGCGGCAAGAGAGCCGGAAACGGCGCCAGAGATGGAGCTTGCGGCACCAGTGTAAGGCATAAGAGTGTGGGTGCCGTTGGCAGCGCTGGAAGACTTGGAGCCAGACGAACCGGTGGTGGCAGCACCAGAGCCAGCAGTGGCGGAGGCGGCAACGCTCTGGGTGACCTGAGCGGTGGCGGCCCAAACGGAGGTGTAGGAGGCAATGGCGGAGGTGTCAACGGAAGCACAGTCGACGGTTACGGTGACGACAGACTCGGGAGCGACAGTGGGGATGGCGAGAACACCAGTCTGGATGGATGAGAGAGAAGCAGAGGCAGTGATGACCGAGGCAGAGGCAGTGTTGTTGCTGTAAGCGTAGGTGGTGGGGACGATCTTGTCGGTGGTAGCGACCGAGGTGAAAGTGCTGCTGGGGGAGACAATGGTGCTGGAAACGACAACATCGGCAGCGGCGATCTGGCTCTTGATCCATGCAGCAGCAGTGTCGCTGTAGAGGTCGAAGTAGTTCAGGTGGTCGGCGACAACATCACCGCCAGCGCAGATGGGGTCCTCGGCAACACAGTAGTCGTGGAACTTGGAAGTCCAGGTGGCAAGGTTGGCCAACTGGTAGGCAGGGCGAGGGAAGATACCGTTGTCGGGAGCGCCGCTGAACTGGTTGTAGGGCTGGTTGGCAGTGTGTCTGGTGTTACCGAAGACGGTGACGGCGACGATCTTCTTGCCGAGATCAGAGTTGACGTCAAGGTTGGGCGAGGGAGTGGTCATGCAGTCCTGGAAGAAAGTACCGCTGCCACCACCGATGATGTCGCCGACGACCTGGGCACCCTGAGAGTAACCGCTGATAACCAGCTTGGTGTCGGGGCAGCGAGCGTGGTAGGAGTTGAGTTGAGCAATGCCGTTGGCAACACCCTCATCGATAGACTGGCAGTAAGGAGCCTCAACGGGGTTGTAGAAGAGGATGTCCTCGTAATCGCAGTTCTCGAGGCCGTTGCAGATAGCGTTCACGAGCTTGCCTTGACGTCCGGGGTAGGGTTCGTTGTTACCCTGAACTCTTAGTTAGCAATCTGGGTCATGCAAATCAATCTCGGTTTTTTTACCTTGCCGAGGAAGATATGCACGTCAGAGCATGCAGACTGTCTGGCCTCGAGCTGAGGGAGAGAGGCAGCGACAGAGGTTTGCGCAATGGCAAGGGCAACAGTAGGGGCGGAAACACGCATATTTGCTGTAGTTTAACGAGTGTGGGTGCTTTAAGCAAAGAGAAAAATGAAGAAAGATTAGTAGTTATTAGAGTATGATACTGTGATGAGAATGAGAAGAAAAAATGTGGTGGTGAATGTAGTCACTATATACGTGATAGCACTCACGAGTCACCACCCATCAACAAGAGAGGCGATCTGAAATTGTGCTTGGGGTCGGGCTTCGTGTTCGGGCGAGTGCGGGGATAGCGAAACTAGCGGCCAACTATTGAACGTGGAGATTGCAGCCGCGGGTCTGGCAGCTTCTGGCTGCCTGTCTCCAGCGCTCACTGTGGTATTCTGAGACGAGGTACTCATGTACTTGTGTAGAAATACGAGTCGCGCGGAATGGCAATTGAATGCTCAATGTTGCGAGAGTGCTGGTATACGTACGGCCTTGACGATAAGCCTGTAGGAATACGATGATAGTCAAAGACGTTGTCTTTCTAGACATCATTGTGTCGAGTCTTCGTTGCGAGATGACATCGCCGTTCCAGAAACGGACTTTGGCCCAGCAACATCAAGAAGTTACACTGTTCCTGCTTGCGAGAAATTGGGAGCTGCACTCTGGTAGAAGGATTACTCGTGGGTGCAAACTTTACGGATAAAAAGTCGTGGCGCCAGGCACGGTGTCTTGATTGGACGACTGGACGACAAAAGCGGCAGAAGATTCAGGCCAAAAGAGTCAAAGCACTGTTCATGTGCCTAGCTAGTCAGCAATTTTTCCCGAAGGGTCTCTCAAAGTCTCAGTTGTTGTGGGCAGCACTCCACACAACAATCGCCAACAATTCTGGATGACAGAAAATTAATACGGTTCCATTGCTATTATTACCACCCCGCTTGACCTCCCACGTCGCTATCAGCCAGGCAACCGAGTGCCTCATCCAGGCCCTGACGAGTCCATGGTTGGACTCTCCATGCACATCTGATCGTGTGCTCGACTCGTTAAACTACGTAAACATATCTCATGTCTTAACGGCATCGGAACCTTAACCCAGATCATATCTTGAGCAACAGGCAATCGATTGCCTCAAAGTTACTTCGTCGCATCGATGACTCCAACTGGTACCCCAATCCAACGGCTCTCGCGATCTGTCAAATCGCTGGCAATGAAATCGGCGTTCTGTTCCAAAGTTGTGTCATATCTCGGGGCATTCATGGCAGCCAAGATCAGCTTTCCGAGGAATGGGATGTGCTTGAGCCACGAATCCTGCCACAGAGGAGGCGAGTTGGAATTGGCTGTCAATTTGTTGTGGATAGATTTGGCCGGTACGCTGACCTGTAGGTTCTCGGCTGTCATGGTACTTGGACAGAGTAGAGACCATTCAACCGAGCGAGGTGGCAGTGCTCTGAGCAACTTTATGTTTTGACGATGCTCAAGGAATATGGGAACGCTGCAAGCGGTCAACGACGCGCGGTCGACATGAAGTCGGCTTACTTACTAATTTGAGAGCATCGTATCTGTCCCAGGGAACTGCAGTACGCCCAACCCTCCGAGGAACCAGGCTCGTAGAGGTTTGTTTCTTTGTACGCCAGCTTGTTGAACACCTTTGAGCACTGCGGAGAAGATTTCTGGCAGATCGTTTCTTTTCCAAGGCGCCATGGCTGCTAGGCCAGCAGAGTTGACAACCGCTTCGCAGTTATGTTCAAGGATTGCCCGACTGATCGTAGATGAATCTTTGGCGTTCCCTTCAACGACCGTGGTCTGGCTGTATATGCTCGCTGGAAGGAGAGATTCGAGCTTGTTTGCTGAACGGACATACGCGACCACTACATGGCCGTGGGTGAGGAGTGCTGCGACAAGTCGCAGACCAAGGTTTCCGGTTGCGCCGATGAGAAGGACCTTCATGTTTGGTGTTCGCGTCTTGATGTTGAGCGTTTGAAGTGTTGACTGTATTTAGGAAGTTCGGGATTGCATTCCTCTTCGACTGATTATATATATACACATCCATTGGGGGGTTCAGGCATCAAGGTAGGATTGTCGGACTTTGCTCTCACCGCGGTCTACTGCGTGTCGGGAGCTTGTCGCATTACCAGCGACGACGAACAGCCACTTACATGGGTCAAATTTGAGCTGGCGGACATTGTTTGTAGCGGCCTCCGCGATGTTGTACACTGATACAGATGTGACATTCGGCTCCGTCGCAATCCGCGTGCGTTGGAGCATGGGAGGAAGCGGGGTCGACCACAAGCCTTCGGGCAAACTGCTCCCCGACCACACCTCGCATCAGCAACGCATTGGTCAGCGACTTTGTTGGACACCTCAAAGGATTCAGCCATGTATATAGTATGGCAGCTTACTGCTTCCAGGAATGAATGAATTCCGATACACGTATCAAGCGTTCACAGTGCGAGAAGATCACACAGTATCAACGTCGTAACCATGCCTCGTCCGTGGACAGATCAGCCATACAGTCTTATCGACAAAAAGATTCTCACAAGATGTAGGTGTGTCCGCCTTCTTACTAGGACTCGGCTCAATCTTGATACGACGATCTATCTATCTGGTTTCCATGCAGCCTACTGTACCGACATAGATGGCAGTCGCTCACAGCGGCATCATGAGAGGTCTCGACAGCATTTACCTGAAGTGCCAAATTTATCAGCATGGCATACACGGTAATCTGCGACTTCTTGACCTACTGCCAATGCTGGAACGAAAGCATTCACCATCACCATGATGCCGGGGAAGCCATGTACTTTTCCGGATATCGCAAAAATCACAGAGATTGTATAAGTCATGGAGGAAACGATCGAACAGCATCGGGCCTTGACGCCAAGAACTGATAAGATCTACGAATACTGCAGGACTTGTGCTCTCGTGAACTATGATGAAGAGAAGTTGAAAAGCCCCGTGGAGGCCTCTGCACGTCTGATATCTACTTACGGCAACAACAAGATGCAGGAGTACTGTATCTAGGCCTGAGCAGGCTACAGTATAGCCTTGGGCTCTGTAAGACACACGCACTCGAGTTTAAGATTATTGGTCTATCTTCCCAGTTCACGGAACGAAATCTCATGGTTTCCAGAGATCAGGTCCGGAACCCGATTGATGGCCCTCAATCATTGACCGACCAACAGCAATATATGCGCGAGCTGAAGCGGGCCTGTAGTAGACAGCTGCGGCATCCTTCCCGTTTGCCAAAGTTTGTGACTCTCATGGTTCTCCTACGAAGGCGTGGAGCGTGAGAACTACTATCAAAATGCACAGTTATCTCTAGAAGGTAGGAGACGTCCACAGAGAGCTATGGATTCCACAACTCTCACTGACTCCCCCTCAATCCCCCAAGCCACTGTGCAGTTTTACAGCTGTGTGCGTTACAAACTTTAGCACACGGGGAGGATGCAACAGCGACAAGCGAGAAGCGGTGAGCTGTGGACCGTGAACATGATCTGGCAGAAGCCCACACACGTGCCAACAAGCGAACTTCAGCCCTTGGCCAATCTTTTCCTGTGCAGGTATAAGCTTCGGGTCGAGACCCTGTTAATATATTAAACAAGTGCGCCTTGCTTGCCCTGTCTTTCAACACTTCAACTCCTCAACCATATCGTTTTATGTTCTGAAGCGTACAGTACTCGTTCTTGCAGATGAGCGTGCCGATGCAGCCTCGAGTGCGGTGCTCGTCTGCCTTGGATATAATGTAAGCAGATACGTGTCGAAGGATTGGACGCGGTGATGATAGATAAAGTGAGAGGCGACGCGGCTCATGGCATAGACAAGGATTGCACGTCGCATACATGATCTGCCACTCCACTTGCATTTTGATTGATAGTTTGTGATCCTCCGGGAATTAAATGCCCCGTCTAGACACTTTATATGATATAAGCCGTGCTTTCCTGTTGCTTTTTCTGACTTATCTCGTGTCTCATCATTTCTGTGGTGGCACGTTGTATATCGGGAACATGCATTTCTCTCTACTTGCAACAACAGTGTCTCTGCTGTGTGCGAGCGCTACGGCGTTCACACCAGCATCAACTTCAGGAACAGACAAGCTCAATGATCATGGTATGACCAAGTTGAAGACGTACCTTCACAAGAACCGTGGGCAAGACACTTGCAACTTGGACACGGCGGTCAAGCGTCAGGAATGGTGTGTTCAATCAGATCAGTGTTTGATTCTGGGCATGTGTTGACAATATCCTGCAGGAGCACTCTCTCGAATTCCAACAAGAAAAAGTACATCAATGCCGTTCTGTGTCTCCAATCGAAGCCAGCAAAGAGCGGCAGCATTGCTCCTGGCGCAAAATCACGATATGATGACTTCCTTGCTACTCACATCAATCAAACGTTGACGATCCACGGCACTGGCAACTTCCTGAGCTGGCACCGTTACTACATTTACACTTTCGAGGAAGCCCTTCGCAATGAATGCGGTTACAGAGGTTACCTCCCCTACGCCAACTGGGGAAGGTACGCTGAAGATTTGTTGAACTCGCCTATCTTTGACGGAAGTTCTTACTCCATCTCTGGAAATGGCGAGTACAAAAATTACTCTGGTGCTTTTATTCCCAGTGCAGCTACTCCTTTCATCCATCTCCCTGCTGGATCTGGAGGTGGTTGCATTACGTCTGGACCTTTCAAGAACATGACTGTGAATCTTGGTCCTGTTGCTCCTGTTTTCGACGACGTTCCCGCCAACCCTCAACCTGATGGCTTGGGCTACAACCCTCGCTGTCTACGCCGTGATCTAGGTGTCTACGCTGCCAGCATCGCCTCGACAGATACCAACAGTACACATCTAATCAGGCAGAACCCCTACATTGGCGACTTTCAAACGGTCATGCAAGGAGATTTTGCAGCAGGCCTGTTAGGTGTCCACACAGCTGGCCATTTCTGGGCAGGCGGCGACAGCGGTGCGGACATTTTCGCCAGTCCTGGCGACCCGTGGTTTTGGCTACATCATGCGCAGATCGATCGTACCTGGTGGATCTGGCAGAACCAGGACCCAGCGAGCCGCAGCAGCGCCAAGGGCAACAACTCTTTGGCAGGGACCATCACTCTGAATAACCTCCCTCCATCGAGGAACACCAGACTGGATGATGTGATTGATCTGGGTGTTAATGCGAAGAGCATTTTGATCGAGGATGCGCTCAGTACCACCTCTGGTCCATTCTGTTATGTGTATGTTTGAGAGTTTAGTCTTGTGTGCAGTCTTATGTCCAGTCTTATGTCCAGTATGGCAAGCATAGAGGTACGAGAACTTTGATATTGGCCAGTCTTTCAAGTGTGGAAGTTTGTAACTCCCGCACTTCTCCTGAGATGAAATAGAGCATCCAGCACACTACACAAAACTCATAGTGGTTTCCAGACCAGAGATGTGTCCGAATAGACTCTAGAGTATATTGTTTTTCGATGGACAATGTCCTCTTTCTTAGTTGTATCGTGCATTCGAATAGCTGTGCGTGCTACATATTTTTGCACATGGAGGGGTACAGAGTACCATCTTCCTTTCTTTCACACCAGTCCCACAAAAGGACGAGAGTTAATCTGAATGGCGGACAAAGAGTTTGGACGAAAAGACCAGATTGACTCTGCTAGTGGGCAGATCCTGAAGATTTGCAAGCAAGTCGAAAAAGATAAGCGAGGGGAGAACAGACAACTCGGCCAAGTCAAGAAGCTGCCTTCGTGAACAGAGTCTGCTTGTTGAAAACCACGAAGGCAGATCAAGCATTCTGGCCAAGAGACGTCAAGTCTCGCTTGCAACCGACATGGCACCTGTAACGCTCGTCGAGAACAATCGAGGCTGGTCACCCCACAGATCAAATTACGATGGTCGCTCTTGTCCAGATCTAGACTTGATAATAGGGTACGTCTCATGGTGGTACAAAAGAGCCGACAACGACAGAGACACGTTGTACCCGAGATTGAAGGCTCCAAGTTGCCATCAGACGTTTCGAATGCAACCGATTTGTATCACCAGTCAGAGGCTATGATGCTGATCCAGAGCGGCTGTTCGTGTTATTTCTTCGAGCATTCTACTATCGCATGAGGCCGCCGTGTAGGCGATTGACGGCTCGACGTCGTAGAACAGCTTCGGCTTAAGAGTGTCTCGGTCCGAACGCGAAGATACCGAATGCCTCGTCATAGCTTTTGTACGGAGCAGCATCACCTTCGCGGTTTCGGTTTAGGGGCTGTGTCAAGGGAGGATGGGCACAACGTGGTGGTAGAGCGTGTGTAGAAGGTTTCTCGTGTTCTTGAGTGTCACAATGATCGACACGTGCCAGCTCAGCTGAAGTCAACGTCCCAGCGGCTCAGCATGGTAATGTACGGATATCTGAGGAAAGGAGGTTCCAATTGCGCAACTCCCAGGGTCCTATTGGCCAGATGATGACGGTGACCAGCAGAGTGCGACATATAATCACGAGCTCGTGAGGACGCCACAGGTTGTGTATACCAACGGTCAGAACCGCGGCATATGCAAGTCATGGGCATAAGCTTTTTGCGAGAGCAAGGGAGCTTCGACGACTTCATAGTCTTTGTTTGCCCAACACCGCAGGTTTGACTTTACAGAGATACCACTCTTTGGGATTGACGACCGAGGGGACGTGTGGGATTGATTCCAGGAATGCGGGTGGTGAACAGGGCGTTGAACTTTATTGCGGAGTAGGGGATGCGATCACCATCAAAGATTGGGTCGTTGCCAACAAAAGCCAGGCTGCTGGGTGACATGTCAATGTGATGGACCTTGAGAATATGATGTTTTCGACATCTCCAATTTTCCGGCGGATCATGTCGGTGGGAGTCTGCACAGGCAGAATATCAACAAACAAAGCAGACTCTATACTAACGAGTGCATGCCGGTAAGTAGACCCCAACCCCTGCCTAGGCTTCGTTCTCGTCTACTCTCTGTCAGTCCCACCTGATTAAGAGACTCTTTGTAAACAGTCAACAGTTTTGAGCACTCCATTGATTCATGGGCTGTAACAAGATGTGCGTAGTCAGCAGAAAAGACGGAAGTTATCCGGTCGTGGGCCGTCGGCAGGAGAACCCACCATGCAGCAAAGTAGGGCACGATTCATGGGGAAGAATGGGTTGTGCCATGACTCGCAAGCAGATGCTGTCGAGCCGAGCCAGCAAATCGTAGGTGTTCGTTCATCGATTTTGACTGTCGTACTCGGGTACTCGGGTCCATCAATGGCAATTCTGCATCAACTGTCACAAGTGTATAAAAGCAGACGACGGGGTCCGCGGCATGCGATTACTGGAGTGCATGTTGACTGCTTGGGTGATTATATGCGTACTCTCGGGGCAGCAGATGACAACAATATTGAGGTACCGATCTGAGTAACCCCCAAATGGGCAGGCCGCCTGAGGATGAGGAGAGAAAAGCATCGCCGTCTTGACTTTACGCCGGACATGTTCGCATTCGGAAGCTACCAGGGCTGGGTGCGTAGGACACGCACGCGAGATGCATAAGTACCATCGCGCCCCCAGACGTCGAGTCAGTCGCTCAATCGCTGACGGTCGGTTCCGATGAAAATCGCCGACGGCAAGGCGGCGGATCAAGCGGACGGACAACAACGACGAGTCGCGGGCTTCACCTAGATGAAGCGGCTACGTTTTGCCTTGTAATAAGAAGCAATCCACTTTGACTTCTCATGGACGTTACTCATGTTGACTCGATACGCGCCCTGTCAGTAGGATTGCTTGGTCGGTATTCAATAGCCAGTGTACGATTCATGGCCATGCATCAGGTCGACAAGCAGCCTGTATCACATGCATGACAGATACGAAGTGGAGGTCTTGTCTACGGAGTTGAGGGGAAGCTGAATCGCCTGTTGAGACATTTGGAAGTCATGTCACAGCATATGCGAGGTGCTGACATTAGGTCAAGATCGTGAGGCGGTGCAGACGTCAGAAGATCATGACATGAAGTTCAAAAGAAAATGGGAGCGACTCAAGGGCCACCCTTCTGTCATAATTCGTTACATCTACGGAAAACTCCTTGACTCGAAGGTACTCCTGCCTGAGTCTCTTGGTACTTGTCTCCTGTGGACCAAGCATTGGGTATCGATAATGAAAACAATGTTCAAACTCGCCGTCGCAGGTTATAATGCGTATGAAGAAGTGATACGCTGGCAAATGCAACGCTGGCCTGATGCGACAGAAACAAAAACAAAAAAAGGGAACAGCCCACTGGTCATTCCCTGGATAAGTGCTTCTCCCGGGCACAGGAAATAGGTAAAGGAAGCATTGGATTTTCTTCCCGAGCTCACTTAACGGAAGATTGTGACTCGTCTCGTCATCTCATGAACGAGACGGCCTGCGTCCGCCGAGGCAATCTTTGAAAGTCCTTTCCAATTGGAGAAGGGGGTATCAGGATTGTTAATGCACTTGACTTGGTCTGCCTTGATCCGAGTAAGAAGCTCGATAAATCGGGACTCGTCCTTGTTGTAGAACATTCGTCTTCCTTGGAAGCAGAGATCCAGAGTCTTGAGCATGGTGTGGTCACCTAGTACACGTAGAGTGTCCATCAACTCATCGTCGTTCGTGAATCTGCGCTCATCCGCATCCTTCAGATGAGTATTCATGGAAGGCTGGGCATCTTCAAACATGATAATCAACCGTCGGAGTAGACTGACATTGGCAAGACCAATGCTTCTAAGGAAGTAACGGATGTCTCTGTAGCCAACTTCGTATACGTCTGTAGTCCAACGAACAGCTTGCTCCTTCTTACGGCGCTGGAAGTAGAAAGTGTTTTCGGAGTACAGAATACTGCGACCTTCATCGTGTACTTGTCGACAGGTTTGAAGTAATGATGAAGAACGGCTAAAGTTGCTGGGGTGTGCAAAGTCCAGCTTCTCTTCCGAAACAAAGGCCAGCCGATAGATTTGATTGCGGATCTCGGCGGGTAGATCTAGGAAACTGCGCTTCGAAGTGGTGTTGGGCTTGCTGATCTCCGAGGCAACACTCGAGGTACTCGAGTAACCTGAATCCGCACATGATTGGGAGCGAGGAGACAAATATGAAGGAAGCGGACGTATCTGCGATTGAGCCTGGGCGAGCAACGAGTTGATGTCGAGGTTTACAACCAAAGGACCTTCATGGCCGGGCGGAACTTCAATGGTCAGAGCCATAGGTAGCGGATCTTTGTGCATTGGGCTAAGTTTGAGGAAACCACAATCTGAAGAAGAGTCGCTCTCCATGCCAGCCAGAAGTGATGGAGTGCCTGGAGACGACAACGAACGCTTGCGCTTCAAGAAAGTGTAGGAGTAGCGGTCACTATCGTCAACGTAGGGATCCAGAGCAGGGGTGCTTGTGGTTGTGTCCAGACTTTGCGTGTTTTGTAGGTAGATATCGACATGGTTATATGAATCATTATTTCGTGACGAAGGCCTAGTTGCACTGGCTGTGGTCTTGCGAGCTTTGGTGACAGGAGCCATCGTGTAGTATGTGACTGGTCAGACGGGCTGAGTCCAGGTTGCGAATAGTATTTCTGGTATAAGAGAGAGTTGGTTGAAGGACTACTGATATGCAGTATCTGGCAGGGTTGTTGCAGGGAGAAATAGGGACTAAACGCGAATCAAAAAGAGGGACGTGGCACAGGGCTGTTTTAAGGAGACGATGGATTCATGTGGTGATCGGTTCGTATTGGTCTGCAGAGCTACCTGTATAAGTCAGCCCCGCGAAAGAAATGACCTAGCGGAAGCTTGATTATATTGAGTGTGGCCTATACTGTGTCGGAGACATGCTCGGAGCGTTGGTGCTCGGTAGGGCATGCTGGAAACAGCTAGGTTCAATGGTTGTACAGTTCTGAGTTTGAGAAAGGAGCGTACGCGACGCTGTGGATACATGCCGAACCACAGAGCACTGACGACATTTAGAGTTAGCGAAGGGACATGACTCCGGGACAGCAGAAAGGCCGTTTAGGATTTTCTGTGAAGGTTTTAGTTTTGATTGTTTGGCGAACCGCAGGGGCGGCGTAAGCAGCGGCAGCTATCAAATCCTCAAATCTTGTGAGGCTGACTCGAGGCAGCGCAGGATTGGAACGCGAAAGGCACATCAGAAGGCGGCGCAGCAAACAACGGCACGGGTCTTGCTGCAATACATTTGGACATGACAGGATCCAATGGCAGATTACGGTTAAATTCTCAGCTCACAACAGTCATCAGGTCGCACGATGCACGATGGAGCGATCGCCAAGATGAAATTTTATCCGCTTTGTGCTCCTGTTCACGCGGAGCGAGTTCCGGTGACATGAAGATGCATGGCTTCTGGAGACGTAGTACAAGACCGCTGGTTCTGAGTACCTTGAAGAGGTCATAGATGTACATTTATTGGCTCTATGATAAACAGCGCTCTTCTAGGTGATGTCTTAGAACGCTGTGATTTGGTCTTGTTGTAATACTGCAACGAAAATCAGGATGGTCCGGTGGTCGTCTGGAAAAAGTAGGAGGATACTTCGTGATCACCACTGGACATCTTCCCAAGTACTTTCGATCCAATAATATAGCCAGATCTTAGTATCGCCCATTCATAAATAGATCATCAAGAGAACAGCTTTGCTGGATGGTCCACTGATCCCAGGTCGAAGTGATTGATATACGAACAGGGTCATCCTCTCAGCACCCTCGTATTCGTAGCATCGTATTCGTATTCAGACATCCAGAGCAAAGGTGACACAACGAGACACCGCAAGAAGCTGGACTAGAGCAGGATATAAAGCACATGAAATTCCGACTTCGCTAGCATTGTTCAACAGCACACTTGGATCTGATCGTCCCTTCGTTATAGCTCAAGTCTACAACACTGCTTCAATTACTCCAGCTACCATGTCTTCTGCACCTTTGGAGCCCCTAAATTTCTACGACATAGCATTCAAAGCACCTCGAAAAGAGACCAACACCGCACCGAATCCGTGGAAGGCCAGACTTGCGCTGAACTTCAAGGCTCTTCCCTACATCACGACCTGGGTGCCTCTACCAGATGTCGAAAAGGTTCGACGAAACTTGCAAGTCTCTGCTTGTCGAAAGTTCGGCGACGGCAGCGACTACTACACCCTGCCTGTACTTGAAGATCCCAACACCGGCGACAAGCTCGGTGATTCCTTCGACATTGCGGTTTATCTGCAAAAGACGTACCCGGACTCAGGCTTGGATCTGTTTCCGGAGCAGAAACTCGATTATGTGTTTACACCAGACCAAGCATCGCCAATTCCTATAACGGATGTTCGCGGAGGAGAACACGATGAGTACGCACGGTTCAACATGAGTGTGGACGAAGTATTTACTG
>Ga0268251_10000282_pt1 | contig 16961 bp, 14 predicted proteins | sample AgamicAsMae_FD_200527 | JGI IMG/M metagenome (GOLD analysis project Ga0268251, IMG submission 200527) | Agave microbial communities from Guanajuato, Mexico - As.Ma.e (v2) (version 2) | ecosystem: Host-associated > Plants > Phyllosphere > Phylloplane/Leaf | place: Guanajuato, Mexico | collected...
GACAGCACCCAAACTCAACCCGACAACCAAGACATCAGTGACATAGACGAACTCACTATCCCAGCACCTCGCCTCGCACAACGAACGCCACCTTCCACAAACCCAGACAATCGACCGCGACGACGAAGTAGTCGACGACGAACGCAAACACCACCTATCTACAACTACAGCAGGGCTGATGGAGTCCATTACATCAGTGACCAAAGTGATGATGATGAGAATTATACTGATGACGAGGACGGTAATGATGATATGGAGTTTTGAAGTGCACAGTGCACTAGTTAGGGAAATGGCGATATGTCATAGCTTTCGAAGCAAGGATACAAAAAGGTATGAGGGATGGTAGTAATGTAATGTATGTATCAGCAGCTCGAGTTTCGCAAAAACAAGTTTCTTTTTAGCAGACACAAAACGATGCGTAGAGATTCATGCGTATGTAAGGAGAATATGTCAAGCTTTCTTTCCTCCCCGGAACTGATCTCGAGGAGTGTGAGGTTTGAGATGAGCTAGGCTAGCATCTGAGAGATATGCGGCGTAGAATGTGATCTCATTTCTCGATTTTGCTGTTTAGACCCTGAGTGTTATGGGTGACCTTCTTGACTAACTGTACTGTCGACCAGGCTGTATAGATTGAGATTTATACTTTTGATCCTCCTTTTACACCATTTCTACTAGTCTCGCCACCTTTTCGATCGTGAGGATATCTGAAAGGAAATGTAAAGCATACATTCAATCCTCGAGAAAGGGCAGTTGCTATAGCGAGACGACACATCGAATATCTGGGAAGAGCAGCAATCTCATTTCTACGTTTTCGAGATACAACATCAAAAGCTGATTTTTGTGAGACGACCAGTGCCATCAAAGTCAACATACGGCCTTGCAGCCTCCCAAAAGCATAAAACAACGCCTAGTGAATGCAAAACTTTCTTCGCCTATCCACGATCGTGATCTTTCAACACGCTCAATCGTATCCAGGGCCTCCATCACCAGCAGGTGTTTCCGCATTCCAAGCGCCTGGAGTTTCCGGGAAGGCGCCTGGTGTAGGCGCAGCTGCCGGAGTACGATATTGACCGTTGAAGTCCATTCCGGGAGTCGGCGCGCTGTTGTAGCCCGGTGTGGGAGCTTCACCGTACGCGGGTGTCTTTGAGCCAGACTCGTAAGCTGTGCCGCCGCTGTGGAAAGGTGTGCGTGTGTTTGGGTTCCAGGTGCCCTGTTCCTTGTCAGTATTGCTTTTTGTAAGTTTGGTATGCAGGAGATCACTTACACCGCCGTACGCCGTACTTCCGCCGTAACTTGTTTGGCCTCCGTAGCTTGTCTGGCCACCATTTCCGTAACTCGTCTGGCCGCCATAACTCGTGCCGCCTCCGCTTCCTCTCTGCCATGCCGGCACGCTACTGGCTCCACTACTTCCGCCATACGCAGTTCTTCCACCAGCTCCTGCACCACCTCCGGCCCACGCGGGAGTCCTTCCGCCAGCCATTGGCTTCCAAGCTGGAGTTCTCCCGCCATCTGAAGCTCTTGGAGTGGCTCCGAATCTACCACCTGGCGTGGCTCCTCCCCAAGCGGGTGGTCTGCTACCGCCAGAGCCGCCCATCGGTGGGGCGCCGACTCTTTGACCTGGTGCATTCTGAATTACCGCACCTGTGACAGGGTCTCGGACAGTCAAAAACTCTTTGCTGATGGAGATGATCTTCTTGCTACCATGGATCTCAACACGCGCATGAGTGTCTGTGCTTTCCTTGACAATGCCCAAGAGGCCCTTGTGAGGGCCTCTACGGATAGTGCAAGTCTTGCCGAGAAGTCTGTCGCGACCCATTTGACGTGGTGGCGGCATGGCTTGAGCCTGTTGAGCACCTGGGCGCTGCAGTGCTGGGTTCATCTTCATAAGACCAGCCTGAGCAGATGCGACTCTGCCACCCTTGGCTGCAACAGTCTTGACATTGTTTGTGCGAACCACAAAAACACCGGCGTCACTCGTCTGTTCACGGTTGTGTGCGAACAGGAAGTTGCGATGGATGTGGAGAACGCGACCTTGTCTACCCTCACCACCCTCCTCCTTGACCGTATCATCGATGTGGATCTCGGAACCCTCGCGATCGGTAGCAACGGCGTTTTTGCGGCGCTCGAGCTTGTTGGAGATGTTTGATGGGAGAAGTGATCTGACTGTGCCAGTCTGGTCAAGCACACGAAGAGACTCGCGATCAACCTTGATCACGCAAGCCACCGTGGATGCATCAAGCTGAACAAGTTCGTGGAGGTCGTACTTGCCAACACCGACCTGACCACCGGAATCCGTAGCAACACGCAAGTCTTTGCTAAAGACGGTGATTTCAGTTTGGTTCGAGTCGGTCAAGATAGTAACACGATCTTCCACAATCTTGACGACCATACCAACTTCATCGAAATATTTGCTTCCTCCAATGACCTTGACGTGATCACCCTCTCTAAAGAGCTTACGTAGACCCTTGACAGGAGATTCGATGATTTGACCAGCAAGCTCGCCAGAAGAGACGAGGATACGCACGATGTCAGAGTGTACGGAAACAGCCTTTCCGACAACACCGCGTTGCTCGCCTTGCCAGATCTCGACATGATCACCTGGGAGGAAGGCACCAGAGGCGTTGCTTTTAATGGTAGCGGCGAGGGCAGAAAGGTCCAAGTTTTCGGTTCCATCCTCAGCATCAGCAGCAAACTTGGTAACTTCTTCCAAAGTAGGGTTGACTTCCTCGGACTGCAAATGGTTGGCCTTGTAATCCTTGATGAGGAAACCGTCGACGTAAGTATCGTTCATGTACGTCCAGGTGTTTGCAGTAAAGCCAGTGCCCTTTGTCAGATAACGACCATGACGCTTTCTTGCCTCGTTTTCGCTGAAGAGACGCTGGGGAGGGCGGGGACCAGTATTTGAGCCAAAGCCAAAGCGCTTGCGCTTAGCATCTGTAGCAGCGTTGACGTCCTCGTTCAAACCGTAGTCCAGACGGGGAATAAGGCGCAAGGTGACTTCAGTGCCGTTTGACTCGACCTCGTCAATCTGAGCGAGATCACCAGCATACTTGCCGCGCTTGACACGGACGTACATGCCAGGTTCAAGAGACTTGCTCTTACGAGTGCGGAGGAGATCGGGCATCTCGGTGATGGGAACCATCATGGGCTTGGTGCCCATGTAGACGTTTTGAAGGCCCTCGAGAGCACTTGTGACATCTTCGACAACTCTGGCTTCGCAGTAGAGGTTTCCAGACATGACACCACCTCTTTCAAATGCTGAGATCAGCTGCAACGGCTCTCTCGTGCCTGCGCGGTCCTCGATACGCTTCATGATGGCAAAAACGACTTCTCGCTCCTTGCCGGGCTTGCATTTGAGGCGCCAGATGTGCGGGTCGTCGACACTGGGAAGCAACAGGCGCTGGGGAACAACGGCCGAGTCGACATTTGCAGCTCTGTTTCTTCCGTAACGCTCCTTCAAGGCCTGCGCTTGTTTTTCGGCATCCATACTAGCAGCCAGGTCGCGTTGTCTGTCGAGTTCGCGGTGCTTGCGGTCGTCGCGTTCGGCACCTGCAGGAAGCTCGAGCAAGTCGTCGGGGTGCATCTCCTCGCCAGCAATTTCGTCGTCTTCATCAGGCTCCTCCTCATCTTCATCGTCAACTTCGGCTTCAACATCGAGGAACTGATTGCGGGGACCCTTGCGGCGACGTTTACGGGGATGGCCCTACAGGCGTGAGTTAGCAATGGAAGATGTAGTGGTGGGCAAGGGGACACACTATGTCTTCATCCTCATCGTCTTCGTCTTCATCCTCTTCATCTTCCTCATCATCTTCATCATCTTCGTCGTTGGTTCTACGGTTCCTAGCAGGAGCGGCGTCTTCGTCTTGGTCGTCGCTTTGGGCAGATGAACGGCGGGCGTTGGATTGGACATTTTGATCATCATCGTCGTTATCATTCTGTGCCTGGTCATTGTCCTGGTTGTCTTCGGCTTCATCATCGGAGGCTACAGCAGGGGCGGGGTTGAAATCATCCTCATCGTCAGAGGCATCGCCGAAGTCTTGGTTGAGGAAAGACATTGTGAGGGATGCTGCGTGGAAAGAGCGACGCCGCGACGCTAGAAAAGAAGTGGCTGTTCAATCGTTTGTCGAGGAGATATATGGAAAGTGACAGTTGTGCAGTTTGTTGATCCCAGATGGTGAAGTTGAGGCGTCGAGTGGCTGTTGTAAGAAGGAAGGTGGAACTCGGTGATGAAGATTGTCGTGTCGCTGATGCTGGCGGATGCTCTAGAAAGCGCAACGGGGCATGCTCCAAAGCGGCTGTTCCCGCACTCGTCACCGACCAGCCGGCAGCTCTTTCTTTGTTCACTCTTCTACTTTCACCGTTCCTGCCAAATTCTGTTCAACCAATTAGGCAGGCACTCGTCGCTCGAACCTGTCTTATGTAATGTGTACGAGTGTTTCTGCGACTTCACAAGGTACAACCTTATGGTGTGTCAAGAGCGCTCTGCTTCTCACAAGCTAGACCATCGAGTTTGCTCTGTTTGCAGTCCATCCATGTGTTCACATGATAGTCGTTCAACCCGACCCATGACACAACATCAATAGCTTTCCTGCTTCTGCTTATGTGTGGATCTTGACTTGACCTCGACTAGATTGCTATCGCATAAACACTAGACATGGAAGGGTAAAGCTGCTTCTAATAACACGCCTTCGCCGGCTCGATCGACTGATTAGTGGCAGTTCATCATGGCTCTCTCATGCCCTCCCTAGCTACTCGCCCTCTGCGTCGTCACCCTCGTCCTTGTCACCCGAAACTCGCCGCCGTTCCAAGAATCCAAGATGGCGCACCCCCTCCCCAATTTCCGCTTCTGCCGTACCTCAACCTATCGTGAACAGCATCTATATCCCCACAACCAACTCGTCTCCTTCCAGCCCCTCCGTCCAAACCGACGACACCCTCTTACTCTTTCGACGGAAACAACGCGAGCTTGAAGCACACTTGCAACTTCTCCTTGACGCACAAGCCGATGCTCTGCTCTCTGGCCTCGATGCTTCCCCGACCTCTACTATCGAAGATGATGGTCTATCGACAGGATCAAGCACTCCTACCGTCAGCGCCCTCAACCCGAAGCCCCAAACCTCATCAAAATCAGAAAAGATTGATCTCCGACATGCTAGGATTGGCTTGTATGCTACCATCCGACGCTTGGCACAGCTCAAGTCCCAAGAGTCGCAATATCTGGCCCCCAGCCTCAATCACTTTGCATCTGTTGTCGATCAACTCGATGCATGGCAAAAGAAGCGCAGCGCATTGCAATCACGCGCTTCGCAGATACGATCCGGTGACGATCAGAACCGCGCACAAGAACTCCACAAACAAGCGGATGACATGCAGACTGAGATCAACGAACTCGAGGCCAAGTTAGCTCGCTTGAGAGGAGATCAGCGCAGGCTGAGAGCAGAAGCCCAAGAGATTGAGAACACTGTCGACGCAAGGCTCGCGTCTTACACATCTTCCCTGGCTATGGTCGAAGACTCGATTCAGAACTTCCTTCATGATTCCTCGGCAAGCCAACGGGCTGCCATTGTCAATGTTGCCGATATGAATCGCTTCTGGCGTTCGCCATCCAAGAGTCGGAATCTGAAATCTGCGAAGGATGTCTTCAGCCGAGAACGAGATTCCCTGGTTGAGAGGCGTCGAATCAGTGACACAGAACGAGAGGCGCTCGAAGAGGGATCAGTCGTCTGGAAGGAGACTGTGAAACAGGTTTCCAACTTCGAGCGGACGCTCTCAAAGGCTATGTTGCGCATGGGCGAAAATGCACAATCTCAACTCGACTCTCCTGCGGAAACCAAGGAACTGCTCACTTTGCTCGAGCAGACTACTACAGAGCTAGAAAGCAAACACAAGCTTGCAGAAGAACGCAATTGGAAGCTTTTGGTTGCCGCTATTGGTGCTGAGCTTGAAGCATTTTTGAAAGGAAAACAGATTCTCGAGGCTGCTCTTGCTTCAGTAGATGGTGACTTGACTGTCGAAGAGACGAGAGGGACTACTAGCAATTCTGGTCAACTGGAAGGGGCTCAGACTCCCAGAGGCAGTAACCACGATAATGGTGAGGCTATTCGCGATTTGGATAAAGCATTTGTTGCGAAGCGTCCTACGCAGAGCATATCTGACACGGATACTGAAGATGATGGACCTGACCCAGAGCTTTTGATTTCCCATCAAGACACGGATACAGAGTAGTCGGATGATACCCCCTTCGTTTATATCGTTGTTTTGGATGGCTTTAGAACTCGCATGATATGATTTTATGATTGTCTGCACTATTCCCACTGAACAACAAATTTCAAGCTCTCCTTGATCCTTAGAGCTTCTTTTTGGATACGATCTGTTTTTATGAGATCCTTGTTACTGGCGATTCTTCCGAGAGAGTTCTGTTTACGTATCTCGTGGTGAGATCGTTGATTCGTGATGCCTGTTAGCTAGTCATTGTCAGAATACGGCCGAGGTCATCAGCTTTCCTCCGCGGCATCTTGCACACTCCTGACTTCACGAGCGCTTGATGCAAAAGTTGCATCTTTAATATTTGCTGTCGCCTCCGACATCACAATGATTTTACGATGACCGAAAACACGCCTGTGTATTGTTTCACCATCCCGTCGGTGTCCGATGGCACCCTTTTGGACTGCCGAATATACCATCCTGTCTCACTCCAAGATGCGCGATCGACACAACAGCGGACTAGAAAGGCTGCTTTGATCGCACATCCGTATGCGCCGCTGGGAGGTTCTATGGATGATGCTGTTGTCACAACGATAGTTGACCAACTACTTGAGCTGGACTTCGTGGTTGGAAGTTTCAATTTCCGGTATCGCGTATCCTTGCTTACATGTTTTCATGATCCCATACTGATGTAGAACAGAGGTGCCGCAAACTCTGAAGGCAGTACCAGCTGGTCTGGAAAAGCAGAACGGGATGACTATATCTCGGTCGCTGGACACTTGATCTTTTACATGAACCAACTCCGAACATCACAGATCGTGACCAAGGACACGGAATCCTCTGCTGGCCACGTGCAAAATATCTCTACCGAGCCCATCACATTAATCCTAGGTGGATACTCCTATGGCTCTCTGATAGTCACTCACCTCCCACCAACGCCAGAAATCTTGGCCGTCTTCCATAAACCATCAAAGTGGGCGTCCGAGATTCTGCTGCGGGCGAAGGAGCTGGCTTTGCAGACGAACACATCGCTTTCGGAAACTCGAGGTAGAATGCCAGATCATCCTCCGACAAGAAGACAGCACAAGCGACAATCCAGTTCTCAGCATTCCATCATATACGGAGGCAACGATGAGCCTTCTCCCGCCGACCGCCATATCGATCCCATACACAAGGCTGTTGAGATCCAGACACGGATCAGACATGCGATACATCGCAACCACAGATCAGCCTCCTCGATAACATCAGCACCATCGGACCAGTCAGTCGATACCACAGAGCCAATGTCAGCATTACCGCACGTCTCAACCCATTATCTCCTCATCTCACCTCTGTTACCACCTCTTTCCAACTTCCTCTCCCTCTCAACAACAAGTCTATCTTTCTGGCGCCATCACACAGACCACCAGCCGCAAAATCTACTTGACAATCCCACGTTGGTCATCTTTGGCACCAAAGACATGTTTACTTCATCCACGAAGCTGGATGCTTGGTGTAAGAAAATGCATGCATTGGCGTCACAAAACAAGGGCAATTTCATATGGAGGAAAGTAGAAGGTGCAAGTCATTGTTGGAGGGAGGCAGGTGTAGAAGCAGAGTTGAGAAGCAGTGTAAGAGAGTGGGTAGAGGAGGTGATTGTGCAAGAGGCATGGCCGAAGATTGCGGCTCCCTGAGGAAAGAGCAAAAATCGTTGATGTGATGTTTTGTTTTCTGTGGCAATGATAGAGTAAGAAGACATGATGTCCACCCTACGTAGGAAGGACAGGATCTTGCAAGATCATTCTAACCTAGTATGTTAATTGCATTGTCACTTGGACAGGTGCAGCTTCAGTCAAAGACGACTCAAAACATCGATACTGCAGTCAGCTGTAGGAACAAAGGATGATTTGGGTGGAATTAAATCCAATGCGATAAATCAACGGCAATGACACTGTTAATTCTTTAAGTAATGTACTTTAGCAGAGACTACCTTATCTTCTCTTCCATCGCCGCTAAGGTCTTAAAGCGTTTTAGTTATAAGATCTATATTCTTATAAATCTCTCTTTATACTCTATTAGTGCTGCTATGTCTTAGTAAACGTCCGCTTCTAGTTATAAGTTAACGCTTCTATCTTTCTAAGTAATCTCTACGCTTTTACACTTCTAAAGGAACTGTGCATTGCGATGGCGTTAATTACGGAAAGGGTGATAGAGATGAGGCGGCTTCCTCGATCGACGTCTTGCCGAAGGTATAGATGCTGTACAAAGGCACAGTGTTTTACAGATCACAGATGTTTCCATTGAGAGCTGAGAGTATATCACATCTCAATGGACACTATGCTGTCTCTCGAAACCACTATACATTTACATAACTACTCTAGTAACAGCTCTACTATCAGAAGGAAGAAGAAAGGATGGTAGATAGTTTCTAACTTAATGATTCAAACACATCACATTAGAGAGGAGAGAAGGAAGCAAAAGTGTTTGTAAGAAAGGAGTGAAATCTTTTATAAACTTTCGTAAAAACTGTAGTAGTGTATAGACATCATCGTGAAACCCCCAAATCACCTCAGGAAAAGCGCCATCGCTGTTCTGTTCTACCCGCAGGAATACATTAGACAAAAAACAATGAAACTCGTAAGCAAATATATACAATAGTGTCGAGTCGAGCACACTGAGATCAACAAAGCCTAAGCTTAGTTCTTGAGCTCACCAACGTACTGCTGCTCGGTGATGGACATGGAGCGCTTGGTGATGACGGCACCACCCTCGACACCAGCAGCAGCAACAACCTCGTCACCGGTCTTGATGCGGAGGATGGCGAAGCTCTCCTTGTTCCAGTGGAAGGAGACGTAGGCAAGGACGACGAGGAAGCCGACGAGGGGAACGACGAAGGAGATGCGAGTGTTGGCAGCATCGGCAATGGCACCCTGGATGGGGGAGAAGACGGCACCACCGGCGACACCCATGACGAGGATACCGGCACCGCGACGAGTGTGGACACCAAGGTTGGCAGTTCCCATAGTGAAGATAGTGGGGTACATGGGTGCCATGAAGAAGTAGATGGCCATAACACCACCAATGGATCCCTTGCCGTGACCGGCGCAGACGTAGGCGTTAAGAGCGATGGTGGCAACGGTGTAGACGACCATGATGAAGCTGGAGCTCAAGAAGGTGGCAAGACCAGTGGCGATGAAGCGGCCGACGGTGAAGGTGATCAAAGCGTAGGAGAGGAGGTTGGAAGCCTGAGTCTCTGCCCAGCCGGCCTCGTCGACAGCGTAGTTGATGAAGAAGGCACCGATGGTAACCTGGGCGCCGACGTAGCAGAACTGAGCAATGAAACCGCAGATCATGTTGTACTCCTTCCAGATGCTGCCCTGGCCGATCTCACGGCCCTCGAGGTCGTGCTCGGGCTCGACGAGAGAGTTGTTGCGCTTGGCCTCCTCAGCAACCTCAGGAAGCTTGGCGAAGACGAACAAGATAGCGACGGCGACACCAAGGCAAGCAACTCCGAGGTAGACGAACTGAACGTTGGTAAGGTTGTTGGCGTTCTTGCCGGAGAAGAAAGCCTTGGAAGCGATGAGGGGACCGATGAAGGAGGCAACACCGTTCCAGGCCTGGCAGAACTGGAGACGAGGAGAAGCAGTCTTGGGGTCACCAATGACAACGGCGTACGAGTTGGCAGCAGTCTCAAGGGTAGCAAGACCGCAGGCGATGACAAGGGTGCAAGCGCAGAAACCACCGAAAGAGGCAGAGGCGTTGGCCTTTGACGAGAAGTGGGCAGTTGGCCAGAACATGATAGCACCGATGGAGTACAGAGAAAGACCCATAAGAATACAGATCTTGTAACCGAAACGCTTCAGGACCTCAGCGGCGATGGGAGAGAAGATGAGGTAACCACCACCAAAGTACATGACTTGAAGACCGGTGGATTCGAGCTTTGTGATGCCGAGGACATTCTGGAAATGCTTGTTCAAGACATCGAGAAGACCGTAAGAGAAACCCCAGAGGAAGAACAGAGAGGTGATGAGGGCGATGGGGAAGATGAGCTTCTTTCCAGTAAGGAAACCACCAGCGATGGTGGTAGTAGCGATGGGAATACCGCCGCCAGCCATTGCTACGATTGTTGTTGTTGTAGTAGTGGTAGTAGTAGAAGGATTGGTTGATGTACGAGCGAGTCGGTTAGATCCTTTGTAATGAAGGTGTATTCAGAAAGAATGAACGATGGTATGAGACTGAAGAGTCTGAATGAGAGACTTGGATCTACCGAATTGATGCTGGATGATGAGTGTTGATGGAGCAGGAGATGCAGCTGGTACTTATACTGGTCGCCTCTCTGGACTGCTCTACACTCAGACATGCTCCAAACCCATGGGGACTCCAGATCTGGACAAGCACGTACCGTCTAGCCTGATGCATAGACCATGCAAAGACGAAGTCTACCGTTCAGCGGGCCAACGGCCAGTCGTCGGCATGCGCTAGGCATGAGTATTCGGTCCGAAGACCATGTCCGGCGTGGGGATTCGCTGGGGTCTGCAGCACTCCAGATGGACTCCGGACGACAATCGGTCCTTCTTCAGGTTCGAGCAGCTGGGGTTTGGCGGGGGATGAGCAGACTGGCCAACAATCGCTCGTCGATCTAACGATTCATCCAAATTTTGCACGAGTAGTGAAGTGTAAAATGGCCAGATGTCTTGCCCACCGCGCACCAGGCCTGGTCGAAGCTCTCTGGGGGAAACAGTTGCTCGTGCATGAACATACCATACCGCTGAGCACTCAAGATTGCTCGTGCATCGGACTCGGTAGGCATGCATTTCGGTGAGAAGCCCTTTCGGCCTGCAGAGCAGCTCGCCGTGCGCCACGTCAATCTGACTGCATAGCTCCGGCAATTAGGTCTGGCGCCTGCATAACGTTGCGGCTGTCAACACCATCTCGCGAAGTTTTGCTCACTTCCGCAACTTGTGGCTGCTAGTCAGAGTCAAGGGGGTGCCATAACCACCCGTGGACGTGATCGTGCATGAGCAGCGTCAAAAATCCTGGTAACGGCACGCACGGTGGGTAGCACCCTCGAACCTCGAAGGATTTGGTGGTGTCTCTGAGTCGTGAGCTGGAGACGGTGTGTCTGAAGCACGAGATACGTTCGAGACCCATAGTACAAGCATCCTTACCATGTTCGATATGCTTGAACGCTGCACTTGATCTCTTGTCTCTTCCTTGACCTTGGCAGTACTGGATAGCTTGTTCGTCTGGGCGGTCTTACCCATCGACTCGACTGCTCAACCTCCATAGGCAAGGTTTTCCAGCGGCGCATGAAGTAAAGTTAGTGGCCTGGGCCACGCTAAGGAGGCGGCTAATCTCATACAGTTTCGTGGGGTTTCGTGGAGATTGTGCGCTAGGAGTTGACCGAAGAGGTAGTCGGGCCGAAGATCACACCACGGCTAGCAGCGGGTCTTGCAGGCTTCCCCAAGGGGAAGTCTTCTCGACCTTTTCTGAAGCTGACTTTGTGTTGACCTTGACTCCTTGGTGCGAAAACTTACCTCGTTGTCATCGTGGAAGCAGTGTGGCTTGCTTTCGACACCACTAGGGCACAAACAACAGCGGCACCGCGGCACTCAACTGATGAGGCTTCTCACAACTTTCGTGTCTTCCCCAAAAGCTGGCAAGTTCAGGTCCGGATTTGACTTCATGATTCGGCGGTAATCTCCCCACGGTCAATAATGTTTCGCGCAAAACGACGGGGAAGTTGGCAACTCGATATGGAGAGGATCCACTTGGTATAGCGCTACCCCTCGAGAAAGCGACCAAGCGGGGCGAGCTTGGGCAATAATGGCCAGCCGCCGTGGTCGCTTGCTCTCTCCCACTGTCCATGCACACACCCCATCCATCTTGCCCTGTGGAGATGGGATGACCATGGGAGAGAGTGGCAGGCATGCCTCGGGAGGTTGGCAAACCATGCTTCTTCAATCTTGGGAGGCCAATCCTAGCTTGTGTCCCCAGGGATCGATCTCAGTCCTGCTTGGATGATGATGCCATGGTCGTGTGACCACTTCCCCCACGTACTTGAACGGATATACCATGCACATCATCATGCGTATTTTCTTTTTGCCTTACTTTTTTGCTTATTATCTCCTCAGGCGCGGGCTGCGGGGGTCTCCTAACGATCAACGATCTTTTTGACTTCTTCCATGTATCTTTCTTGATCTTCGAGAAGGTCATGAGGCGCAGGCAAGCGGAAGCGAGGGAGGTAGTACATGCAAGATGATGGTTGAGGCGATGTTTGTTGCTGACGGGCAGCATCTGCGTTTGATCAAACCCATGGTAGAAGCGCTCTTCTTGGCCTCATGCTGACTTCATGGCTCGCATCCGCAAATGTGATTTACGTCTTGGCCTACAGTACCAAGGATAAAAGCAAATCAGATTAGGTTCGTACGTTGAGCGTCTGGATTGTAGGATCAGCTGGTATGTCGAGACTTCGGACATTGTTTCCGTGTCCTTTGGGAGTAGGTGCACAATTGTTGCCCTTCCAGGCCTCAAGACACCTCCGACTCGATATAGAACAATCTGGTGCAAGTATGAATGAAGTGAAAATTCGAAGCATGATATTGAGTGGTCAGGTTTGGATAGCTAATAACTGGACACTTCAGTCATTTGTAGCAAAGCAAGTACATGAAGAACAGAGCCATAAGAGCACAACCTCAATCGTGCAGCAGCCAGTATAATTATGAAAGCAAGGCACCTTCATCCGAAGCTCTGGTTAGGAAGAGCATTGAAGAAAGAAAGGGGTCGAAATGAGGAGGAACTGCATCGCGCTACTCTCAATGTTCGAAGACTGCGCCTTACAGCAATTAGTATCCATTACAGACATGGTATTCGCGATCTTACCATTCAGGAATCGAACCACATGGCATGAAGCCAGAGGTTCCCACCGCTGTCGAGCTTTGTTTCATTCCAGCCAGTCCATCCTGTGTGGTTACCTCTTGACTCCCGATGGCGACGTATTGAGAAGAAGCGGCAGAGAGACTTCATGACCTGCACAACTGTAACGCCAGTCTCGTTTGTGAGCTGGAGAGGCTCCCAGCCGATGATCTGGACGCGGATGAAGGCGACAAGAGGGTCGGTAGCATGTTCTTCGGCTGCACAACTATCGGTAAGAGACACCCACTCTATGTCTTTTTCCCAGAGGTGAACTTGGTCAAGCTCAGTGTCACATTCGTAAGCCATGCCCTCGAATGCTGGGTGAAGTACAACGATGTCTAGATTGATGGTTCCTCCCTTTGGAACGACTGCATTCGAGCGAAACATCGTCTTCTGGCAAGTGGGAAGCTCAGTGTAGGACTTGAAAGCCTTGCTGACTCTTTGGACTTTCTTGAGGTTGGAGTAGTCGAGGTAAGACACGATCTCGAGCCAGACCTCCTTGGGAAGCTCCATGGTACTAGCCATGGTGACGCGTGAAGTGCGCAGAGGTGTGTGATGAGATGTGCAGAGTGGTTTGATGTTTATGTTGAGTAGTGGTAAAGGTCTTGATGAGTGGTAGGTGGATATTGTGCAGAAGTCGAGTCCTGATGAAGCAGATCAAGGCACGCGTCTGCCTACTGCAAGTTGAAGTCAAGGAAAGTGCGCAGCACGACGCGAGAGTCTTGCGATGAGGAAGGTCCCACGAAGCAACCGCACAGAGCTCTCGAAGTGTCTCCACTGACTTTGCTCAGATCACCAGAGCTACTTTGCCTTGTCTCCCGGTGTCTGAAGCGTAGGTAGCTATAGCAATGCATGGTTTCCTCTGCCAGTATCAGGCATCTGCGGAGAGTCGTGGCATCGTGGGCTTTCTATGAACATGTGTACCAACTAGAATGAGCTATGCATTCTATCAGCTTCGAGTATCATAGCAGGAGAATGGGAGATACAGACTTTAAGACACTACGAAAAGGCACGAAAAGGCACGAAAAGGCACGAAAAGGCACGAAAAGGCACGAGACATTCCAGACCACAATAAGATCCAAAGAGACCTAAGAATCGTATTGCTTCTCGATGGATATTATCATGTTTCTTCACGCCATTGTGCCTTTTCACGAGGGCTTTGCATTGCCAGAGACAACAGACGCAAAATTCTGCTCTTTGCTCAAGGGTTGGTAGGGCTGTCGATCAGGAGTAATGCTCAACAAAGTGATTGCTCATACATCCCAAAGTGACTTCTTGCCACCGAACTTACGCTTGTGGGAATGCACAGTCCTTTCCTTGTTCAGATACATGCCCACGGAGAGTCGAAATTATCACTGCTTTCAGCGGATCGCCCTCGTTGACTGAGGTTATTGTGCATTCTTACAGCTCCCTCCACGACATGCCTTCATATGGAGACGTTCAAAGATTGGGCTCAAGCAGACCTGGAACAACGGTGGGAGGAGCGCGTGGTATGTCTCGAAGGTAACGATTCGTCCTCAACGCATATAATGCGTTTTCATGATAGCTAATCTCCTCGAACCTATTCCATCATGTCGGCCCATGACTTTTTCTCCGTTCCTGGGGTAAGTTGATCGTCGATATCGAGCTTTTCGACCTTCGTTTTTGTCGGGAAGGCTATAGTCGGTGGTGGAGCGGTATCGAACTTGGGAGCTGAGGCTGAACCTGACAGATCTGGGAAGTCGGTGGGCTTGGGTACAGACTGAGAGGACTCCTTCTCTTGCTGTGGGCCACGTCCACCTCTACCTGGACCGCCGCCACGACCACCTCTTCCACGACCTCTGCCTCTGCCCCGATCTTCACGGTACATGTACTCGCGACCATCGGTGTAGTCTTCTCTATCGCCGCCAAAGCCTTCACGAGAGCCTTCCTGATTTCTTTGGCCTACGATACCTCCATGTGCACCGCGTCCTCTACCGCCGGCTTGTCTGGGACCTCCAAACGCATCTGCGTCATCAGGCTTCTCAGCATCCCATTCTCTACCACCGACAGCCTTGAGTTTCCGCAATCTGTTCTTTTCTCTTTCGCCCATCATCTGCTGTCTGTCTCTACGTTCTTCTTGTCGACGTTTGGCAGCAACTTCTTCGCGTTCAGCGAAATCTGCAGCGTCTGCTTCGGCTCTTGCATGGGCAGCAGCGAGCTTTTCGTTCTTGAGTGATATTCTTGACATTTTCTCGGCTAGCTCTTGTTCGCTGAGCTTGGGCTTGCGTAGACCTCCGGTCGCGGTGCGATCGCCTCGTACGGCATTTGTGGCCGGTTTCGAGGACTCTGCAGTAGTAGTAGTAGTGGCTGCTGCTGGTTGTTCTTGCTGCTCTGGTTGTTCGGTCGGAGTTTCTTTCGGTTCCGAGTCCTTCTTGGGACGGTCTTGGTTGTTGCGGCGAGGTTCATTGTTGTTTCGCCGAGACTCGTTGTTGCGACGAGGCTCATTATTGTTGCGATCTGAGTTGGGACGGTCCTGTCTACTGCGGTCTTGGTTTTTGCGGTCTTGATCGCCACGGGTCTGATTGCTGCGGTCTTGGGTATTGCGATCCTGGTTACCACGACCTCTGCCCCTTCCTCTGCCTCTAGCACCTCCACGTCCACCGCGAGCTGGAGTTGAAGTTGTAGCAGTTGAGGTCGACTCTTTAGGGGCTTCTGATGGCTCCGATCCCCCTTGAGCAGGAGCAGGTGACTCCTGTGTCCCTGACTGCTTGTTTGTATCTGCTGGCTTCTCTGGTTCGGCAGCAGGTTGGATGTCTTGGTTTACAGGTTGGATTTCATGGCTGAACAAGTCGTCTGAAGCACGAGTCTGCATTGGTTGATCGTACTGAACCTCGTCAAACAGATCATCCTGCTGAGCTCCGGTCTGTGCAAATTCGTCCATGTTGTTATTTGTATCTGATATTTGGCTGTTCTAGAATAAGTGGCAGAAGGGGGAGCTCATTGAAGCTTCAATTACCAAAGTGTCGAGGCCTCGGGACGTCATTTGTCCGAGCTTTCAACTTTCTCGACGCGCCGGCGTGCATGCATGCGACTTCTTACCATCTTCATCACTAAACACTCAAGATGGATGCGCCTGATCGCAAGAGACTAAAGTCAACGTACAAGGCAGCACAGGATCTACCGCCGCTGCCGCCCGGCTGGACTGAACACACGGCTCCAACAGGTACCAACAAAAAGTGGTCATGGTCAAACAAAGACACTCACTGATGCGCCACAGGTCACAAGTACTATTATAACACGGCCACCAAAGCCTCGACCTACACACGACCTGCTGCCGCTCCTTCTCCACCTCAAGCACAGCCTGCATTTTCTCCCCCGCCAGCTGCCTTGCCTACCACCTATACTCCCGCGCAGTACAACTCGAATCCTGCCGCGCAATACCCTCAATCTGCTGCCGCATACAACCCATACCCTTCGAACGCTCAGTACAGTCCATACCCACCATACGGACAGGCTCCATTTAACTCTGCTGCTCCCTCACATGAGCCACGACGCCGACCACAACCCCACGATCGCCCAAAGCGCAAAGAAGTTATCCCGAACTGCAAACCATGGGTCGTCGTATATACCAAGCTTGGCCGACGCTTCGTCCACAATCCCGACACCAACGAGAGTTTTTGGAAGTTCCCGGAGGATGTCATGAAGGCCCTGGTCGATTTCGATCGCTTGAAGCTGGATGAAAAACTCAAGAGTCCTGACGAGGCTAGCGGTGCCAATAAAGTCGCTGTCGCAGAACGCGCTCCTCGCCAAGAATCTGAGAAGGTGCCCGAGAAGGCGTCTGAGAAGCCTGAGGACAAGGCCAAATCGCAAGAGCCGGAAAAGACACAAGAAGACGCTGCTGG
>Ga0268251_10000284_pt1 | contig 16828 bp, 12 predicted proteins | sample AgamicAsMae_FD_200527 | JGI IMG/M metagenome (GOLD analysis project Ga0268251, IMG submission 200527) | Agave microbial communities from Guanajuato, Mexico - As.Ma.e (v2) (version 2) | ecosystem: Host-associated > Plants > Phyllosphere > Phylloplane/Leaf | place: Guanajuato, Mexico | collected...
GAACTCAGAAGTGAAACGCCGTAGCGCCGATGGTAGTGTGGGGTCTCCCCATGCGAGAGTAGGGAACTGCCAGGCATCAAATAAAACGAAAGGCTCAGTCGAAAGACTGGGCCTTTTGTTTTATCTGTTTTATACCCATACTGTCGTGAAAATTTCTCACCTTTCATCTGTAGACTCGACATTTTGAGCGTTTCTGGGTATCTTCAGCTATCTGGATGTCTAAACGTTTAAGCGTATGCTGTGAGGGTATAAGGTTATGCCGATTCGGGTGCAGGACGAGCTACCAGCCGTCAATTTCTTGCGTGATGAAAACGTCTTTGTGATGACGACATCACGTGCTACAGGTCAGGAAATTCGTCCGCTGAAGGTGCTTATCCTTAACCTGATGCCGAAGAAAATTGAAACGGAAAACCAGTTCCTGCGACTACTCTCTAACTCGCCGCTGCAGGTGGATATCCAGCTCCTGCGTATCGACGCCCGCGAGTCGCGCAACACGCCGACAGAGCACCTGAATAACTTCTACTGTAACTTCGACGATATCCGCGATGAAAACTTCGATGGTTTGATCGTCACCGGTGCGCCGCTGGGTCTGGTGGAATTTAACGATGTCGCTTACTGGCCGCAGATCAAGCAGGTCCTTGAGTGGGCAAAGGGTCACGTCACCTCGACTCTGTTTGTCTGTTGGGCCGTTCAGGCCGCGCTTAATATCCTTTATGGCATCCCGAAACAGACCCGCAGCGATAAGCTTTCCGGCGTCTATGAACACCACATTCTGCATCCACATGCTCTGCTGACCCGTGGATTTGATGATGCATTCCTGGCGCCTCACTCGCGCTATGCTGATTTCCCGGCCGCGCTGATCCGCGACTATACCGACCTTGAGATTCTGGCAGAAACTGAAGATGGTGATGCCTATCTGTTTGCCAGCAAGGATAAGCGTATTGCCTTTGTCACCGGGCACCCGGAGTATGATGACCATACCCTGGCAGGCGAATACTTCCGTGATGTGGAAGCCGGTCTGAGTCCGGAGATTCCGTATAACTACTTCCCGAAAAACGATCCGCAGAACAAACCGCGAGCGACCTGGCGTAGCCACGGCAATCTGCTTTTCACTAACTGGCTGAACTACTACGTGTACCAGATCACGCCGTTCGATCTGCGCCATATGAATCCGACGCTGGAGTAATCCTCTGCGCGCACGATCCTAAAGCGTTTCAGCACACCATTAAGGCACCTTCGGGTGCCTTTTTTATTTCTGAAAATCAATTCACAGATTTGAAGATCTTTAATTTCTTGCCGATCAACAGGTTGTTCATTATTTTTAATTATAATGGAAATTGTTTTTGATTTTGCTATTTTATTGAGTAGTCTTAATTGTGCTGAACGAAAACGGGACAGGATCTTCGTTCGCGTTGGCGGGTGTATTTGGATCAACAACGAGGAGCGGCACAATGACACAACAGGCGATAACGATCGATGAACTGGCCTTTAGCCAGCCATACGGTGAGCAGGAGACGCAAATTCTGACGCCGGAAGCGACTGAGTTTCTTGGCGAACTGGTGGCGCGTTTCACGCCCGCCCGCAATCAGCTGCTGGCGGCACGCGTTAAGCAACAGCAGGATATCGATGAGGGTAAACTTCCGGGGTTTATTTTGGAAACCCATTCCATTCGTGGCGGTGGATGGAAAATTCGCGGTATTCCCGCCGACCTGCAGGATCGCCGCGTTGAAATTACTGGGCCTGTTGAACGCAAGATGGTGATCAATGCCCTGAATGCCAACGTCAAAGTCTTTATGGCCGACTTCGAAGATTCGCTGGCGCCGGACTGGCACAAAGTGATCGACGGTCAGATTAACCTGCGCGATGCGGTCAATGGCAGTATCAGCTATACCAATGAAGCCGGAAAGATCTATCAGCTAAAGCCCGATCCGGCCGTACTGGTATGCCGGGTACGCGGCCTGCATCTTCCGGAAAAGCACGTTACCTGGCGCGGGGAAGCCATTCCAGGCAGCCTGTTTGATTTTGCCCTCTACTTCTTTCATAACCATAAAGCCCTGCTGGCAAAAGGCAGTGGTCCTTACTTCTATCTACCGAAAACCCAGTCCTGGCAGGAGGCTGCGTGGTGGAGCGAAGTCTTCAGCTACACCGAGGACCGTTTTGACTTACCGCGTGGAACCATCAAGGCGACTCTGCTGATCGAAACCCTGTCGGCGGTGTTCCAGATGGACGAGATCCTCCACGCCCTGCGGGACCATATTGTTGGCCTGAACTGCGGACGTTGGGACTATATCTTCAGCTATATCAAAACCCTGAAAAACCATCCCGACCGCGTCCTGCCGGATCGTCAGGTCGTGACGATGGACAAACCTTTCCTCAGCGCTTATTCGCGGCTGCTGATCAAAACCTGTCATAAGCGCGGTGCATTTGCGATGGGCGGCATGGCGGCCTTTATCCCGAGTAAAGATGCTGAGCGTAACAACCTGGTACTGGGCAAAGTGAAGGCGGATAAAGAGCTGGAAGCCCGCAACGGTCACGACGGAACCTGGATTGCCCATCCAGGCCTCGCGGATATCGCAATGGCAGTCTTTAACGATGCGCTGGGTACGAGCAAAAACCAGCTCTCTGTTTCACGCGATCAGGATACTCCTGTCACCGCCGAACAGCTGTTGACCGCCTGCAACGGTGAGCGAACGGAAGAGGGGATGCGGGCGAATATCCGCGTGGCTGTGCAGTATATCGAGTCCTGGATCTCCGGTAACGGCTGCGTGCCGATTTACGGTCTGATGGAGGATGCCGCGACCGCTGAGATATCCCGAACCTCGATCTGGCAATGGATCCATCACCAGAAAACCCTCAGCAATGGCAAAGCGGTCACCAAAGATCTGTTCCGTCAGATGCTGGCGGAGGAGATGCTGGTTATCCAGGAGGAGCTGGGCGAACACCGTTTCAGCAGCGGGCGTTTTGACGATGCCGCCCGCCTGATGGAACAAATCACCACCTCAGACGAGCTTATCGACTTTCTTACCCTGCCGGGCTACCGCCTTCTGGCCTGATAGTGACCAAACTGCTTTCACCAATAACGCCTGGAGATCCAGGATGAAATGGAGCATCTGCACATGAAGACCCGTACCCAACAAATCGAACAATTACAAAAAGAATGGACACAGCCGCGCTGGGAAGGCATCCGCCGCCCTTATAGCGCCGAAGAGGTGGTAAAACTGCGTGGCTCGGTCAATCCGGAGTGCACCCTGGCGCAGCTGGGAGCGGCAAAAATGTGGCGTCTACTGCACGGCGAGTCAAAGAAGGGCTACGTCAACAGCCTCGGAGCGCTTACCGGGGGCCAGGCACTGCAGCAGGCTAAAGCCGGCGTCGAGGCCATTTATCTCTCCGGCTGGCAGGTGGCAGCGGATGCAAACCTCGCGGCCAGCATGTACCCGGATCAATCGCTCTATCCGGCGAATTCAGTTCCGTCGGTGGTCTCCCGGATCAACAATACTTTCCGCCGCGCGGATCAGATCCAGTGGGCATCCGGCATTGAGCCGGGCGATCCGCGTTATACCGACTACTTCCTGCCGATCGTCGCCGATGCGGAAGCCGGGTTTGGCGGCGTGCTGAATGCCTTTGAGCTGATGAAGTCGATGATCGAGGCTGGTGCAGCGGTGGTTCACTTCGAAGATCAGCTGGCGTCGGTGAAAAAGTGCGGGCATATGGGCGGCAAGGTACTGGTTCCGACGCAGGAAGCCATTCAGAAGCTGGTTGCCGCGCGTCTGGCTGCGGATGTCCTGGGTGTACCGACCCTGTTGATTGCGCGTACCGATGCGGATGCCGCGGATCTTATTACCTCCGACTGTGACGCGTATGACGGCGAGTTTATTATCGGAGAGCGCACCAGCGAAGGTTTCTATCGTACCCACGCCGGTATTGAACAGGCGGTCAGTCGCGGTCTGGCCTATGCACCCTATGCGGATCTGGTGTGGTGTGAAACCTCAACGCCTGACCTGGCGCTGGCGAAGCGCTTTGCTGATGCGATCCACGCGAAATATCCCGGTAAGCTGCTGGCCTACAACTGCTCGCCATCGTTTAACTGGCAGAAGAACCTGGACGATAACACCATTGCCAGCTTCCAGCAGCAGCTCTCTGAGATGGGCTATAAATACCAGTTTATAACCCTCGCGGGCATTCACAGCATGTGGTTCAACATGTTTGACCTGGCCCGCGCGTACGCCCTGGGCGAGGGGATGAAGCATTACGTGGAAAAAGTGCAGCAGCCGGAATTCGCCGCGGCGAAAGAGGGTTACACCTTCGTCTCTCACCAGCAGGAAGTGGGCACGGGCTACTTTGACAATGTGACCACCATCATTCAGGGCGGCGTGTCCTCCGTCACTGCGTTGACCGGATCGACCGAAGAGAGCCAGTTCTGAGCCTTATCCCCCTCTCCCGATGGGGAGAGGATTACCGTGAGGGAAAGCGATGTCGCGCGATTTGCCATTACTGATTGCACAGACTATTCTCCAGGGCTTCGATGCGCAGTATGGCCGCTTTCTGGAAGTGACCTCCGGCGCCCAGCAGCGCTTTGAACAGGCCGACTGGCACGCCGTTCAGCAGGCCATGAAGCAGCGTATTCACCTCTACGATCACCACGTTGGCCTGGTAGCCGAGCAGTTGCGCTGTATTACCGGCGGTCAAACGGCGGACAGCGATTTTCTGCTGCAGGTTAAGGCGCATTACACCCGCCTGTTGCCTGACTATCCCCGCTTTGAAATTGCCGAAAGCTTTTTTAATTCCGTCTACTGTCGGCTCTTCGATCACCGGGCGCTTCTGCCGGCACGACTGTTTATCTTTAGTTCCCAGCCGGAGCGACGCTTCCGGACGATTCCCCGGCCGCTAGCGAAAGATTTTTTCCCCCATCGTGGCTGGGAACCGCTACTGGCAAAGCTGCTGGCCGACCTGCCTCTGCGCCTGCCCTGGCAGGACAGCGCGCGCGACGTAGGCTATATCACCCGCCATCTGCACGAAACGTTTGGCAGTGACGTTCTGCGCCAGTCGCATCTGCAGGTGGCAAACGAACTGTTTTACCGCAATAAGGCGGCCTGGCTGGTCGGCAAATTGATCGCGCCCGACGGCACGCTGCCGTTTTTGCTGCCGATCCACCGCAGTGAGGAGGGGGAGCTGGTCGTGGATGCCTGCCTGACGACCCATGCCGAAGCCAGTATTGTCTTCGGCTTCGCTCGTTCCTACTTTATGGTTTATGCTCCGCTGCCTGCGGCGACGGTGGAGTGGCTACGCGAGATCCTGCCCGGAAAAACGTCCGCCGAACTCTATATGGCGATTGGCTGCCAGAAGCACGGTAAAACCGAAAGCTATCGGGAATATATTCACTACCTTGCTCGCAGCGACGAGCAGTTTATCGAAGCGCCGGGAATCCGCGGGATGGTAATGCTGGTCTTTACCCTGCCGGGTTTTGACCGGGTCTTTAAAATCATCAAGGACCGCTTCGCTCCACAGAAAGAGATGAGCGCGGCTCACGTCCGCGCCTGCTACCAGCGGGTAAAGGAGCATGACCGCGTGGGCAGGATGGCTGACACCCAGGAGTTTGAAAACTTTGTGCTGGAAAAGCGACTGATCGCGCCGGCGCTGATGGAGCTGCTATTGCAGGACGTTGCAGAGAAAATCACCGATCTGGGCGATCGTATCGTTATTAGCCATCTCTATATTGAACGGCGGATGGTGCCGCTTAATATCTGGCTGGAACAGGCCAGCGGGCAGTCACTTCGCGATGCGATTGAGGAGTATGGCAATGCCATCCGCCAGCTGGCCGCTGCCAATATTTTCCCCGGCGATATGCTGTTTAAAAACTTCGGCGTGACGCGCCACGGGCGGGTGGTGTTCTACGATTACGATGAAATCTGCTATATGACGGAAGTGAATTTCCGCGACATTCCCCCGCCGCGTTATCCGGAAGATGAGCTGGCCGGTGAACCCTGGTACAGCGTGTCACCGGGCGATGTTTTCCCTGAGGAGTTTCGCCACTGGCTGTGCGCGGACCCGAAAATCGGCCCGCTGTTTGAAGAGATGCACGCCGACCTGTTCCGCGCCGACTACTGGCGATCGCTACAGGCGCGGATTCGCAACGGGCACGTCGAGGATGTGTATGCCTACCGTCGACGCCAGCGCTTTTGTCTGCGCTATGGCTCGCTGCGGCAGGCGGTATAGCGTCAGGTAAACCAGTAGCGCACCACGTGGAAAAAGACCGGCGCAGCGAAGCACAGGGAATTGATGCGATCCATCATTCCGCCGTGGCCTTCCAGCATGGCACTGAAATCCTTCACGCCGCGATCGCGCTTAATCGCCGACATACAGAGTCCGTCCAGAAAAACAGAACCACGGAGCCAATGGGACCAATCAGCATGGCGATCACGGCGATGGTACACATCACCCACCAGGCCCGGATACGGGCGTTAAGGTAGCTGATGGTGGTATTCTGTTTGCGACGGGAGAGGACAAAGCCAATCAGACTGGCGACGATCAAAATGCTAAATAGACCGCCCAGCAATAGGCCCACTTCTGAATCGACATTGCGCCTCCAGTGCCTGTTTTACGCGGGCTAAAAATTCCCTTTTGGCTTCATCTTCCGCAGGCGTTTCAAGGGCGGTACCGAAGGTGGTGGTACAAATAATAGGGCCTACCAGGCGGGAGCCTTTTGGCAGTACCCGGTTCATATTTTCCAGCCATACCGGGGCAAGGCGCACCTGCGGGACGCGCTGGCGCAAATGAAACAGGCCGCTTTTAAATACCGCCACGTCATCGCCCGTACCACGGGTTCCCTCCGGAAAGAAAATCAGCGATGACCCGTGGAGAGTTTCTCAACCAGCGTCAGGAGCAGGTCGCGTGGCGGTTTTGTTCCAGTAATCCGCTGCTGCCACCGGATGGACACGGCTGCGCAGCGCACGCGGCAGACTGGCCCAGATGACTAAGCCGTCAAGGTGACTGCTGTGGTTGGCGTAGTAGATGGTTGCCTGTTGCGTGTCCGGCAGGGTGTGCCAGAAAGATCTTACGCCGGTAAGCAGACGGCAGAGCGTTACCAGCAGCGTCCGCACCAGGGTTTGCTCGAGAGAGAACCCGCGTGTCTGAGCGTCTTTTATCATCAGCACATCCCGGTAAGATGAATAAAAAGTGGACGCTCAGTGTATAACTATAACCTTTTAAATGCTAACGCATTCCACCATATTTTTGCGTCACGTCCTTCGCCGCTCTTATCGCCAGCGCGCCCAGCTCGGTGACCCGGTCGTCGGTGATACGCGAAATGGGCCCGGAAATAGAGATAGCGGCAAACGGCTCCCGGTGCTCATCATAAATGCAGGCCGCTACGCAGCGCAGGCCGAGCGCGTGCTCTTCATCGTCAAAGGAGTAGCCGCGCTTGCGGGTCTGAGCGAGATCCTCTTTCAGATGTACCGGCGATACCAGCGTGGCATGGGTATAGGCCTGTAGACCTTTGCGATGCAGCAGGCCGCTGACCTGATCGTCATTAAGATTCGCCAGAAACGCTTTACCCGCGCCTGAGGCGTGCATAGGCAGCTTGCCGCCGATAGGGGCTGACATGCGCATCAGCTGTGTACACTGCACCTGGTCAATAATAATCGCCTGATGATCGCCCTTATCCAGCACCGCCAGATTAACCGTCTCGCCGGATTCTTCCATCAGGCTGCGCAGTACCGGGTGGACGATGGCCAGCAGATTGCGGCTCTGTAAAAAGCTGCTGCCGACTATAAAGGCGTGTGCGCCTACGGCCCAGTGCCCGAGGTCGCCAACCTGGCGGACAAACCCAAGCTGCTGCATGGTGGTGAGAAGCCGGTGGGTGGTGGAATTAGGCAGGCCAGCCTGCTGCGCCAGCTCGGTCAGCGCCACGCTGCCCTGAGATTCAGCAATCCACTCCAGCAGCTTCAGGCCGCGCGTCAGCGACTGAACCTGACCGGTTGCCTGTGCGGGAGCCGCGGCGGGTTTTCTGCCGCGTCTGGCGGGAACGGTTGCGACCATGTCATACTCCTTTTTCTGTATCATGGAAATAGTTTTCGTTTTATTCGCCGGTTTTGCAACCACCCGATAAACTGATCGGAGGAGTAATGCTGAACATCTCTCATGTTATCTCACGGTGACTGTTCCGCTCTGCCATATTATGCCAGTATGACCTGCTGGCCTTTTTGGGCCTGGTTGAGCCTTGTCGGGAGTAAGTGTGAGCAGCAAAATAGAGCAACTGCACCAGCAGTTAAAAAAGCGCATCCTGGTGCTGGACGGCGGGATGGGGACCATGATTCAGGGTTATCGTCTGAGCGAGGACGATTTCCGCGGCAAACGCTTTGCCGACTGGCCCTGCGATGTTAAGGGTAATAACGACCTGCTGGTGCTCAGTAAACCGGATGTTATCGCTGCTATCCACTCCGCCTACTTTGAGGCGGGTGCCGACATTGTCGAAACCAACACCTTTAACTCGACGACCATCGCCATGGCGGATTACCGGATGGAATCGCTGTCGGCGGAGATCAACTTTGAAGCGGCCCGACTGGCGCGCATCTGCGCAGACGAATGGACGTCTCGTACGCCGGACAAACCGCGCTATGTCGCCGGTGTTCTTGGCCCGACCAACCGCACCGCGTCGATTTCACCTGACGTTAACGATCCGGCATTCCGTAATATCACCTTCGATCAGCTGGTGGAAGCCTATCGTGAATCCACCAAAGCGCTGGTGGAAGGTGGCGTTGACCTGATCATGATTGAAACGGTCTTCGATACCCTCAACGCCAAAGCCGCTATCTTCGCGGTGAAAGAAGAGTTCGAGGCGCTTGGCGTGGATCTGCCGATGATGATTTCCGGCACTATCACCGATGCATCCGGCCGAACCCTTTCCGGACAGACAACGGAAGCCTTTTATAACTCCCTGCGCCATGCGGATGCGTTGACCTTCGGTCTGAACTGCGCCCTGGGGCCGGATGAACTGCGTCAGTATGTTCAGGAGCTGTCGCGTATCGCCGAATGCTACGTGACCGCGCACCCGAACGCCGGCCTGCCGAACGCCTTCGGTGAATACGATCTGGATGCCGACACCATGTCGGCGCAGATCCGCGAGTGGGCACAAGCCGGATTCCTCAATATCGTCGGCGGCTGCTGCGGCACCACGCCTGCGCATATCGCGGCGATGAGCCGGGCGGTGGATGGCCTGCCGCCGCGTCAGTTACCTGAACTGCCGGTTGCCTGTCGCCTCGCCGGACTTGAGCCGCTGAACATCAGCGCAGATAGTCTGTTTGTGAACGTCGGTGAGCGTACCAACGTGACCGGTTCGGCCAAATTTAAGCGTTTGATCAAAGAAGAGAAATACAGCGAAGCGCTGGAAGTCGCTCTGCAGCAGGTCGAAAGCGGCGCGCAGATTATCGATATCAATATGGATGAGGGGATGCTCGACGCCGAAGCGGCGATGGTGCGTTTCCTCAACCTGATTGCCGGTGAGCCGGATATCGCCCGCGTGCCGATTATGATCGACTCCTCCAAATGGGAGGTGATCGAAAAGGGCCTGAAATGCATTCAGGGCAAAGGCATCGTGAACTCTATTTCGATGAAAGAGGGCGTCGACCTCTTTATCGAACATGCGAAAAAAGTGCGGCGCTACGGGGCGGCGATGGTGGTGATGGCCTTTGATGAAGTAGGCCAGGCCGACACCCGCGAGCGCAAAATCGAAATTTGCCGTCGGGCTTACCAGATCCTGACGCAGGATGTTGGTTTCCCGCCGGAAGATATTATTTTCGACCCGAATATCTTTGCCGTCGCGACCGGAATTGAAGAGCATAACAACTATGCTCAGGACTTTATTGGCGCCTGTGAAGATATCAAACGCGAGCTGCCGCACGCGATGATTTCCGGCGGCGTATCCAACGTCTCCTTCTCCTTCCGCGGTAACGATCCTGTCCGTGAAGCTATCCACGCGGTGTTCCTCTACTACGCCATCCGTAACGGGATGGATATGGGGATCGTCAACGCCGGTCAGCTGGCGATCTATGACGACCTGCCGCAGGAGCTGCGCGATTCAGTGGAGGATGTGATCCTCAATCGCCGCGACGACGGCACCGAGCGGTTGCTGGAGCTGGCGGAAAAATATCGCGGCAGCAAAGCCGATGACGGCGCCAATGCCCAGATGGCAGAGTGGCGTAGCTGGGACGTCAGAAAACGTCTGGAGTACTCGCTGGTTAAAGGCATTACCGAATTTATCGAGCTGGATACGGAAGAGGCGCGCCAGCAGGCCGACCGTCCTATTGAAGTGATCGAAGGTCCGCTGATGGACGGGATGAACGTGGTCGGTGACCTGTTTGGCGAGGGGAAAATGTTCCTGCCGCAGGTGGTGAAATCCGCCCGTGTGATGAAGCAGGCGGTGGCTTATCTGCAGCCCTATATTGAAGCGAGCAAAGAGAAAGGCTCCTCCAACGGTAAGATGGTGATTGCTACCGTGAAGGGCGATGTCCACGATATCGGCAAAAATATCGTCGGCGTAGTACTGCAGTGCAATAACTACGAAATTATCGATCTTGGCGTGATGGTGCCTGCGGAAAAAATTCTCAAAACCGCGCGCGAAGAGAATGCCGATCTGATTGGGTTGTCAGGGCTTATCACGCCGTCGCTGGACGAAATGGTCAACGTGGCTAAAGAGATGGAACGCCAGGGCTTCACCATCCCGCTGCTGATTGGCGGTGCGACCACTTCCAAAGCCCACACGGCGGTGAAAATCGAGCAGAACTACAGCGGTCCGACGGTCTATGTGCAGAACGCCTCGCGCACGGTTGGCGTGGTGTCATCGCTGCTCTCCGACACCCAGCGCGACGAATTTGTTGCCCGCACCCGCAAAGAGTATGAAACCGTCCGCGTTCAGCACGGGCGTAAAAAGCCGCGCACGCCGCCGGTAACCCTGCAGGCGGCGCGCGATAACGATCTGGCGTTTGACTGGGAAAGCTACACTCCGCCGGTTGCTCACCGGCCTGGTGTACAGGAAGTGACGGCCAGCATTGAGATGCTGCGGAATTATATCGACTGGACGCCATTCTTTATGACCTGGTCGCTGGCGGGTAAATATCCGCGTATCCTCGAAGATGACGTCGTCGGGGAAGAGGCGAAACGCCTGTTCCAGGACGCCAATGAGATGCTCGATAAACTCAGTGCAGAGCGCTTGCTAAACCCGCGCGGTGTGGTCGGTCTTTTCCCGGCAAACCGGGTGGGTGATGACGTGGAAATCTATCGCGATGAAACCCGCACTCAGGTCCTGACCGTGAGCCATCATCTGCGTCAGCAGACGGAGAAAACCGGGTTTGCTAACTACTGTCTGGCCGACTTTATTGCGCCGAAGCTAAGCGGTAAAGCCGACTATATCGGTGCCTTTGCGGTGACCGGTGGGCTGGAAGAGGACGCGCTGGCGGAGGCGTACGACGCGCAGCGCGATGATTACAACAAAATCATGGTCAAAGCGGTGGCCGATCGCCTGGCGGAAGCCTTTGCCGAGTATCTGCACGAGCGCGTACGTAAAGTCTACTGGGGCTTTGCACCCAATGAGAACCTGAGCAACGAAGAGCTGATCCGCGAAAACTACCAGGGTATCCGGCCTGCTCCGGGCTATCCGGCCTGTCCGGAGCACACGGAAAAAGGCACCATCTGGCAACTGCTGGATGTGGAAACCCATACGGGCATGAAACTGACCGAATCCTTTGCCATGTGGCCCGGTGCATCGGTTTCCGGCTGGTATTTCAGCCATCCGGACAGCAAGTATTTTGCCGTTGCGCAGGTTCAGCGCGATCAGGTAGAGGATTACGCCAGGCGTAAAGGGATGTCGGTGGCGGACGTTGAACGCTGGCTGGCACCGAACTTAGGTTATGACGCGGACTAACTGCTGTCCAACAAACAAGGCACCGCTAAGGTGCCTTGTTCCTTTATTAAGGTTAAACTCTCATACGGAGCGAAAAAGTAACCGATAACAAGAAAGAGGCAGTCACCCTGTGCTAACGCTTTTACACCTGCTTTCAGCTGTCGCCTTGCTGGTCTGGGGGACGCATATCGTGCGCACCGGCGTCATGCGCGTCTATGGCGCACGTCTGCGCACCGTACTTAGCCGCAGTATAGAAAAGAAACCACTCGCCTTCTGTGCAGGCATCGGCGTCACGGCGCTGGTCCAGAGCAGTAATGCTACCACCATGCTGGTAACCTCTTTTGTGGCTCAGGACCTGGTGGCCCTGGCGCCGGCGCTGGTCATTGTACTCGGTGCCGATGTGGGGACCGCGCTGATGGCGCGCGTACTCACCTTCGACCTCTCCTGGCTGTCGCCGCTACTGATCTTTATTGGCGTTATTTTCTTCCTCAGCCGCAAGCAGACCCGTGCAGGACAGCTTGGCCGCGTAGGCATTGGTCTCGGGCTTATTCTGCTGGCGCTGGAGCTTATTGTTCAGGCGGTAACGCCGATTACTCAGGCTAACGGCGTGCAGGTGATTTTTGCCTCGCTGACGGGCGATCTGATGCTGGATGCGCTGATTGGCGCCGTGTTTGCCATCATCACGTATTCCAGCCTTGCGGCAGTGCTGCTGACCGCCACGCTTACCGCGGCGGGAGCGATTTCCTTCCCGGTTGCGCTCTGTCTGGTGATTGGTGCCAACCTCGGTTCTGGTCTGCTGGCGATGCTGAATAACAGCGCCGCCAATGCTGCAGCCCGGCGCGTGGCGCTGGGGAGCCTGCTGTTTAAGCTGGTGGGCTGCCTGGCGATCCTGCCGTTTATTCATATCCTTGCGAACCTGATGGCGAAGCTGCCGCTGAAAGCCTCCGAGCTGGTTATCTATTTCCATGTCTTTTACAACCTGATCCGTTGTCTGGTGATGGTCCCCTTTGCCGGGCCGATGGCGGAGTTCTGTAAACGGCTGATCCGCGATGAACCGGAGCTGGACGCCCGGCTAAAACCAAAGCATCTCGATCCTGCTGCGCTCGACACGCCTGCGCTGGCGCTGGCCAATGCCGCACGCGAAACGCTGCGTATGGGTGACGCCATGGAAATGATGATGGTCGACCTGAAAAAGGTGATGCACGGGGAGCCACGTCAGGAGAAAGAGCTGCGCAAAACCGCCGACGACATTAACGTGCTTTACACTGCCATTAAGCTCTATCTTGCCCGGATGCCAAAAGAGGCGCTGGCGGAGGAAGAGTCGCGACGCTGGGCGGAAATCATTGAGATGTCGCTCAACCTTGAGCAGGCGTCGGATATTGCCGAACGTATGGGCAGCGAAATCGCGGATAAATCGCTCTCAGTTCGCCGGGCTTTCTCTCTGGCGGGGCTCAACGAGCTGGACGGCCTGCTGGACCAGTTGCTCAGCAACCTGCAGCTGGCGATGTCGGTCTTCTTCTCCAGCGACGTGCCGAGCGCCCGACGGCTGCGCCGCCGTAAACACCGCTTCCGTATCCTCAACCGGCGCTACTCCCATGCCCACGTTGACAGGCTGCATCAACAAAATGTGCAGAGTATTGAAACCAGCTCGCTGCACCTTGGCCTGCTTGGCGATATGAAACGACTCAACTCCCTGTTCTGCGCGGTGGCCTATAGCGTGCTGGAACAGCCGGATGAAGACGGAGAGCGGGATGAGTACTGAGATTTTCTTCCTGGCGCTGCGGGAGGTAAGGTATATTCCGCGTTTACAGGAGAAATTATGCTGCCGACTCAATCAACCCGATTAAACAAATACATTAGCGAGAGCGGGATCTGCTCACGTCGCGAGGCCGATCGCTATATCGAACAGGGCAACGTCTTTATTAACGGCAAGCGTGCCGGTATTGGCGACCAGGTGGTTGCCGGGGACGTGGTCAAAGTAAACGGCCAGCTGATTGAGCCGCGCAACGAAGAAGACCTGGTGTTTATTGCGCTGAATAAACCGGTGGGCATTGTCAGCACGACCGAAAACGGCGAAAAGGACAATATCGTCGATTTCGTTAACCACAGTACCCGCGTGTTCCCGATTGGGCGTCTGGATAAAGAGTCCCAGGGGCTGATCTTCCTGACCAACCACGGCGATCTGGTTAATAAAATTCTGCGGGCCGGTAACGATCATGAAAAAGAGTACGTGGTGACCGTCAATAAACCGGTTACCGACGACTTTATTCGCGGCATGGGTGCGGGCGTGCCGATTCTCGGTACTCTGACCAAAAAATGCAAAGTTAAAAAAGAAGCGCCGTTTGCTTTCCGCATTACGCTGGTTCAGGGGCTGAACCGCCAGATTCGCCGTATGTGCGAGCACTTTGGCTTCGAAGTAACAAAGCTGGAGCGTACAAGGATCATGAACGTCAGCCTGACCGGACTGCCGCCGGGAGAGTGGCGGGGCCTGACGGGCGATGAGCTTATTGAGCTGTTTAAGCAGATTGAGGATTCAACATCTGAGGAGAAACCAGCCAAAAAAGCGAGGCCGAAAGCGGCCACGATCGCTGCGAAAAAACCGGCCACCGGTGGGGCAAAGAATATGGCAAAAACCCCGGCCGAGCTTGCTGCACGCAAGCGCTTTAACCAGTCTGGCCGGAAGAAAAAAGGGCGCTAATCGCCCTTTTTTCTAGCGTCTGCCGCGGGTCGGCGTATTCGCCGACCAGGAAAATGTCGCTTCAGCATCCGGTTTGTAAGCCTTTTGCTTCTTCACCTGGCGCGCCTTTTTTGCGGCCGCTTCCCGTTCCACCATCAGCTTGTCGATATACTCTTTTTTTACATGGTTGGTTTCTGAGTTGGTCAGCGGGCGACCCTGTGCAATTCGCGCGCGATCGAGCCGCGTTTTCAGTTCCCGCCGTTCGCTTTCCGTCATATCTTGCTGCGTCAGTCTGGTCAGAGCCATGGGATTCTCTCCTGAGGAAGTGCAACGAGTGTACGCCACCAGAGGGCGTTGTGCATTCTTCATCGTTTCCATCAGCGTCTGTACTGGCTGGAAAGCGCCTCGCAGGCCAGTCTTCGTTTACTAATGAGATCGGTCAACGGTCGCTGGTGAACCGTAATCTTACCGTCGATCACATTAGAACTTTGGCTGAACGTTTCAACGTATCGGCTGAGGTGTTTATTGAACCACGCTCCTGATAACTGGATGGCGTATACGCCATCCGGCAATCTAATAACGTCAGCCCTTTTTGCGTTTAGCGTCAACGGGTTTACCGGACCAGTAGCCCGCCAGCAGTGAACCGGAGAGGTTGTGCCAGACGGAGAACAGTGCGCCAGGCAGCGCGGCCAGCGGAGAGAAGTAGATTTTTCCAAGCGCGGCGGCAAGCCCGGAGTTTTGCATCCCGACCTCAATAGCGAGCGTACGGCAGGTGGACTCATCAAAGCCGAACAGGCGTCCGCCCCAGTAGCCGCCCAGCAACCCAATGGTGTTATGCAGGATCACGGCGATAATCACCACCAGGCCCACAGAGGCGATATTGGCCGCTGAACCCGCCACAACCGCACAGATAATCGCCAGAATACAGACCATCGAGAACGCCGGCAGATACGGTTCGACGGCTTTGACCAGCCGCGGGAAAAGGTGGTGCACAACCAGCCCCAGCGCAATGGGGATCACCACGATTTGCAGGATGCTCAGCAGCATACCCATTACGTCGACCTGGATATGCGCATCAACGTACAGGCGTGTCAGCAGCGGCGTGGCGACCACGCCAACCAGCGTTGAGACGGAGGAGATGGTGACTGACAGAGCGACATCGCCTTTTGCCAGGTATATCATCACGTTGGACGCGGTACCGCTGGCCACGCTGCCTACCAGGACCATACCGGCAGAGAGGTCTGGCGGCATGTTAAAAATGATTGCCAGCAGCCATGCCGCCAGCGGCATAACCAGATAGTGCAGGAAAATCCCTGCAGCCACCGGTGCCGGGCGTGAGAGCACGCGTTTAAAATCGTCAATGCGCAGATGTACGCCCATGCCGAACATAATCAGCATCAGCAGCGTCGTGACCCAGGGGCCAATGGCGGTAAAGGTGGGCGGGGTATACCAGGCGAGAAGCGAAAGCAGCAGCGCCCAGAGTGGGAACAGCCGCGTCAGTGTTGCGAACATGATGTATTCCTTGCGCTCGTTGTGTTGTGTTTTTTATAAAAAAGCCGGGATCGAGCCCGGCCATCGTTATTGTTTATCGTGCTAAGGAATAATATTCAAACTTATTATGGTGAAGATCTTTTATGTTGCGCCGCCGACGCGTTTGATAGTGGCCCGGAAAGCTCATATTTCTGCAGGGCCTTTCGTATTTTACTCGAACAGATTCTGGTGCAGCTTCTGAATCACCTGCTCGGCTTCCGTACCCGGAACCAGGAAACAGAGGTTATAGCTGGATGCGCCGTAGCAAATCATGCGGATATTAAACGGGTCCAGCACGCCGAACACCTCTTTGCCCACGCCGCAGGCTTTTGACAGGTTATTGCCAATCAGTGCCACCAGCGCCAGATTCTCCTCCACTTCAACACGGCAAAGTGAAGAGAGCTCCGTCAGCAAAGCCTGGGTTAGCAGCGTGTCGCCGGTAGAGGTGGAGCCCGTGGTGTCGAGGGTTAGCGCCACGCTCACTTCCGAGGTGGTGATCAGGTCCACGGAGATATTGTGACGCGCCAGAATACCGAACACTTCCGCCAGGAAGCCGCGAGAGTGCAGCATATTCAGGCTATGCAGGGTGAGCAGCGTCTGGCGACGGCGCAGCGCCAGAGCGCGGAACAGCGGCGGATTAGCGGTTTTATTGCAAACCATAGTGCCACCGGCTTTTGGATCTTTGCTGGAGCCGACAAATACCGGAATATCGCTGCGAACGGCGGGTA